>Ga0315275_10000741_pt1 | contig 27228 bp, 21 predicted proteins | sample YL17G03_0_MG_FD_205557 | JGI IMG/M metagenome (GOLD analysis project Ga0315275, IMG submission 205557) | Sediment microbial communities from Yellowstone Lake, YNP, Wyoming, USA - YL17G03_0 | ecosystem: Environmental > Aquatic > Freshwater > Lake > Sediment | place: USA: Wyoming | collected...
CCGTGAACCTCTCCGCTCCGGTCCCCGCGCGTTGCCGTGTCATAGCGCGCTGGGAGTGTCGCCCTAGTCTGTTAGCCGCCTATCTTGCCGAAGCGACCGCCGTGAAATCAAGCTCCAAATCGCGCCTCTGTGTATAAGATCGCTGGCGCAGCGCGTCGGGACAAGATTCGGAGTATGCGGTCGCGGGGATGGAAATGAAATCACTACATGGGCGCAATAAGTATGCCACACAGAACGTGTTTCAGGGAGAACGAGCGGATGGCCGACAGGACCCTGCGCAAAGGGTCAAACGAGGCTAACTCACCAGAACTTCGTCAGATTCGCGGGTCTTGCCAGGAGACGAGGCGGTCGTTGTTTCGTCGCGTGGCGCCCTCCGGCTGGAAGCTCTCGATCCACAAAGGACGAGCGAGTCGGTGGCTCGAGCGATGCGACTCGGCGTCTGCCCGCGGGCGAGGAGGACCGCCCGGTCCAGCAGATCCGCGACACACCGGGGGACCCCCTGTGGAAAGTTGATGGTGTGTCCGCGAACGAGACTCATCTGGAACCCGATCCTGGCAAGCGCGGCGCAGAAGCGAGCGGAGGGGGTCGTGTATTGCTCTCGCGTCGATTTCGAAAACGCTTTCTTGTCTACGCCGAGCCCGAAGGACATCGCGCCGTCCGAGAGCCGGGAGACCGTGTTGAAGAAGGGGCTCAGTTTCTCCATCTGTTCGCTCGCGTCGCTCGAGACGAACACGTCGCACGAGATCGCGTATCGGTTCGTGATGAACTCGAGTTCTTCGATGTCCCCGAAGACGTAGTAGTCCGCGGTGTTTCCGATCGCATCGGCGATCGCTTTCGCGTCGCACCGGAGAACATCGCTCGAGTCGTGGTAAACGACGGTCCCGACGGTGCATTCCTTCGCGAGGAGCGAGAAAAATCCCAGACCGTCGGCGAAGGCGATGAGGCTGAGATTGTTGAACGGTTTCTCATCCCTCGGAAGCGACCACGCGAAGACATGCGCGCAGCGCTCAATGTGTGATCGAAGACGACCGCGCTCGTCGCGGAACAAGGATCGTGTCTCTACGGAGAGATCGAGCGAGGACGCATCCAGAGATTCGAGTTTCCCGGCGAGACGTGATGCGGCGGCCCCAACGACTCTTACCAGGTCGCGGTCCTTCGGATACGCGGGGCGGCCGCCAAAAATACTCATGATGACAATGACTTAGGGCGAAGGGTCCTCGCCGAACAATGATCGAGTGGGCCAAAGTTGACCATCGTGGGGGGGAACGGCAATTAGCATGCCAGGTTGGGAGGGATGAGTCGGCCACCCGACGACGGGCACAGCCAACACTGTGGGCCGGATTTTGGCCTCGGGCGAGACGGCGAGGTCACGGTCCGCGCTGGCGCAAGCGGCCGGTTCGAGGGAGGGCGCCGTGTGTTTGCCTTCACGCGCTCCCCTGATCGAGGTCCGGCTCCCCGCAGTGAAGAAGAATTTGCTCGCGCGTCATGCTACGGAGTTTTCGTGCAAGCGTCCATGAATCCGCCTGCGTCTCATCGCGTAGTCTCTGCGTGTCGATCGCGGGACACGCTGTCACGGTCACCGCGCCCCGGCGAAGAATGTATGTGTCGGGACGAAGCAACGACCGTGTTCCTCGTATGGCGACGGGAACGATGGGGAGTCCTCCCTCGACGGCGGCGACGAAGGCGCCCATCTTGAAACGCTTGAGCCCCGGCTGCCGCGACATACCGCCCTCGGCATAGAACAGAAGTGTTCGCCCCTCGCGTGCCCGGTCTCTGATGCGGTCCGTGTCCTCGGCCCTTTTCTCTCGATCCCACCGATCGACGAACTCCGTATGCAGACGGCGAAGGTAGTGACGGACGACGGGGTTTCGTTCGAGCTCGGCCTTTGCGACGAAAGATGCCGGTATGGGCACGAGAGCGGCGAGGACAAGGCTGTCGAGGTAGCTTGCGTGGTTGGAGACGATGACGCAGCGGCCGTCCCGTGGAAAATGCTCGCCTCCTTTGAGCACGACCGATGTGCGCGTCCAGTGCCACAACATTCCCGCCGCCCATCTCACCACGTTCCACCGCGACGACAACCGTGGGCAAAGCGCGACGGGGACCCACGATACCACTCCCATAAACACAGCGGCTCCGAGCGCGTACCCCGTGTAAACGACTTCGGACACACGGCGGCGAAGACGTCTCATCCGCGCCGCGGCGGCGAAAAGCGAAAGACGAACGACCTGCCGCCATACCGCGCGGCGCTTCTCTCCGATCTTTCCGCGTTCGTAGAGGTCGCGGCTCGTCGAACGGCGTATTTTTCCGCTCGTCGTTTTCGGGATCGTGCCGCGCGGGGCAAAGACGACATCGTCGGGCGGTGTTCCCACGATGTCCGTCGTAACACCGAGGATGTCGGCGCGGATCCGTTCCAGAGTCTTGGGGGCGTTCTCTCGCGTTTCAGCCATGACAACGAGGCGTTGCGTCCCCGTGTGGCGGTCGGCCGTTCCGAAAACGGCGACGTTGCCCTTTCGCACGCCGGAGACGTTTCCCACAGCGGTCTCGATCTCGTGGGGATAGATGTTCCGGCCCGCGCGGATGATGACATCTTTCGATCGGCCGGTGATGTAAACGTCTCCATCGGATACGTATGCAAGATCGCCCGAGTTGAGCCACTGACCGTCGAAAAGAGCGTGGGTTGCGTCGGGGTTCCGATAATAACCGCTCGTTGTCGACGGGCCTCTGAACTGGAGACGCCCTTCGCTGCCGTCGGGAAGCTCCTGTCCGCCGGAATCGACGATGCGAATCTCGTGATCCGGGAGCGGGCGCCCGCACGCGACGATGCGAAGCGCCGCGGGGTCGTCGGGGTGTGCGGCGACGGCGAGACCGTCGCGAGCGAGGCTTTCGCGCTGTATCCGAGCCACGGCGGGCCCTCTCCCGTACGGTGGAAAGGCCAACCCGACGGTGGATTCGGCGAGCCCATAGACGGGCATCATCGCCTCTCGTTTGAATCCGAACGGCGCAAATCGCCGCGAGAATCGCTCGATCGTGTCGGGGTCGACCGGCTCCGCGCCGTTGAACGCTACTCGCCAGGAGCTGAGATCGAGCCCGCTCACGTCAGCGTCCTTCAAGCGATGGATACAGATCTCGTACGCGAAGTTCGGTCCGACGGAGAGCGTTCCCCGGTGTCTGTGGATCGCCCAGAGCCAGCGCTCGGGTCTTGCCAGAAAATCGAACGGAGACATGACCACCAGGGGGAAGGCGTAGTAGAGACTGCAGAACCACGCCCCGATGAGCCCCATGTCGTGGTAGAGGGGCAGCCAGCTCACTCCCACATCCGTTGAGTCCATCCCGACGGCCCCTCCGATCGCACGGACGTTCGCGAGCAGATTCGCGTGCGTGAGCACGACACCCTTGGGGTCTCCCGTGCTCCCCGATGTGTACTGGATGAGCCCCGTGTCTTGGAGATCGACGGACACCTGTGTGAATCCGCCGTGCTCTTCGGCAAGATCCGTCGCCGTCGTTACGTGCCGGAGCGATTCGACGTGGGGTGTGAGGAGCTGTGTAAACCGGAGCGCGTCGCGGACCGTGATGAGGGTCTTCGCCGCACAGTTGTTGAGGATGCCCACGTGTCTTCGCAAATGCTCTTCGATACGTGCGGGGTTCGCCGGAGGATACAGGGGAACGGGAACACCTCCGGCGAGCAAAACGCCGAAGAAGCTGAAGAAGTAGTTCTCCGAGGGAGGAAGCATGATCGCCACCGGCTCGCCTCGTTCGAGTCCCCTGGCCAGAAGAGCGGCTCCAATCCGCTCCGCCGTATGTTTGAGTTCCCGGTAGGTGATCGATTCTCCCTTTCCGTCGTCTTGATAGAAAAGGATGTGGCGCCGGTCGCCATGGCGCCCGGCGTGCCAGTCGAGGACGTCGATGAAAGTCGCCGCTGTGTGTGGCGCCGCTTTCGCCTCACGGAGCGATTCGCCGAGCGGCAGGGAAGCCACATCTCGCAGCGTTCGTTTCTCGGCCGGCCGCGCGCTTTGGATCGCCCGGAGAAGATCACGAGGGGTCTCGGCGTCGGTAAACGCTTTCTCCGAAAGTGTCACCTCGAACCGGTGATCAACGCGCCCCAGAAGCTCGAGACGCGAGAGACTGTCGAGGCCGATATCACGATCGAGCGAGCTGTCGAGTGTCACGGGGACGGACGGCGCGCGGTCGGGACGCAGCTCCGCGCAAAGCTCTCGTATGAGCGCGAGCAGCAGCGTGGATAGATTGTCTTCGGGCGTTTGGTTCACGTCGTCGCAGGTCTCCTTGTCGGGACCTCCTTGCCTACGGTCTTCTCGCCCTTATGGCGACGTAGTCGCCCCGGTCGTATCCTTCCACCGGCCGCTCGACGAGGTCGTTCGAGTACTTTGGGTGACGCGTGAGGGTTTGGGCATACTCGAGATCGACGAAACCGGCGGTTTTGAGCAGTCTCGCTTTTTCTTCGGTCGGCCGCCACTTGGCCACGGCGGCGAACTCGATCGGGTACGGGTGTTGGGGGGCCAGCACTTTGACGGAAGCGTCGCCCCACGACCCGATCTTTGCGGCCAGACGGTACAGAAGACCGTACGAGCTCTCCGCCGGGACATCGGCGACAACGATGTGTCCGCCCGTCTTCAACACGCGGTACGCTTCGCGGAACGCCTTCTCCAGGTTCTCGATGTACCCGGGTGTGCCGTTCTGGAGCACAGTGTCGAACCCGCCGTCGTCGAACGGGAGGTCTTCCGCGTGTCCGATCTTTACGGTCATCCCCCGCTTCTCCGCAATCCTCGCGAAACGCTCCGCGGGTTCCACGCCGTCACGGATGTCGATGCCGTGCCGCTCGCGAAGGATGTGCTCGAAAAGACCGCTCCCGCAGCCGACGCTCAACGTGCGGCCGGGTTCCATGAGAAAATGTTTGAGCAGCAGCACCTCGGACTCGAGAACGTTCCTGTTTTTCAAGAACCAGGAATCGTACTCTTCGGCAAACTCGTCGAAGATTTCTTCGGTCATGGACCACCCCCTTTTGATTTGGGTTTCTTGCGCGGTTCTACCTCTGGGCTCCGCGGGGCGCTCGCCGCACAACGAACCGGTCATAGAGTATGAGGGCGGCCGCGCTCGTGATCCCGATCCCGCCGAAGATGAGCCACATCGTGTCCGGATCCCTCACGTCACGCCCATAGTGCCCGTAAAGCTGGCCGGAGAGGATCCCGGAGAAGAGGTACCCAAGAGCCATCGCGACGAAGTAGTAGCCCATGTACATCGCCGTTTTGGCTTTCGGAGCGATGCGCGCCACGTATTCCTGGCTCTTCGGGCTGGCCATCATCTCGCCGAATGAAAACACCATCAGCGAGACCACCACCATCCACCCCATTTCTCCGTACACGTTCATGGCGAGACCGATGCTCGCGGCGATCGTTCCCACGATCATCGTCGTGAAAGGCTTCCACCTGGCGAAGACGGCGGAGATCGCGACCTGAAACGCCACGATGCACCCCGCGTCGACGTTGACGAGCCATTCGGGGTTTATCTGGTAACCCGAGGCCATGGCGCTGCGCAACCCGTCCGCCCAACCGTGCAGCCCCAGCGTGCCGCACGCACCGGCAAGCCAACCGAGGATGTCGTGTGTGTTCGTATAATCGCGGATGTACTCGGGCATGGTGACAAAGATCTGTTCGTACACGGCCCAGAACCCCGCGAGAATGAGAAGGTAGAGAGCGAAGCGCCAATCGCCGACTCGCGCCGGTTGCCAGAGGCCCTCGGTGTAGCCTTTCCTCCTGAAGTATGCCGCATCGAAAACCATGTTTCCAAGGATGAGCACCGCGGCGAGTATGAGGCAATCGAGCCAGCCGATCCACTCACCGCCGGCCAGCATCAGGATGAGGATCGTTCCCATCGCCATGATGAAAAAACCGCCGTTTCCCAGGACATCGACGATGTCTTCTCCCGACTTTCGAAGCAGCAGACGGACCTCTCGCGGGACCGCCGCAACGAGGAGACGGAGAAAGACGGTCAGCGCGACGATCAAACTCAACGCGATGGCCGTGGGGAGCCACCCCAGCAGAAAACCAGCGACGATGAAAGACGGAAAAAGACGCAGCGCCGCCGCGATGACCTGCGGGGGACCCTTGCGCACGTCGCGCGCGATGGGGCCGGTTGCGGCGAGGCGCCTCTTCGCCTCCGCGACTTCCTGCTCGAGGGCGCGCGTGCGGCCTTCGGGTTCGCGGTAAAAAAGGAACAGCCAGATGAAGTTGCACCCGATCCAGATGGCGCTCATGTTAAAGACCCACGGCCAGCCCAGCTTGTTCCGGACAAGACCGGCGACCGCGGGCCCCGCGAACCCGCCGATGTTGACCATCATATAGAAAATGCCAAAACCCATGGCTTTGTTCTTCTCCGTTGTCGTGTGGCCCACCGTCCCGACGACCAGCGGTTTGAAAGCCGCCGCACCGAGGGCGACGAGAAGGAAGACGAAAAAGAACCCCCAGAAACCGCCGGGCCGGCCGAGAAGCCAATAGCTCGGCGTCAATATGAGATACGCGACGAGGAACGTCCGTTTGAAACCAAACTTGTCCGCCAGAGCTCCGGTGACCACGGGAAAGAGGTAGAGGAGAAACGGGACGATCCCCTGGATGATCCCGCGCTGTTCGCTGGTAAGGCCGAGGCCTCCGTCTTCGACCGAGCCCGTGATGTAGAGAGAAGAGAGGGTGAAGAAACCGTACCACGCCATCCGTTCGAAGATCTCCATCAGGTTGGCGGCCCAGAAAGTGGAAGGGAATCCTTTCTTGGTTTCCTCGGCGTGTGTCGGGTCGCCCTGAGGTGGCATGTGTTCTTCCTTCGGATTGGAGGCTGGATGCGACCGCCGGGCAGGATGGGTCGACGGCGCGGGATCACTCCGCGCTTCGGTGGACGGGACGGGCCCATCGGTTCGGCGACTCAGTGAACGGTCAACTCATCCAGTAGCTCTTTGGCCCCGGCGAACTTGTCGAGCACGAAAAGGATGTACCGCCCATCCACGCTGATCGACCGTGTGAGATCGGGCATGAAATGGTAGTCCGCCGAAACGGCCTCGAGATTACCGTCAAAGATGACACCGATGAGATCGCCCTTTCCATTGAAGATCGGACTTCCCGAGTTGCCGCCGGTGATGTCGTCCGTGGAGAGAAAGCACACGGGAACATCCTGGAGGACCGGATCCGCGTATCTCCCGTAATCTCTCGTCTTGTAGAGATCCTTCAAACGAGCGGGACAATTGAAGGGCTCCTCACCCGTGTCTTTCTCGATGATGCCTTTGAGGCACGTCTGAAAGTCGTACGTCACGGCATCCCGCGGCGCGTACCCGCGAACCTCGCCCACGGAGAGGCGCATGGTGCTGTTGGCGTCGGGGTACATGAACGCTCCGCTCTGCGCCTGCCGGAGCTCCATGAGCTGCGGCTGGAGCCTCTGGAGCGCGCCGTCGAAGGCGTCGGCCTTGTCCTCGAGCCCCGTGCTCTGCAGTTCCACGGCGGCCGCAAACTCGATCATCAAATCCTTGCGAGCCAAGAAGTCTTTCTTCAACATCCCGAACATCTTCATCCGCTCGTCTTTCGTCGTCACTTTTGTCCCCGCGTAGAGCTTGTCGATGAACTGATCGATGGCACGGTTGGCTTCGTCACCGGAAAGACCGGCCACGACGGGCGCCAGGGCGTCGAGCTTCTGGCCTTTGGGGAGTTCCAGGGATTTCTTGAGGAAGTATCCGAGCACTCTCTTGTCCGTCTTCTCGTCGTACCGGAGGTCGACGAGCCCGAGCTGTTTCTTGACGAGCGGTTCGTCGCGGTCCTGGTACCCGGGGTCGCGGTCGAGATCATTTTCCTTCTCGTGTTCCTTGCCCCATTTGTAAACCGCGTACGCGGACCGAAGCGCGGTCGTCGTATAGGTCATTCCCGATACGAGGTAAGTCAACTCCGCGTACTGACGGTAAACGGCGTACTGGGCGCCAATCTGATCGAGGACCTGACCGTAATTCTTCTTCATCTCCGGCTTGGTGTCCATGAACGCCTTCATCGCTTTTTCCTCATCGAGCTTCATCCCGATGAGATCCGTCTTCTTCAACCCCTCGAGCATCCCGATGTTGTTCTTCCATCCGTTGTTGAGCCCCTGGATCATCGACGCGTTCTTGATCGATGCCTCCGGGCTCAGCCCGGACTCCTCCTCGAAGATGTCGAGAAGATCCCGCGAGCGTTGTATCGCGCGCGGGTAGTACTCGTTGACGGTGTAGTCGATCGCGTACGACGAACGGTACCGCCGTGTCATCCCGGGAAAGCCGACGACCATCGTGAGGTCGCCTTCCTTCAAAGGGGTCATCGAAAAGGCAAGATGCTTCTTAGGTTTGAACGGCGTGTTTTCCATGGCGTACTCGGCGCTCGATCCATTCGGTGCCACATACGCGCGGAGGAACGAAAAGTCGCCCGTATGGCGGGGCCACATCCAGTTGTCTTCGTCTCCGCCGTAGATCCCAATCGACGCGGGCGGGGCGTACACGATACGGATATCCTTGATTTTGAAGTACGTGTAGAGGCAGTACTCCGCCCCCTCGTAGAAGCTTCTCACCGTCGCCTCGACGTCCTTCCCCTTCTCGGCTTCCTGTACGATCTTCTTGATGTTGGCTTCGATCTTGTCGTGACGCTCTTTGTCGGGCATCTTGTCTTTGACGCCGTCCATCACCTCTTTGGTCACGTCCTTGATATCGAGGAGACAGCGGGCTTCATACCCGAGCGCTGGGATTTCCTCCGCGGTGCTCCGCGCAAGAAAACCCTCCTCTATGTAATTGACCTTCACCGAGCTCTGGCGCTGCAGCGCGCCAAAGGCCACGTGGTGGTTGGTGAGGATGAGCCCGTTGGGCGAAACGAACGATCCCGTCCCCCCGCCGAGCTGCACCACGGCGTCGGCAAGATCCGTCCCTTGAGGGTTGTAAATCTCCTGGGGGCCGAGGGCGAGCCCCTTGGCGCGCCATTGGTCGAAGGGACACTTACCGAGTTTGTCCATCGTCCACATTCCTTCGCCCGCCCATGCGGGCGAAACCCCGAGGGTCGAGAACGGGGCGATCATTGCCGGCACCGACAGCGCAATGACGGCTGCAACCGTCTTCGCGGATCCGCGACCGAAAAACGAAACGCCCGCGCGTGTGATTCTCCGCGGGATGAAACGGCACAGGGATTTGCGTTCTCTTTTCTCGATCATTGTAGGGTGTTGCATCATAACCTCCTCACGTGGGGGAAAAACGAATATTGGCGTATTCTATCTTATGAACCGTGAAAATCCAACCCCCATGACACGGAGCTAAACTCTCACGACACGCAGGCGGACGCCCGCGCGGCGGGGCGCAGACCCTCCCGACTCGGAGGACCGAGTTCCTTCACCCCGCGAAAACCGATTGAGAACACCGGGAGAGACGCAGTCCGGTTTGCGGCTGTTGCCGCATAATCCTCTATTTTGCAATGCTATAAATGAGACTATGAAGTTGCTTGTTCAGAAAGGCCGCGCGGTTGACAAACCGGAGACGATAAAAGACAATCGTTGACGGGAAGGGCACGACACAGACAGGAGGCACCATGCCGGATGTTGTCAAGAAGGTAACGTACTGCAACACCGTTGTGGCCAACCGAGCTGCAGCGGGTGCGAAGGTCCTGGCCGAGCTCAAGCGGATGGGTGTCAATCTCACCGCGTTCAGCGGCTTTCCCACGCGGGGCGGAAAAGCTCAGCTCGACTTTGTGACGGAAGACATTGCCGCCGTTCGTCGAGTTTTCAAGCGGAATGGCTGGGAGCTGAGCAAGCCCAAGAAGGGGTTTCTCATCTACGGAGGGGATGGCGTGGGCGCGGCGTTCCGTCACATCAAGAAGCTCGGCGCAGAGAAGATCAGCATCACCGCGGCCGACGCGGTCTACGCGGGCGAAAACCGGTTCGGGATGATCCTCTGGGTGAAGCCGAAGGACTACCGGCGCGCGGCGAGGATTCTCAAGGCGAAGTAAAACGCCGTCCCGGAGGACACACATCGCGTTCCGTGGGCGTCGACTCACCCGTCGTCGGAGCGGACGGTTCTTCGCGTTCTTTTGGTCTCGCTTTTCCAGCGCTTTTCCACCAGACGGCGTTGTTTTGACGCCCGCGTGGGGCGGGTCTTCCGCCGCGCTTTGGGAACAACAGAGGCTCTCCGAACGAGCTCGACGAGACGGTTCACGGCATCATCCCGGTTTTTCTGCTGGGTTCGGTGTCGGCGCGCCGTGATCACGAGCACGCCCTCCGTCGTCACCTTTTTTCCCGCGATACGGACAAGCCGTCGCCGGACCTCCTCGGAGAGCGAAGGGGAGTGCGCCGCATCGAAACGAAGCTGGACAGCCGTCGCGACTTTGTTGACGTTTTGTCCTCCAGGACCCGATGAGCGAACGAAGTCGAAGTGGAGTTCGCTTTCGTCGATTCCGATCGCCGGCGTGACACGAATCATGGGAACGGCCTCCGCCGATCATTTTATAGTATCGAGTCCCCGAAGTACCTTGTCATTTCGCGCGAGGCTGCGGGTCGGGCGCGCGGGTGGGGGGCTGTTCTCGGGCCCTCGCTCCGCTGCGCTCGGCTTCCCGCCTTGCGGCGGGTGATCCTCGCTTGCTCTCGCGAAAGGGCTCGAGAACAGCCCCCCACCCGCAGGCAAAGCGCTGTTGGGCCTTCCCGCGATTGACCAACCACAGCTAAGATATCCATGGTCCAGTGTCGTCGGCTCTTCAATGGAGGTGCCCATGCCGTCCTATTCGAATCAGTTTCCCGATCCGGTCGCTCTGATCACGGTCGCGACGAAAACGCGCACGAACGTCATGACAGTGGGTTGGGCATCGCCGGTCTCTTCCGACCCGCCCATCCTCATGGTCAGCATCGCGCCGCAGCGGTTCACACACGATCTCGTTCTGGAAGCGAAGGAGTTTGGCGTCTCGATTCTTTCAGACGATCAGAAGAAGCTCTCCGAGCTTGCCGGCACACTTACCGGCGCCAGGACGGACAAGCTCGCCCGGCGGGAGTTCGAGACGTTCGTTGCCGAGAAGATCAAAGCCCCGCTCGTTTCCGGCGCTCGGGCGTGGTTCGAGTGTACGCTCCACTCGCACCAGACCGTGGGGGATCATACGGTGTTTTACGGAACGGTGGTTCGAACGGCGTTCGACGCGTCCAGGTCGCCGCTCGTTCTTTTTTACAGGAAATACTACGCGCTGGGCGAGGGGAGAGGGACGTACCCGTGATGCGCCGTGGAACGTCGCGGAGGGTGGGGTCCACAACGCGCCGCTCGTTGCCGGCGCGCGGGCGCCCTCCGCTATTCCCTGACGAGCATCGCTTTTGCGAACCTGCCGTGGCAACGCCCGACGAACTTGGCCAGGTGCATGGTGGCGATCAGCCACAAGATACCCACGATGACGAAGAGCGGTACGAGCCAGCCCGGCGCGTAATACTCCGCGCCGTCGATTTGAGCGACGGGAAATCCGAAGCCGTACTGCAAAACGGGCAGGGCAATACCTGTCATGCCCAATGCGAGCATGACCACGACCAGCGTGAAGTAGAAAATGCCGAGCGGCAGCTGAACGACCATGTAGATCATCGCAAACCATGAGCGGCTGTCCATGAAGAGCGCCTTGAAGCGCTCCCAGAGTCGAGGGTGTTTCTTTGTAAACATGGGCCGGCGGGGCATACGCACGCCGAGCAGCGCCTCGACGATTCGACCCTCCACCAATGCGATCCCGCGAACGGACAGCAGGAACAACGCAAAGAACGGGAGCCCTATGATCAAGACGATCAGCCCTGCCGAGAGCGACAGGCCCGTTGTGACCCACGTGAAGTAAAAAATGCCCGTGGCCAGAGCGAAAGTCATATACAGGAGCGATGCGTACGCCCGGGGATCGGTGAACACGCCAAAAAAACGGCCCGCCCCCGACCGCCCATTCGTCTGACTCTTTGGGGCGAGCGTTGGGGGGACACGAGATTCGATTTCTCTGTAGGCGCCCGCGACTTCCGCGGGAGTGCCGTACTCTTCAACGACTCGCTGGAGGGCGGCGTTTTCGGAGAGATCCGGCGTGTCTCTGAGTATCTGACTGACACCGCTTCTCAGGTATTCCTCCGCGTCCGACAACGCGTCCTGCACCGTGGCGGGATCACTGCCCGACAGCTCGGTTTTGAGCTGCTTGAGATACGCGCTGATGTCGTTATTCATCGTCTTTTCCTTTGAGTGTGTTATCCACAAATGTCTTCGTGCGATGCCAGATTCTCGACCAGTCGCCGAGAGTCACGCGCCCTGCGTCGGTGATCGTATAGTACCGCCTCGGCGGGCTGGAGACCGATGGTTCCACCTTGCTTTCGAGCAGCCCGCCGTTTTCGAGCGATCTGAGCACCGGGTAGAGCGCCCCGTGCTTCATCACCGGGAGGTCTCCGGTGGCCCGCTCGATTTGTTTTGCGATCTGGTACCCGTACATCGGCTCGGGCGCTTGGTCCAGGACGCCCAGTAGGATGAGCGCCGCGGTTCCGGCGTTGAGCTCCTTCTGGAATTTTTTGATGGCCGTCTCGGATTCGTTCACGGCGTTCCCTTCGTTGTCTGACGTGGGGCTCACGGGGCATCCGCGGCGCCGGGTGTCCGCCAGAGCCGGTCCGGCGGCGGGTCGGCGCAATGTCACCACAGGCTACCCACAGGTGTCGTGTATTGCATGTTTACTATTATTAATAAGCTATTATTAGTCAAGTGGAAAATATCCATCGGCTGTGATTTGTCCCCGCACACAGCCCGATCCAACCGGGGCACGGTGTTTATGTGTCTTGTTTTCAATGGGTTTCACGAGTGTCGCTCGCGGGGGTTCTCGAGGATCTCGTCATGGGAGACCGCCGCTCCGTCACGAGATCCGCCACGCATCCCCAAAAAGGTGTGACAAAACCTGGGACATCATGTCTCATACGAAACCGGAAGTTCCAGCCGCGACATCACAGTGCCGCAGTTGAAAAGGGATTTCCAACCAGAGGAGGTGCGATATGCGTTTCGTCCTGACCATTCTGCTGGCTGCGGTCCTGGTGCCGGCGCTGGTCGCCGGACCGGCGGTTGCGGAAGGCGGCAAAGACTGCAAGTCGATCAAAGCAAGTGCAAGAAGGCCGAGCAGCAGATCACGAACTTCATCTGCGACGTGACCATTCCCTGGCCGTTCAGGAAACACGTCAATGATACCGACTGCGACGGCGTGGCCGACAAGATCGACAAATGCGCCAACACGCCAAAGGGCGCAAAGGTCGATGAAAAAGGCTGTTCGGGGGACGCGGACGGCGACGGCGTTTACGACGGGATCGACCGGTGTCCAAACACCCCGAAGGGAGTCAAAGTCGACCAGTCCGGCTGCACCGAAACCGAGACGGAGTTCCTCGATACGGGAATGTTCCAGACCTCGGAGATTCGTTTCGAGACCGGCAAAGCGGACATCAAACCGGAGCCGTACCCGATTCTCGACCGGGTCGACACAGCCCTCGCGCAATGGCCGGAGCTCAAAATCGAGATCGGCGGGCACACGGACAACGTGGGCACCGACGAGAACAATCAGAAGCTCTCCGAAAAGAGGGCACAGGCGGTCATGGAGTATCTCGTGACAAAGCACCCCGATGTCGCGAAGGTACAGTTCACGACGAAGGGGTACGGCGAGAGTACACCGATCGCCACAAACGATACGCCTGAGGGCCGCGCACAGAACCGGCGCCCCTTTTTTCGAATAGCGGTCATCGTGTCACGATCCGGCCGACAACGGCCGGTCCCGCCGCGCGTCGCCTTCCGTCGCGAGCGAAATGTGGCGGCGACCAGCGTCGCCGCCGCGAAGTAGTCCAGCGCGTGGTTCGACGGCACCCCTCCCCACCCGTTCGCGCATGGCCCCGGCTCACGGTGATTGGGTTGCCGGACCGCGCCCGCCCGGTTCCGTCGCCGACACGATGGCCCGGCCACGCCGTTCGAACCCGACTGTTCCAGGGCGGCGGGGCCTCTTTCCATTCTAAAACCCCGCGTAGTTCCCCCGCAACCCCGAAGCGGCATCCTTGTCGATCACGATCGTCGCGAACCTGTGCATCTGGACGATTGTCGCCGGATACCACGCGGTGATGGGACCTTCAACGGTGGCACGTATCGCGTCGGCCTTGGTGGCGCCGCTCGCAACGAGCAAGAGCTGGCGCGCCTCCATGATCGTTCCCACTCCCATGGTGATCGCATACCGCGGGACTTCTTCTTGCTTTGCGAAGAAGCGTCTGTTGTCGCGGATCGTCTTCTCGCTCAACGTTTTTATACGTGTGCGCGAGCCCAGCGATGACCCTGGCTCGTTGAAAGCAATGTGCCCGTTCGCGCCGATTCCGAGGATCTGGAGATCGATCCCGCCGACTTTCTCGATCTTCTCCTCGTACCACGCGCAGAACCCGTGGACGTCCTCGGCCATACCCATGGGGATGAACATGTTCCTCGGGTCGACGTTGATGTGGTTGAAAAGGTTTTCCTGCATGTAGTAGTGGTAGCTCTTGGGATGGGAAGGGGAAAGCCCGACGTATTCGTCGAGATTGAACGTCGTCACTTTCGAAAAGTCCAGCCCCTCTTCCCGGTGGAGCCGGATGAGTTCTTTGTAGGTCCCCAGCGGAGTGCCTCCCGTAGCAAACCCGAGGACGCAGTCCGGTTTTTCCCTGACGAGGCTCGCGATCTGAGCCGCCGCCTCTGTACTCACTTCCCCATAGTTTTCTTTGACGATCACCAGCATGACTTTTTGCCTCCGCGCGGAATGAGGACCAGCGGATGGAACGGTTGGGCCGGTTGTATTCTAGACCGCAGGGGCGGGAAGGTTCCACGTGATTCTTCGGCCACGGCGGCAGGCCTCCGCATCGTCCGATTCGCCGATGGTTTCGTCGGGCGACACGAACAGCGTCATCGGGAGTTGTGCGTAATCCCGCGGATGGCGTCCTCTCCAATCTGGCCCCGCCGTTGACATCGATGATGTCGAATGGTAATGTCATTCGCGTGATCGGCGCATAACGGCGGTTTCGGCGGTCGGCTGCTACGGCGGCGAGGAGATTCAATGCAAGGATTGATCTATCTGGACAACGCGGCGACGGCTTTTCCGAAACCGAAAGTCGTGTACGACTTCATGCACGAATTCTACCAGAAGCGGGGGGTCAATCCGGGCCGATCGGGTTACGATATGTGCATGGAGGCCGAGGAAATCGTGTTCTCCACCCGCAAAATGCTGACTCGGTTTTTCAACGGCACCGATCCCAACCATCTCACCTTCAGCTACAACGCAACGGATTCTCTCAACATGATCATCCAGGGGATGCTCGAACAGGGAGACCACGCGATCACGACGAAAGTCGAGCACAACTCGGTTCTGCGTCCGCTCAATCACCTCGAACACGACGGCGTCATCGAGGTCACGCGAATCCCGTTCGACGAGAAGGGGTACGTCCACCCCGAGGACATAAAGAAGGCGATCAAGAACAACACGAAGATGGTCATCGTCAACCACGGGTCTAATGTGATCGGCACCGTCCAGCCGATCGGCGCGATCGGAAGGGTCTGCCGCGAGGCGGGCGTCTATTTCGCCGTGGACACCAGCCAAACGGCCGGCACTTTGCGCATCGATGTCCAGGAGATGGCCATCGACCTGCTCGCTTTCACCGGGCACAAGAGTCTCATGGGTCCAACGGGGATCGGAGGGTCGTACGTCGGCGTGGATGTGCCCATCCGATCGACACGGTTCGGAGGTACAGGGGTCAAGTCCGCCTACCCGTTTCAACTCGAGGAGTTCCCGTATCGTTTGGAATGCGGGACGCTCAATGTCATCGGTGTGGCGGGGCTCCACGCCGCGCAACAGTGGATCGAGGAGCAGGGGATGGAGAACATCCACAACCGCGAGATGGCTCTTTGGAACAAGCTGCGCCGGGGGCTCGAGGATATCGAAGGCGTCGTCACGTATTGCGCGGAAAGCCCTGAGAATCACAACGCGGTGTTGAGTTTCAACATCGTGGGTTGGGAGGCTGGAGACGTGGGAACGATGCTCGATGTGGATTACGACATCGCCTGCCGTACAGGGCTTCAATGCGCGCCGCTGGTCCATGAGCAGTTGGGAACCGACGCAATCAAAGGCACCGTCCGGGCGAGCATAGGCCCTTTCAATACCGAGGAGCACATCGACAAGGCGGTCCAGGCGGTGAAGGAAATCGCCTCGACGCAGAGAAAACAGACCCAACGAATGCGCGTGACCGAGTGAAATGCATTCCAGAACAGCGACTTGCTACGTCAACACGAGCGCGTCCGCCACGATCTCGCAAACGGTCTTGATCTCCACACCGAGATTGTACACCCGGTTGAGTTCCATGAGCTGATCGATGCAGTTGTGACACGGCGTCGCGACAATCTTGGCGCCTGTTCTCCGGATCTGTTCGGCTTTGATCTGACCCGTCTCAACGCGCCTGTCCCGGTATTCTCCCATCGAAAGCTGTCCGCCGCCGCCTCCGCAACAGTAGTTATCCTCCCGGTTGGGCGTCATCTCGACGAAATCCGTGCACGCGTGCTTGAGCACAAACCGCTGTTCCTCGATCACACCCCCGCCGCGCACCAGGTTGCAGGGGTCGTGGAGAGTGATCCGCTTTGTGTTCTTCGCGGGGTCGAGCGTGATCCTTTCCGAACGAACGTAGTCCGCGACGAGCTCGATCACGGTGGTGACGTTGTACGGGTACGCTTTTTCGAGCCACCGCGGTCCTTCCCACCGGATCGCCCTCGCCCCGTGCCCGCATTCGGCGAGAACCAAGGTGTCCGCGCGGAGTCTCCGTACCTCGTCGAACAGACGCTGTGTCAGCTCGCGGGCCGCTTTTCGGTCTCCGGAAAAATACGCGTAGTTCGTCACATCGTAACAGCGGGTCGAGATCGTCCAATCCTCCCTGGCGGCGTGGTAGATCTTTGCCATCGCGCTGATCGACAAGGGGAAGAACTTTGGTTCCCGGGGGTTCAACGTGTAGAGGATACGCTTCCCCTCGGCATCGAGGGGGATCGAAGCGGTCTCATCCTGGACCTCCATTTTCAGATCCTCCTCCAGCCACGCGAGCGTGTCGACGAATTCCTCACGGGGGATCCCCATGTTGTTCCCCGTCCGGAGCGCCACATCAACGGTGGATTGAAGACCCTTGGGAACCATCCCGAGCTCCACGAGCATCGACCGCGCCGTTTGCACGAGAAACGGTATGTCCACACCGATCGAACAGTGGAGCGCACATCGCCCGCACATGCTGCACCCGCCGAAGACGACATCAACCATCTCTTTGGTGGTCTCATCACTCAGGTCGGCGGCGCCGACCCATCGGGGGAGGAGCCGTCCGAGAACCGTATAGTAGCGGCGGTAAATTCTCGTGAGCTGCTCGACCTTGTTGGCCGGGATATACCGCGCGTCGCGGTACCGGAGGTAGTAATGACACGACTCGTCGCACAGACCGCAGTGGACGCAGCTGTTGAGGTGCGTGCGGAGCCTGCCGTCCATCCGTTCGGCGAGCACGGCCAGCGCCCGTTTTTGTTCGTCCGTCAGCCGTTTCAGATTTCCCATTCCCTGCCCCTTTTCGTCCCCCAAACGCCTCGCTTTCCGAAAAACTCCCCGAGGTATATGCGGGCGATCGGGAAGTAGATGGCGTGTCGGAGCTTCCCCAGCGGGATGTACAGGAGAAGCACGCCGGCGTAGACAAAAAGCGCCGGGACGATCCTGGGCTCGACCAGCGCAACCGCCGTCATCATCTGGAATCCAACGACGAGAACATTGCTGAAATAATCGTCCGGGTTGGAAAGGCGGCGGAGTTCCGACTTGAGTATCCGTTTGACTAGGAGGGCTGCGCCGCAGAGACTCGTCAATCCGAGAACCAGAGCGGACGTCCTTGTCGGGACGAGCGGCGCGCGCGCGTCAAAAAACAGAGCGACCAACGAAGCAAAACCGACAAAAACGCCGCCGTGAAAAAACAACCCCAGAACATACGTGGGCATGTGTCGGCGTGCGCTCTCCTTCTTGAGCGGCGACATCGCGCCGGTGAAGGAATACGCCACGCCGGTCCACGCGTTTCCCTTGGGTTTGGAGGGGTCGTTTGTGCGGGCGGACGCGGCGATCTGCAGACAAAGAAAAAGCGATGCGCCCACGAACGCACCGAAACAGGCGAGGAGAATCCAGTGGGGGATAGACATCGGGAAGCGCCGCCTAGACGCAGCCGTCGGGTTTGGGGAGTCCGGCGATCCGGCATGCGCCCTTGGCCGGGCCCATCGGGAAGAGTTCGTAGATCTGTTTGAGCCTCAACCCGGTGTGTTGGCAGATTTTTCGAACCATGGGGGCGAGGTCGTGTTCTTCCCAGTGGTCGCGGATGAACTTGACGACGGCCCAGTGGTCGTCGGTGAGCGCTCCGGTTCCGTCGGTCGTCGCAAGAAGACGGGCGACTTCGTCGTTCCAGACCCACGGATCCCGCAGAAAACCGTCGCCGTCCACTTCGAATTGATGTCCTTCTATGTCGATCGTTGGCATCCCTTTCCCTCCTGATGCGTGTCGCCCCGGTGCAAGCCGCCCGGGTTTCACGGGGCAACCGCCTGAGCCCCGAAGCGCCGGCCGGTCCCCGATGGTGCAGCCCTTCGTGTAGTATGCCACGTCGGCGCCGGAGAGGCAACGGGTTGATGATGCGAACCCCGCGCCCCGGCGACGTTTCGCTTGACTTCTCTCGGGGCATCCGGCCGGCGAGAAGCTTCTCCCGTTCAAGAAAGAAGACATCGGTTCGGACAAGTGGGTGTTGTTCAGCCCCGGCTTTACCGCCTACGTGGGAACGTGGGGTGGTGTGACATGCTCACAAAACCTCACGCCTGTTGAAAACACCGGGGCCGGTCTTTGGACCGAGAAGATGTTCAGGAGCGCCATGCGTACCGGGAAGCACATGGGGATGGGTCGTCCGATCATGCCCCCGATGCCGTGGCCGGGCGCGGGCGGCTTGAGCGGCGAGGATCTGGCCGCGGTTTTTGCCTACTTGAAGTCGATTCCGCCGATCAAGAACGCGGTGCCTGGGCCCCTGACCCTGGACGACTATCTGGCCAAGTAGAAACGCGCCTACCCTTCGACGAGCTTTCGGAGCTCCTCGATATTGACTGCCGGCGTCGGTCGCCCCTGGTAGGCGCCGGCAGGCGGGGCGCTCTTCGAGCGTTCCTCCAACACGACAAGCGCCTTCTCGGCGTACTCAGATTTCGGATCCGACCTCACCGCCTGCTCCAGAAGGTAATCGATTTCATTGATCCAATACGAGCGCGCGATGTGCGACTCGGTGACCGCCAACAGGTAGTACGCTTCGGAAGCCTCTGTGTCGTACGACGACGCCGACTGAAGGTACTGGTGGAGGGAAGCGTTCGCCGCTACCATTCGAACGAGCCCTGAACGATCCGACGGCGGCCGGCTGAGGACTGGCGCGTCGCCTGCGAGGGAGCGTGCTAAGACCAACTCCTTCCCCGGGGCTTTTGACAGATCCAGCGCCTTGAGTTCTCCGATCCACCCGCCGACCTGCTGTTTCAAATCGGTCGGCATATCATCGCGCTCCATGAAGGTCTCGAACGTCCGTATGGGACGCTCGGTTTGGTTTCGCACCCCGATGCAGATCTTGAGATACCCCTCGAACGCGCCGATCAGATCCAGACCTTCCGCCGGGATGCTCGGGGAGGCGAGAATCTCCTCGTAGGTCGCAAGAGCTCTGCCGAACTGGCGTGCGGCAATCTCGACATAGACGCGATCGACCGGCGCCAGCTTTTCGATCTCCGCTTTCTTCAGAAAGTCGGCTCCGATGTCGATCGCCTCGTCCGCCGGAAGGCGCGAGTGGCACGTCGCGCAGTTCTCCATGAGTTTGTTGAGCATGAATTGCGACCCGAGGTATTGACCTTCTTTGTAGCGTTTCGATGCTTCTTCGGCGTCGGCGGCAAGGGACCGTCTCACGTAACCAAAACTCGGGTCGAGTCCGCCGCCATGATCATCGAGGGTCTTCGTGTTCGCCGCGAGGGCTTCCAGCGAGACAGAAACGGTGTCGCGGTTGCGCGGGTCGGAGAAGTAGTCCATGTTGAGGCTGTACGAATACACAGTCGTGAACGCGGTGAAGATCCCGCGCATCGTGGCTTGAGTGGCTTGCGACTCGCGCCGTACTTCCTGCGAGAGGACGACCCGGGTATTTACCCAGAGCACGCCGGCGAGAACACATAACGCGAGCACACCGATCACACGTTTCATACCTCAAAACCCCACTTTCTTTACCAGCGCGACAAACCGCTCGTCCGCGCGCAGAGAATCGAACCACGGATCCACCGTGACCATCTCGCGCAAGAAAGTCGAGCGTTCGTCGTACGCCTTGTCCAGCCAGACGAATACCGAATCTCTCTCTCCCAATCCCGCATAGCCCCAGGCCACGAAGTACGGATCGAAGTACTCGGCTCCTTTTTGATTCAGCAATTCGCCGAGTTTCCAAGCGGATTCCTGCCTCCTGCCCATCATACCATAAGCGTACGCAAGCGCGCCCGTCATCCGGGCGCGGTTCACCTCGAACCCGAAGGCCTTCTCCATCTGGCGGATGGCCTCCTCGTGCATTCCTTTCTGGAAGTACGCCATCCCCAGCCACCCGTGAGGGTCATAATGCGTCGAATCGAGCTCGATGGTCTTCTGAAGCTGCTGGATGGCATCGTCGTACCGGCGCGCGAGGTAGAGGTTCTGGCCGAAGCAGGAGTTTGTGGGGACCGCCAGGGGCTCGAGTTCCAGAGCTCGTTTCATTTCGGCTGTCGCTTCGTCAAACCTTTTTACCGCCGTCAACATGTGGGAATGCCGGTGATGGGCGTACGCATCGAACGGGTTCAATTCGAGTGCCCGTTGCAACATTTCTTGGCCACCGGCCCAGTCCCAATCGGAATACTCCTTGAAGTCTGCCAACAGGGCGTACGCCCCGGACTCCGTGGGATCGATCTCGACCGCCTTCTCAAGATAGTTCTTTGCGATTGCGTAGGCGGTATCCTTGGGGATGAGATTGTACATTCCCATGGTCATGTAATAGTCACCCAAACCGGTATACGGCAAAGCGAACTGGGGGTCTTGAGCGATGGCCTCCTGGAAGTAGTCAAAGCTCTTTTTCAGGTCCGCCTGCGATCTTCTGTTCACGAAGTACAGGCCTTTCAGGTAATCCTGGTACGCGATCGTGTTGGCCGTCTGCCGTCTCGTCAGCCGGTCCAGGTCGTTTTGAGTCAAATGCAGACGCAGGTTATCCGCAATCGCCCTGGAGATTTCATCCCGGATATCGAAGATTTTCGCGAAGCTTTCCGTATACTGGTTTCCCCACAGCCGCGTGTTCTCCTCGGCATTCACAAGTTCGACGCTGATCGTCAGCTCATCTCCGCGCTGGCTCACTCTACCGATGAGCAGCGCGCCGACGCCCAGTTCTTTTCCAACCGCCCGCGGGTCGATTTCCTTTTGCTTGTACTGGAGCACGGAGCTGTAAGCGATGATCTTTTTCAGGTTCGGTATGCCGGAGAGGCTTTTTATGATGCTCTCGGTCATCCCGTCGCTGAGATAATCGACATCCGGGTTGGCCAGCTCGTTCTTGAAGGGGAGTATGGCGATCGAGTCTATCGGTTTGCCGGGCTGCTGCGAATAATAGAACACCGCGACGCTGAGCGCGGCACCGGCGAGGCCGAGGCCGAGATACAAGGGCACTCGGCGTCTTCGGCGGGGGCCGCCCGGCGATGCCGATGACGGGAGTGCCGCTCGCCGCCCGGTTTCTATTTGGCTCTTCAACGCCTTCAGTTCAACGACGAGTTCGTCGATGCGTGGGTACCGTTCGTCGGGATTCTTGCGCAGCGATTTCGCGACGATGCGCTCGAGTTCGTTGGGAACGCCCGCGCGGAGGGTGGCGACCGGCCGGGGATCCTCGTTCATGATCTGATAGAGGACGGCGTGGTCGTACTCGGCTCGGAATGGAAGCTCGCCCGTGATCATCTCATAAAGCGTGACTCCCACCGACCAGATGTCCGTGCGGTGATCGACCGTGCCGCCTTTGGCCTGTTCGGGTGACATATACGCGACAGTACCGGGTGTGGTTCCGGGGCGGGTCAGTGTAGTCCGTCCGCTGAGCTTGGCCAACCCGAAATCCACGATCTTCACCACGCCATCGGTCGTGATGATGATGTTCCCCGGTTTGATGTCGCGGTGGACGATGGACCGGCTGTGCGCTCCGGCCAGACCCTGGGCGATTTGAATCGTGACATCGACGGCGTCCGGGATCTCGAGCGCGCCCCACGCGAGTCGGTTCTTGAGCGTCTCACCTTCGCAGTATTCCATCGAGATGAACATCTGCCCGTCCGGCGTCTGGTCGATATCGTGGATCGTGCAGATGTTGGCGTGCTGGAGCGAAGAGGCCGCCTGGGCTTCGTGGACGAAGCGTGCCTTGGCGTTGATATCCTCCGTGAGTCCGGGCGGGAGGAACTTGAGTGCAACGGTGCGATGGAGCTTGGTGTCTTCGGCTTTGTAGACGACGCCCATCCCCCCGGCGCCGACTTTCTCGACAATCCTGTAGTGGGATATCGTCTTGCCGATCATGGCACAACCATAGCTAGGCGATGACGGGTTGGCAATTGGTCAATTGGACCAGGGAGATTCGGCCGGCCGGATCATCCCGACTCGGGCCGGACTCACCGCGGCAGCGGAAGGCGCATCCGTTCGAGGAGATCGAGAAACCTCGGATCAGACTGGAGTGGGTCGAAGTCCCCGAACCACAGCATGGTGTGCAGGTTCCCCTCGTGTCGGCGATACGCACGTTCCAGCCAGACCATGGCCGAGTCCGTTTCCCCCATTTGGGCGAAGAATCTCGCGATGTAGTAAGCGCTCACCTGCGGTTCCCGGTCACGGCGCTTGACCAAGTCGACCGCCGTGGCGTAGAACGCGTCCGGCCCCCCCTCATCCAGGGCCTTGCGGATCGCCGCCGTTTCCTCACGGTCACGGTCGGTCTGCGCGAGGAGTTCGTGATACCGAATCGCGACCCGAGCCGATTTCTCCTTTTCGCCCATCAGGTAGTATGCAGCAGACTCATAGAAGTAAAGGGGCGCCGACTCCGGCTCGAAACCCCGAACCTCCTCGAAGAGGGCGGTCGCCGCCCGGAATTCGCCGTTACGCGCGAGCACAAGCCCGGCGGCCCCGTTGAGGTTGGCGGAGAGAGGGTCGAGCTCGCTTGCGATGCGCGCCTCGGCCGCCGCGTCGCTCCGGCGCCCCATCGTTTCCAGGAACTGCGCGTACCACAGGTGGGCATACGCATCACCGGGGTTAAGTTCGATGGCGCGTGTCAAGTGCTGCTCCGCCGCTTTCCATTCCCAATCACAGACTTCGGCGACCAGGCCGAGGGCGGTGTGGGCGGGTGCAAGGTCCGGGTCCAGGGAAAGCGCTTTTTCCGCCGCCTCGCGCCCCCTCGCACAAGATTCGCCGGTGGGCATGAACCTCCAGATAGCCGCGACCACGTACGTCTCCGCGACCCCTGCGTACGCTAGGGCATACCCGGGATCGATCGCGAGGGCCTGCTGGTAGTAGCCCATCGCGCGACGGAGTCCGTCCGCTGTACGCGTGGCCCAGTGATAACGACCCTGGAGATAGAGATCGTACGCCCTCTTGTTCACGACGGATGATTCGGCAAGACGCTCGGTTTCTTCGGGGGTGAGCTCGATCTTGATTTGATTGGCCACGTCCTTGGCGACCTGCCGTTGGAGCGCAAGAATATCGCCCAGGTCGCCCTCGTAGCTGTCCGCCCAGAGGTGTTCGTCGCTCGTGCCGTCGATGAGCTGGACGGATATCCGAACGCGGTCCCCGGCGCGGAGCACGGACCCCTCGAGGATATTGGCGACACCGAGCTCCCCAGCGATTTGGGTGAGCCTCTTTGTCGTATTCTTGTACTGCATGACCGACGTCCGCGAGATCACCTTGAGGGCCTTGATCCGGGCGAGCTGTGTGATGAGCTCTTCGGTCATCCCATCGACGAAAAACTCGTTGCCGCTCTCGGCGGACATATTGGCCAGCGGGAGGACTGCGACCGACTCTCTGTGGCCGTCAGCCGGGGCCGGCGCGCGCCCCTGCCGCTCGGCGGGAACCGGCGGCGTTTCCTGATGACCCCGTGGCCAGAGCCACAGGCCCGCCGCGGTGATGGCGACGGCCAAAGCAATCCATCCGCCGCGGATGAGGCGGCGCCGGCGGACCTCTTCGAACCCGAGCCGCACGCTCGCAGGGGTCGTCTTTCCTCCTTGTTTGCCGAGAAAGACGTCGAGGTCGGCTTGAAGCGCGTCGGTATTCTGGTAGCGCTCGGCAGGTGACTTCGCCAGCGCCTTCATGACGATGGCCTCGAGTCTCGCGGGAACGTTCGGGCGGATCGCGGAGATGGACTGCGGGTCCTCGTTCGCGATGGAGTAGAGAACGGCGGCGTCGTGCTCGGCTCTGAAGGGAAGCTCCCGGGTGAGCATCTGGTAGAGGACGACGCCGAGCGACCAAATGTCGGTCCGGTGATCGATCTTCTCACCACGAACCTGCTCCGGGGACATGTACGCCGAGGTTCCGACCGTTGTGCCGGTGCGCGTGAGTTGAGGGTGAGTCTTCAATTTGGCGAGCCCAAAATCGAGAAGCACCGTTCGCCCCTTCTCCGAGATGATGATGTTAGCGGGCTTGATGTCGCGGTGGATGATGTCCGCGCCGTGGGCTTCTCGAAGAGCGCCGCACAACTCGATGGCGATCGCCGCGGCTTCGTCGAACTCGAGCGGACCGGCAGCGATCTTCTCCGCGAGATCGGCGCCGGGGACGTACTCCATCGCGATGAACGTGTGCTCGTCGACGGTATCGATCTCGTAGATGGTGCAGATGTTGGGGTGGCTGAGGCGTGCGGCCGTCTGGGCCTCGTTCAAGAAACGCTCTTTCTCTTTGTGAGCGGTGAGAACGTGAGGCGGAAGAAACTTGAGGGCGACGAGACGGTTGAGCGTTGTGTCTTCGGCTTTGTAGACGACCCCCATCCCGCCTTCGCCGAGTTTATCGAGGATTTTGTAGTGCGATATCGTCTGGCCGATCATTTCTGCAAGCCCATTCTTCTGATGAGCGCCGCGGATCTTGGATCGGACCGAAAGCCGTCGAAAAAGGGGAACGTGTTGAGCGCCGGCAGCCACGACTCTCTTTCGACGAAAGCGTCCTCCAGACACTCGAACACACGATCGTCCGCGTTGAGGCCGAGGTGGATCACAGCTCTGTAGAAAGAGGATACAAACCTCGTCTTGGACAGCTCCTCCATTCGGTCGAGCTGCTCGAGTGCTTCCTTCTTTCGGCCCGAGGCGGCCAGGGCGTATCCGATGTATCCCATGGTGAGGGGGCTCCCGGGGGAAAGCACGGAAGCTCTTCTGAACGAATCGAGAGCCTCTTGCCACATCATTTTCGCGGCGAGTGTGAACCCGAGGAAAAGGTGCGCCAGGTAGAAACTCGGATCCATTTCGAGTGCTCTCTGAAATTGCTCGGTCGCATCGTCGTACCGTCGACCCCAGTAGAGGACGAGTCCGCGGATCGAATTGAAGACGAGATCAACGGGGTCGAGCTCCAGGGCGCGGGATGCCTGGGCGACGCTTTCGTCGTACCTTCCCATGACACCGAGGTACAAGCCATAGAAGTAGTGTGCCGTCGGACAGTTCGGGTTGAGTTCGAACGCCCTGAAGTACTCCGCTTCCGCGCCGGCCCAATCCCAGTCGTGGAACGTCTTGATCCAGATGAGGGACGCGTGGGCTTCCGCGAGATTGTCGTCGATCTCCAGCGCCTTCGCGACTGCTTGTTTCGCCTTCGCATAGGCGAGCTTGGGATCCATGAAGGAGAAGTGCGCAGAAAGGTTGTAGCAATCGGCCATCCCGACGTATCCCGGAGCGTAGAGGGGATCTTTCTCGACGGCTTGTTGAAAGAGCTCGAGCGCCTTCTGGATCCCGCCCTCGTGACGCCGGTTCCAGAAATACCGTCCCTTGAGCTGAAGGCTGTAGGCCTCCTCATTCTCGGTGTATCGCTTGACGAGCTTCGATTTCTCTTCTTTCAGGAGCTTCACTCTGAGCTTGTCGACGATTGCGAGCGAGATCTCATCCTGTATGGCAAAGATGTCCTCGAGGTCGCGATCGTACTTTTCCGACCAGAGATGGTATCCGTCCGAGACAGTCACGAGCTGCGCGGTGATGCGCAGCCGGTTGCCCGCCTTGCGGACGCTGCCTTCGAGAACCGACTCCACCCCGAGCCCTTTGCCGATTTTCCTCACATCCAGTTCTCTGTCCTTATATTGAAACGCCGAGGTTCGGGCGGCGACGCGGAGTCCCTCGATCTGTGTGAGCGCATTGATGAGCTCCTCGGCGATCCCCTCGCAGAAATACTCCTGATCCCGCCCCGGGCTCATGTCCCTGAACGGCAATACCGCGATGGAGGGGAGAGTCTGGGTCGCGGCGGGCTGTGTCTTCGATGACCGGCTCGCGACGCTCCGGCTCAACTGTTCCATGTCCGTCCGCATCTCTTCGATATCCTGATAACGGTCGTTCGGATTCTTAGCGAGCGCTCTCGTCAGAATGTCGTCGAGTTCAACCGGAAGAGAGGGTATCAAACTCGTACACGGCGCCGGCTCCTCGTTCACGATCCTGTACAGAATTGCCTGCTCGTAATCGCCCTCGAACGGCAGACGGCCGGTCACCATCTCGAAAAGCACGACTCCCAAAGACCAGATGTCCGTCCGCCGATCCACCTCTTCGCCCCGTGCTTGCTCGGGAGACATGTATGAAACGGTTCCGATGGTTGTGCCGGTTCTCGTGATACCCTTTTGCCCCGCAAGCTTGGCGAGACCGAAATCGACGATCTTTGCTTCCCCCCGCTCGGTGACCATGATATTGGCCGACTTGATGTCGCGGTGCACCACCCCGCCCTCGTGCGCACGCGACAGACCACGCGCTATTTGCAAAGCGATATCGCCCGCTCTTTCGAGCCGCAGGGGGCCGCGCTCGATCATCTTCTTTAGAGTCTCGCCCGGATAGTAGCTCATGCAGATGAAAAGCTGTTTCTCCCGGGTCTCTCCGATTTCGTGGATGGCGCAGATGTTGGGATGGTCGAGCGCCGAGGCGGCACGTGCCTCCTGTATGAATCGCATTTTTGCTTCGGGTTCACGCGTCAGCTCGGG
>Ga0315275_10000742_pt1 | contig 27196 bp, 24 predicted proteins | sample YL17G03_0_MG_FD_205557 | JGI IMG/M metagenome (GOLD analysis project Ga0315275, IMG submission 205557) | Sediment microbial communities from Yellowstone Lake, YNP, Wyoming, USA - YL17G03_0 | ecosystem: Environmental > Aquatic > Freshwater > Lake > Sediment | place: USA: Wyoming | collected...
GACCGGCCTATGAAGCTACTCCTTTGTCTAAATTCGGCGGAGCCAATAACAAATGAGAAAGCGATTAAAAAAGAAAAGAAGATCTTGCGCTCTCTGCAAGCCTCACAAAATGGGCAAGGCACTCCGTTGGAAGCCGGCCGACTTTGATAGGCTAGCGAACGACGAAAAGGAAATCAGGAACGCTTTGCGCCCTGCGAAATAGGTTCCATTAGAGATATGGGGACGCTCTCCGAAATTTTCTGAACTGAAATTGGGGGACATGACCCAATTCTCTGGAATTGGGATCGTGTCCCCAGAATTTCACCTCAAGGAATTTAGTGAATTACGTACGGTGTCCCCGAAATTCCAGGCCCCAGGCTACTTGTATATGCCCCCTCTCGGGCCGAAGGAAAACAAAACAACCATGTCTTTTTCCCACCTGTAAACAAGTCGCCGGGCCTGCCCCTTTACTGAGTACGGATATGACCTAAGAAGAGCGAATTCCCCTTTCCGCTTTTTCCCGGCCTCCGGGTTCTTCTCAACTTCCAAAAGAGCTTCCTTCAGTGAATTCCTTTCGGCCTCCTCCCTGATCTTTATCCGTAGCCTCTGAAACTTCGAAGTCTCGAGAATTTTCATTCAGATGTCTTGTGGATTGAGCTCAGTGACCTTGCCCATTTCATAGTCCACCTGGGCCTCGATGATGTCCTTGATTTCCTCTACGGTCAATTCCGGGTTCTCGAGTGCCAGAAGGCCGATTCTCAGGGCGTACCGAAGAGCGCTGGAAAAGTCTCTCTCTTCGCTCTTGGCGAAATGATCGAGCTCATTGACAAGATCCTCATCCATGGCAACCGTCTTTCTTACCATTTCATACCTCTGCATCCTTTATATGCTCCTTTCTTATTATTATCAAGCCGCTTTCATTTTCAACTAACCAAAGACAGGAATCCTCTGTCGACTTTCTCACTTTTAAGAAATTCCTGCAGAGTATGAAGATCGGCGGCTATCTCAGAATGCCCCAAACCGCACCGCGGGGCGTCAAAGCTCGTCAAAGCGCGTCAAAGCGCGACATTTGCCTCCTAACCCTTGACGGCCAGCAAATTCCTTCCTATTTAACCCATGGAGGGCAAAAAATGCGGAAAGAACCGCAAATCACAGCCTTTTGGCTTGGCGGTCCACTTTCCCTTTCTGAATACCCGGCTAAAGCCGGTAGTATTGCCGCAAAAGGAGGCATGATATGGGAAAAGTCATGAGGTTTCTGGGGATTTTGGCGGGAGTCATGATGGCCGGCGCCTGGGCTTCAGCATTTGCTCAAACGGGCGATTGCTTTAACGAGCTCCCCGGCTGCCTGGACGCGGGTTTCGGCGTCAACGGCAGGGTCACGGCGCCGTCCGGGATGCAAGTCAACGGCATCGCTATCCAGACAGTGGCAGGCGAAGAGAGGATCGTCGTTGTCGGCAAGACGTTCTGGACCAAGCGTGCTCCCACCTCTTGGATAGTCGTCCGCTATCTCCCAAACGGCAGTCTGGACCCGTCCTTCGGGAGCGGCGGCATCATCAAGATGACGCCGAAGAGCGGCTATTATGAAGCCGGCGCCGTGGCGGTGCAGCCTGATAACAAGCTGGTCGTCGCCGGTTGGGGGTCCTATTCAGGCAACCAAGACCTCCCTCTGGTCGCCCGGTATAACGAATATGGGTCGCCCGACTCGACTTTCGGCTCGGGAGGGAAAATCTTTGTCCCCTGCGTGTACAATTCGAAAATCGGTGGAGCAACCGGGACTATCGCCCTCCAGGCGAACGGGAAAATCCTCATCACCGGCCAGTATGGCTGGATTTCCAGCAGGCGGCTGTTCGTCTGCCGCCTGAACGGGAACGGCCAGCTGGATACGACGTTCAACGGAACCGGTCAATACCTGATTATGGACGCCATAGGAGACGGATCCGGGATCGTCACCCAGTGGATCGAACAGGAAGAACGTATTGTTGCAATTGGGAGCCTAGTATACGGACCTTACTCCAGCACTTATTCACAGGCCGCGATCATGCGCTTGAGAAGCAACGGACAGCCGGATACGAGCTTCAATGGTTCAGGACAAATCCTTATGAATTTGGAGCCCGGCTGCAATAATTATGGCGCTGCCCTGGCAGTTGACTCAAGCAATCGTCTGGTCGCCTTGATCAGCGCGGGTCTTGTCCGTTTTGTTGTTACCGGCGCTTTAGACCCGACTTTCGGTGTTTCCGGTATCGCAAATTTGCGACAGGAAGGATATTGGTTTGAGGCCGGTTTCGCTATCCAGCCAAATCAAGAAATCCTCCTGGCGGGTGGTTTCGAGACTTCCCTGGCTATCAAGCGGCTCGATGCGAACGGCGCCGCAGACCCGGACTTCGGAACTGATAGTCTGGTTACGACCGTTTTCGGGGCCAATTTCTACGGGGGTCGCATCGCAGTTCAATCAGACGGCAAGTTCGTGGTGGCGGGCACATCGGACAAGAATCCGGCCCTGGCCCGCTACTAGTATGAACCGCCTGAATGAGCCTGCGATAAGGGGCGCGGCGGCAATTCGGCGACATACCGGAAATTCGGGGGAGATGACCAGCAATTTCGGGGACATGACCGAAATCTCTTGATTTCGGATCGTGTCCCCGAAATTTCGTCTGGTGCCTGTCACTAATTTTCGCATTTCCGTGACGCGAATTAGGGTGAGTGTCCCCGGAACTTCCCAGAATAATTCTTTCTACCTGGCCGGGTTGAGAATCAAATCCTGCACCCGCTTCAATATGCTTTCGGCAAAATCTATATATTCATCACATTCTTTTTCTGTGACTTCAACCCCACCAGAATAGAAGTCCAGATTCCTTTTCTGACGCATTAGGTTTCTCAAGGTTTCGACAGTGTCGTCATTTAAAGTCCGAGCCAAATTCTCTATGATCTTGGCTTGATGGCCTGGAATGCTTTTAACCTTAAGCTGCCGATGGCTGAGCAGGGCAATTCCTCCCTTAATCATCGCCGTATACGCATAGTTGAACCTGACATCCAAGATGTCTGTCTTTTTTGCTATTCCTAGGTCCCTGAATGCGCTCGCCAGGTTTTGTTCGATTTGCGTCCTGCTGAAACTGAACCTGATAAAATATTTGCCCTCGGAATCCACTATACAAGCCTGATGACTTTCCTATGGAATAATCCTGAAAGAAATGGATCTTTCGATTCCATTCTTCTCCCGAATTCCTGCTCACTCATATTGACGGAATTAATCTCCCTGTTTATCTCACGCTGGAGCAGATTTATTTCTTTTTGCAGAGCATGGATTTCGTGATCTCCGATAATCAACAGATCCAAATCGCTGTGCGCATCCATTTTATCTCGAGCATAGGAGCCATATATATAGGCCTCCTTAACACCCGGGATGGCTTTAATGATTTGCCGGAGTCTCTCCTCAATTCCCACAGTCTTCAAGACGATGTTTCGGTATTCGCTATACAGGGGAAATTTCCGGTCAAGGCTGAAAAGCCTAAGATTCGCTTTTGTTTCACTCTTCAGGAGGCCGATCTGCTCGAACTCTCGGAGTTTTTTAACGAGGTTTCTCTTATCCAGCCCAAGCCTTCTTGACAAATCATTGACATGGAGGCTCTCGCCAGGATTGAGAAAAAAGCAGTTTAGAACTCTTTGAGTGACTTTTGACCTCAGGGAAATCATTGCCCTATTTTACACCGATAAGTGTAAATTATTACACTATTTCTGTCAAGATTTTCCCGCGGAAAACTGAAATAACTATCGGCGCCTGCCTGTTTCCTCAGGATACTCGGCCTTTGGGAGTTTCATGATAGGCTGCGGTGTGCTCCTTGAGCCTTGTGAAAAACCCCGGACTCAGCCGCCGCTCCTCGACCTGATAGATCTGCTCGAGCACCGCGGATCTCTTGCGACCCACCTCGAGGTCGCTTGCCCGCTCCCACAGATCGACCCATTCCCAATAGTCGCACCTGACCTCGGGGTCCTCCCATATGATTTGCAGAAAACGCCGCGCCTCGGGTCGGTCGGTCCACAAGCTCCTATGCCTATCGAAATACTCGCGCGCATAATCCCTGTACATCAGGTTGTTCGAGTGCCAGATCGGCAAGGTTTTCGGCCGCCGGCCCAGGGCAAAAGGGATGAGGTAGGGGTTCTCGAAGATCACGTCGCGGAACCGGGCGGCCGACTCCTCGAACCTCCGCGCCAGGAATAGGGCCAGCCCCCAGTCGAGAAGAAAATGCGGTTCCGGGCGATCGTCCGGGTAATGACGTTTGTACCAATCGAACTCGCCGAGAGCGCCGTCGAGGTCGCCGTCGTGAAGGAGCGCGGGCGCCACGAGATAGCGGACACCCTGATTGTCGTTCGGGTTGCGCCGGAGCAGATCCTTGAATTCGGCGACCGCCTCGCGGGTTCTCCCCATCTGCATGAGAAGCAGGCCCAGACCGTGGCGCGCTCTCATGTAGGGACGGGTATCGAGCTCCCCCCACCAGGCGAAGGCCTTGGGGTCTTCGGTCCCCAGCGCCGCCTTGGCCTTCTCATAAGCTGTTCGATAGAGCGCCTCCGCTTCTTCGAAGCGCTTCTTATCGGCGGCCAGCCCGGCGAGACCATTGTAGGCGTCGGCCAGGTCGGGATCGAGCTCGAGCGCCTCCTCGAAGCACTCCTTCGCCCCCCGCGGGTCATGGGAATAAAGGTCCCAACCGTCATAGACCAGGTCCTGGGCTTCGCCCAGGCTCGGATCCAGCCAATCGGCCGGCACCGTTGGCTTCCTCTTCATCGCCTCCTGATACTTTTCGACAAGGGTCGCCTTCTTTTTTGGCTTTCCGCGGCTCCCGGTGATGATAATCTTCCGAGGGGCTTTTAGCGCTGCCTTGGCCATTTTGCGTTAACCTCCGGAAGGCTATTTTCTATCATCCGGCGTGGAAACTCAACGCCCTTGCCCTTCTCGATTGCCTGAACGATTGAAGAACTTTTAAAGAACGTCCGTGAAGCAGTAGAGCCTTGTTTATCAGTAGGCGTCAAATCGGTCCGCCTGTGAAAATCGGTGCCTGTCACCGATTTTCCCCAATTTTCGTGTCACCCTGTTTCCAATATCTCTTCTGCTCTCTCGAGCAATTGTTCTGCCCTTTCGATAACCGAAAGAGCTCCTTCCTCGGAGAAATCACTCCTGTAATCGGCGGTTTCTCTGAGTCTCATCGCCAGAAGAAAAGACTCCGCTAATTCAACATCCAGCGCCCCTCGGTCAACAAAAAGCTCCTGCAGCGCCACAAAAAGACAATAGTGACTTCGTTCTCTGTAGCCCTTTGAATATATCAGGGCCCGAGAAGTATGATACATCGAATAATAGCCTTGGATAGTTGACCATTTATATCTGGAGTGGACAAACCCGAACTTAGCGTCCCCAAGGTCGCTGCGCGCTGAGTCGAGCTCCTTACCGACGAGTCTTTTCCCTTGCGGGAAACGGATGATCTTCCCCCGATTCAGGCATTTCCTGAACTCCTGCCTCATCTATCTGTTCGTCCCAAAGGACAATGCCCTCCCTCACTAAAGACAGGAATTCCTTTTCGCTTTTCTCACTCTTGAGCAGTTCTTGGGGAGTCAGAATGACGGGTTGGATCGTCATATGTTCAAAAGCCTTTTCAAACTTGTAGCTCTGTATGGTCCTAAGCGGCTTTTCCTTGTCATTTGAAACCACAAACAGGTCCACATCACTCGCCGATCCATCTTCACCCCGGGCACAACTTCCATACAGGACGATTTCCGAAGCGCACCCTTTGAGATCATTGATCAGAGGACGGATCAACGAGACAGACACAAATATCTTGAAGGCCTTGGCAAGCGGGTCTTTAGAATTGTATGAGTAAAACATCATCTTGCCCACCTTGCGGCGCACAAGGATTTCTTCCGCGAAGAGTTCATTCAAAACCCTGTTCGCCGACCCATAGCTTATTCCGGTCTGCCGGGCAATCTCTCGCTCGTGGAATTCCCGATCGGAGCGCTTGGCAAGGTAGCCCAGCACCTTGAGCTTATTAGCGGACGAAATGAAGTCGAACGCCCAAACTAGTTTACTCATATTAATGAGTATATACTCATTTTATAGAGTAATCAATAGAAAAGCTGAAAAATAGGCGGGTTCAAGGAGTCAGAAATTCTGGGGATTATGGCCCCAATGAGAATTAGCTGCGCTTTCGACGTCCTATCCTAAGGAGCACAGACAACCCGCAGGTATCCGTGCCGACAGTGGCACATCCACATGGAAATTCGGTGCCAGGCACCAAATTCTCCGTAGAGCAGTGCCACAGGAATTTGGTGCCTGTCGGGCGCGTGCACCGGTCAGGCCGCCGACGACCTGACAAGCGCTCCCTTCTTGAAGACATAGATCGCCCAACCCAACGTTTCCCGCCCCCATCTCAGATATGCAGCCTTGCCCTCGCGCACCCGCTTTAGCACCTCTTCCACATCGGAATCCCCGGCATGCCCGCTAGCCCATTCCTCCGCCGCATACCACTGCAGCCCTTCGTACCTGTCCCAGTCATCTTGGCTGCTGACCAGTGTGTATGCCACCTCCAATCCGAACTCTTTCCCTGCCTCTGCGTTCTCGCTGTGCGTCCCAAAGCTGTACCGTTCTTGCCCTATCGCCTCCAGGCATTCTCTCTCTGGCTCGTGCCGCCAGTACGGCTCTCCCACTACTATCCAGCTCTTCTGGGCTGCCATCCCCTCCAACGCCTTCAGGGTCCCTCGATGCCCGCCATATATCCAACTCGCCCCAATGCAGGCTACCAGATCAAAACTCTCCGGCTTCTCCGGTTGGAAGTCCGCCCCATCCTTCTCCAGGAAAATCAGCCGGGCATCCGGTGCCCGTTTCTGATGCTTCCTTTTGGCATCCGCAATACAGTACGGCGAGAGGTCAACCCCCACTCCTTCAATGCCGTATCGCTCTGCAAGTCGGATGATGAACTCGCCCTTTCCTGTGGCGATCTCAAGCACATGGGCATGACGCTTCAGCCGCACAAGCGTGACGAGCTGTTCCAGCTTCTCAATGCTCGTCGGATTGCAGACGATATGCTCCCGATGTGTGATATCAAAGAACTTCAACATGTCCATGGACGAATACCTTATTTCTTCTTCGCCGTAAACGTCCCGTTGGGCTGGCGGAAGACGACTTCGGTGACGGCTCCGCCGGCGTCGGCCTTGAATTCCACGCTGTAGTCCGGCAAACCCTTGAGATTGAACTCCGTTCCCCGGGACGGGACCAGCTCATAATCCGGCTGGCCGGGAATGGTCAGGCTCAACGTCTTGTCCCCGCGCAAGGCGACCTGGACCTCAACGCCCGAGAGCTCATACACTCCGACGAATTTCTCGAGGAAGCCCTTCTCGGCCATGTTCTTTTCGGCCGCCTTGGTGAAAACGAGCTCCTTGGCCAAAGGCTCGAGGCGCACGGACAGGCTGGCGATCCGGCCCTTCAGATCGCTGGCAAAGGATACCTTCTGCTTGAAATCCCGGCCGAGGAGCAGGGCGTCGAGCTCGAAAACGTCATAATGGTAATGGACGAGGGGGCCCTCAACGACGCCGGTCTTCATGGACAAGCCCGCCTCGCCTTTGGCGACCGAGATCGTCCCGTAGGCCGGATGCTCATAGTCGCCGGCGTAGTCCTCGAGCGGGTGCGAAGGCGTCGTATTGAGTTCGCGGTCCTTGTCGGCCTCCTTCCGTCTCTTTTCGGCCTCTGCCAGGCCCTTGGCCTGCTGGTCCCTCGTCCGTTTGCTCCAGTCGATCTCCTCCAACCCGAGGATCCGGTCGATGAGGTTGTACAGGACGAAGGTCGGGACCGAGTTCCCGTTCAGGTTCGACAGGATGACGGCGCCGAAATTGTCCCGGGGCAGGAAGGCCACCATGGCGAAGAATCCGTCGACGGAGCCGCCGTGGTGCAGCAGCAGATGTCCCCGGTAGGGCATGACCATCCAGCCCATCGCGTAGCTCGAATAGAGGATCTCGTCGTGCTGGATGGGCTGCGGCATAACCATCTGAGGGGAATGGACCTGGCTCAGCGATGCTTCGGAAACGATCTGCTTGTCGCCGAATTTCCCCTTGTTCAGGTTGAGAAGGACCCAGTTCGCCATGTCCAGGACGTTCGAGTTGATCGAGCCGGCCGGCCCGACCGCCGCGATATCGCGGAAGGGCACCTGCTCAATCTTGTCATTGATCTCCATGTAGGGCTGGGAAAAATCGGCCGTCTTCTGGGTTTCCGCGACCGAAAAGTTCGTCTCTTTCATGCCGAGCGGCTCGAGGATCTTCTGGCGGGTGAAATCCTCCCAAGTCGTCCTGGAGACCTGTCCCGCCAGATAGCCCGCCGTCATGAACATGAGATTCTGATACTGCCACGCGGCGCGGATCTCCTGGGTGGGCTCCAGGTAGCGCAGCCGCTCAAAGAGCTCCTCCCGGCTGAATTGCCCGCCCATCCACATCAGGTCATGGCGGGCGACGCCGGTCCGATGGGAGAGGAGGTCCCGCAACGTCGCGTGCTCGGAGGCGTACTCGTCGGCGAGCTTGAACGCCGGAAGATAGGTCCGCACCGGCTTGTCCCAGGCGACTTTCCCTTCGTCGACGAGGATCGCGATGCCGGCCGCCGTGAAGGGCTTGGAGCTGGAGCCGATGGGGAACAGCGTGTGCGGAGTAACCTTGAGTCCCTGCTTGACGTCCCGCAGCCCGAAACCTTCCGCATAGATCACCTTACCGTCCTTGACGACCGAGACCGCCAGGCCCGGGACTTTCCATTCGGCCATGGTCTTGGTCACGAATTCATTGAAACCCTTGAAGTTGACCGGCTTCTCCCCTTTGGCCGCCGCGCCCAAGGGCGATTTTGCCTGAGAATTTGTGTTCCCGGAGCGCGGAATCCCTTTCCCTTGCTCTGGAATGACCGGCAAAACGATGTGTGAGGGATGCTTCGCGTCATGATAGACGGTTTGTCGGGCCACCTGCATTTCGGCGTCCGACCCCAGCCGATGGCCCGTATTGAGGTTGCGGTCGAACTTGGGGAAAGCCGCGGACGCGACGTGGACGCGCAGGCGATGGCCCTTCGGGACGAGCATCGAGGTTGCCCAGCAGTCGATGGTGTACTCGTAGATTTTCCCCGGCTCGATGGGCGTGGGATTTTCGAATGACTCGCGGAAGCTGGCCCGGACGACCCCGTCGTTGAGCCGCAGGGCGTAGCCGTCCGGGAAGACGTCCATCAGCATGACATTCCAGTCGGTGTCGGGCGCCGAGGAGGCCGCGTACAGCGTGGCCGTGAGCGGTCCGGTCAGCTCGATCGCCTCCTCGAGCGGCGGCGTCGTATAGACGAGAACGTCCTGCCGCTCGCCGACCGGCCGGTAATCGTCCGGTCCGCCGATTTGGGAGCTCGAAGCGGGCACGATGAACGGCGTCGGGTCGGCGGGGTCGTAGGCATACCCGTCGGGCGGCTCCCTCTGCGGCGGAACGGGGGATAACGAGCCGTCCCCCGCGAGCGAATTCGCCCGGCCGCCGGAGTGGAAATAATATTTCGTCCAGCGCGTCGACGGGAGAGGCCATTCCGCCTCGTCGCGCCAGGCGTTGGCGCCCATGGCGAAGATGCGGACCGGCGGCTCGGCGTCCACCCCGTTGGGCACGCCCTTCAGCCAGCGGTCGAACCAGCGGAGGAGCGTCCCCTCGAGTTCGATCTTGGACGACGGGCCGAAATCGAGGAGGCCCATTTTCGTGACCGTGGTGACGCCGTGCGGCCAGGGCCCGACCAGCAATTTTTGGCCGGCGCGGCCGAGCCGCCGCATCGCCGTGAAGTTCCGGAAGGTCCCGGGCTGGTCGTCGTCGTACCAGCCGGAGACGTGGAGGACAGGGACATCCACCTTCTCGTAGTGCCTCTCGTAATCGACCGCCTTCCAGAAATCGTCGTAGGTCGGATGCTCGAAGTTTTGTTTCCACAAGGGAATGGCTCGTCCCGTCGCGAACTCGTCGATCGTCGCCAGGGGAAGCCGGCGGATGGCCTTCTCGAGCCCGAAGTCGGCGGACCTCTGGTTGTCGTGGCCAGTGACCATGATGTCCCAATCGAGGGTCAGAAGGGTGAGCGCGCCGTATTGAAAGGGAGCGTTGTAAAAGGGGCCGGGCGGGCTGAACAGGACCGCCATTGCCTTGAGGTGCGGCGGACGGCCGACCGCGGCCATCCACTGGTTCTCCCCGCCGTAGGAGCCGCCCGCGGTGCCCACCTGTCCGTCGGACCAGGGCTGAGCGGCCGCCCACTCGATCGTGTCATAGCCATCATTGGTCTCGTCGTGCATTCCCCCGAAGGTGCCTTCGGAGTCGTGCCGTCCACGCGAATCCTCGATCACATAAACATAGCCGTGCCCGGCGAAATAACGGCCCAGGCTGAAGTGAGAGGCCGAGCTCCTCCCGTAGGGCGTGCGGACGACGATCACCGGGAACCGCCCCGGCGCGTCGGGACGGAAGACGTTGGCCGACAAGAGGACGCCGTCGCGCATGGGGACGCTCACGGCAAAGTCGACCTTGACGGCCGAAGGCGGTGCCGTCGCCTGTTCCTGGGCCGGGCCGAGGAGAGGCGCCACGGCCGCCAGGACCAGAACGAAGGTCAGGAGCCGGAACCGGATTCGAATGCGGTCACTCATTTCAACCTCCGTCACCCCCCGCGCCGCCCGGGCGCGAGAGGACAAATGATAGTTGGTATTTCGGCTATATTTTATAGACTATATCATAAAAAACCAGAAAAAGTTTTAAGGAAAGGACCGCCCTGGACTACAAGATATTTGAAGGGACATGAAATTCGGGGACATGACCCAATTCTCTGGAATTGGGATCGTGTCCCCGAATTTCCAGGCGCGAAGAAGTTGCTCGTCGGCGTGGTCCCAGGATATCCCACTGTCCTTCCGAGAAATACCTTCCGCGTTTGTTTTGGACCACATAGCCGCGCCGGACGGCTTGGTAAACGAGCCTGTAGATTCAATAAAATTACGATGCTACAATAACCCAAGCAAGAACCTTATGAAAAACCAGTACTTCGGTGATATCAACGATTACCAAAAATATGGGCTGTTACGCTGCCTCAGCCAGGCCGGACTGAAAATCGGCCTTTGCTGGATGCTGACCCAAAACGATAACAGTGGCGATGGCGGTCATATCGGCTATGCACAGAACCCCGACCGTTATCGAGATCACGACCCTGAGCTGTTCTTCGCTCTCCAGGCAGCGCTCTCGTCCGGCACCCGTCATATTTCCCTCGCCGCCCAGCCTGGTATACTTCCCGGGGCTCTCTCTTTCTCCGATCTCCTCACCGACCAGGCCTCCCAGCGTTTTGACTACTTTTCCCGTTTGTTCAAAGCCCTAGAAACGATCGACCTGCTTTTCTTCGACCCCGACAACGGCCTAGAAATCCCCTCCACACGCTACGGCCATCGCGGCTCTTCCAAATACCTCTACTGGCGTGAAGTCCGCCAAGCCTACGACCTTGGCTTCAGCCTGCTCATCTACCAGCATTTCCCCCGCGTCCAGCGGACCGAGTTTATCCAAAGGATGATCGCCCGGATCAGAAGCAAAACCTGGCCCAAGCAGCGCATCTACGCCTTCCAGGCGAAATGGACCGTCTCTTTCCTCGCCGGACAATCCAGCCACGCCTCCCGCATCCAGGCGGCAGTCGATTTGGTCCGCCAGAGCTGGTCAGGATTGATCCACATCGTCGAATGAAGAGCTTATAGGCAAGGATCTCCCCCTAATTCCCCTCCCTGGAACTTGGGGGGAAATTTGGTTCGTGTCACCTGAATTTCACTTTATAGATCGTGTCCCCCGGAAATTCGGGGACATAACCGAAATCTCCTGATTTCGGATCGTGTCCCCGTAATTTCACCGCATATCTAAAATATCTCCCCTAGCGCGTTCATAAATTCTTCTTTAGGCACCCCCGCCAGCGCCGCCGCCCTCTCCGGCGGAACGATCCTCTCCGTCACGGCGTAACTCAGGAGCCGCCTCAGCCTCGTGGCCTGCTCGTTCCCCCGGTACTCCACCGGCTCGGTGACGAGCCATCCCTTCGCCCTGATCGTTTCCCGGAATTTCCGGAACTGTCTCCCGGTGATGAGTCCGAGCGAGCGGGCTCGGTGGACAACGGCCTGGAGCGAGATGCCGTAGCTCTCCTTGAGCTCCTTGAGCTCCCAGAGCGAGATCTTCCGGCGCGCCGGCATCAGGGCCCTCTCGGCCGCCTCCCGCGGCAGGAGGAACGCCCCCGCGAAGGCATGGCAGAGGCTCTCTGCGCCCTCCCTCTCAGGGAAGCCGCAGAGCAGGTGGCCGAGCTCGTGGGCGGCCGTGAACCTCACCCGGTCGTCCGGGAAATCACGGTTGACCGTGACGAACGGGACAGTGCCGCAATTCCCCGAGAGGCCCTCGAACCCCCCGATGTTGCGGAGCTCGAACACCCGTATCCCCTTCTCCTCCAGGAGCCCGAGCAGGTTCGCCACCGGCCCGGAGCCGAGGTCCCAGACCCGGCGGGCTTTGAGGCGGGGATCGATGAAATCATCGTTATAGCACTTAATGCTTCCGTAAAGGATGAAATCATCGAGTCAATAAATGATTCGGAGAGAAAAAATATGGTTAAGTTGCGGATTCTCGTTTACTGATATTGCTCAAGGATTCTCTTTTTTGCTTCGTTTTCGACCTCTTGGCTATTGATGCTTCCGTCAGCTCCATCTTTCGAGATTATTAGGTCCTTAAGGTAGCCGTTATCTTCGTACCACTTTTCTTTTCTAGCCCAGTCTTCTCTATATTCTAGGAGAGACAACATCCCTAAATGCTCCCAGTAGTACTTCTTACCCTCATAAAGTATCGTGACAAGATGTTTTTCTTTTCGCATTTTGCAGCTCCTGTAAAAGGCCATATGGCAAGCCTATAAATGGACGGGATAGAGTGCGTGTCCCGGCTCCTGTTATAGCACCTATCACGTTGCTCGCCCCATATCCAAACGCAGAATGACAACCGCAAAAGCCCACTAGCCATCTATCTGGCGACGTTCTTGCACTCCATCTATTTCACAGCAAATATCATTTCGATCTTTGTGTAAGTAGCAGGTCACGATTTTAATATCATTGCCCCAGCGATTTCCCAGGCGGTCTTTTAGCTTCTGGATCTTATTCAAGTCATCAATTCTCTTTTGGCTAATGTCGCCCTGAGTGGTAGCTCCCCAAATCCAGATTTCGACATTTTTATCGTTTTTGAGCACAACCGATACAACATCATATTCATTCTCGGTTGCGCCATCTTCTTTCACTAGTTTTATATTCGGAAGCGCAATGCGAAATGAGATCGATTGCGCGGGATGCTTTAAGGATTCCAAGAGCGCATATATCTCGAGATCTGTTTCCGCAGTACTCGCAGAACCTACCACGCTCAATGCAAGCCTGCTTTGTGCTGCTTCCACCAGAGCGAGGGTTTTCTTTGCAGGCCTCTGCCCAAAATAAATCGTCTGCCATTCAAGAAGCTGATACCAGAGGATTATTGTAGCATCCTCAAGAGATGTGCCGAGGTCCTTCCTAACTTGATCATTTCCCATAAGGGCGGCATGCATCGTATTAATGATCAACGCCTGGGGATCACCTCGAACAGGATAATCGAATTCGCCGATCCTAATACTGACATCGCCTGAAAGAATGGGACCCTTGGTCGCACGTTTGTTGACGATTTCAGCAGCACCTCGGAGCGTCCCGATCTGTATATCGAGCTTAGCCAAGCGTTTCACGGTCGCTGGCAAGCCAACCTCGCATGTTCTGTCAACAAGACCCTCATATAACGCATCCATAAGATGCTCAGCGTTTAGCCTTGGGTACTGTTTCATTAGCAGGCTACGGCAAAGCTTAATAAATGCTCTTGCTTCCGGACGATCAGCCTGGCCTCTGTGGCACATGGCGAGTGCAAGGAGATGATTCTTAGCTAATTTTAGACATGTAACCCTAGATGCTACGTGCCGCGAAAGATGAAGCTTCGTTTGTTTCGTAATCTTTTTTTCTATTTCGCACGGGATCACTTGATCATCTATATAGGTATCTATCTTCCAAGCATGCCATGCCTCGCGAATTTCGCTATCAAACACCTCGCGCCCCGTGCTGACTTTTGCTACACGTTCGATTAGAGTTTCATCATCCAACTTCTTAGTTAAGTCAAGTCCGAAGAGTTCCTCAAGAGATATCTTTTTATTTATTAAAAACGAGGCTAAAGATCGCTGAAAAAGGACAGACGTAGTCTCGGCCGGGAGACTTTCATAGAGTATATTAGAAAGATATGAGTAGAGAGCATCTAGCAAGTACCAATCAGGATGATCTTCGTTTGCGGCCGAAACCAAGTTGTCGACATCCAACTGAATGCCCAAGGTACCTGCGAAAGCAAGATCGCGGACTAAATAGTCCAAACGATTGAGATTCTCAATTGAAATGTTCCATAAACACCCTGGGCAAATTAGCATCTTCATCGCTTCAGCTTCAGAAAACCCGGGTATCTTACCGCCATCGTCTACTTGACCAGTCAGAATGCTAATTATTTTAGGTTCTTGAATTAGTTTCAGCGCGGCAATCCAAAGATGGACTTTGTGCCACCGGTTTTTTGCTATCAAATCATCAAACCACAAACTTGCAGCTGCAGATCCTTTATCACGTTCCTCGCATGTCTTAGTGCAAATCGAACAAGATGCGATTCGATTAATAACTGGTTGTATTAGAGATCGAAAATCCGCTTTGAATAAGGAATCTAGATGGCAGGATAAGAGCACCGCTTTTTCGGAATCATAGCTAAGGGCAGCATGCCCAACTTGGCTAAAACAGAGCCGACACCAGAATGACCAAAGAAATCTTCTCGGCAAGCCCTTCCCTTGCTCCTGTTGGCAGAGCTTATTAAAGATGCGCATCAGCCCAACAAGATGCTGATGTCTATTAACTGCGATATCATTTATATGAGCTAATATGCCAAGACTTTTTATTCCCTTAAGCCGTTCGAATTGAGGGAGTGTAATCTCACAAAGCGCTTTTGCCAGCCCAGATATGGTTACAGTGCAGCGAAACGCGGGATCTATAAAACGGAGCTCTATAGCCATTAGAGCTCTCCTTTAAAAGCGCGGTCAAGGATGGCGGGTAGGAGGGCGTCGATTTTGGTGGCGGTATCGGCTTGCAGGCGCTTTAGCGCGTCCAGCTCTGTCTGCAAGGCGTCCAGCTCCGCAACGATCTGGCGCTGTTCGGACTTAGGTGGAACGATAATTTCTGTTTCCCGCAAATTGGAATCCTTTATCGCCGGATAATGCGCACCAGTAGTTCTGTCCATGCATTGACGCACAAAAAACGATGAGCAAAATTGAAGAAGCATAAAGTCCGGATCGAGACTTGGACCACAAGATACAACTGCAAATCCAGTAGAGCATATTTGGTTATCAAGTTCCCGGCCGATCTTTGCGAATGCACGGAGGTTCGGCCGTACGGTCGATAAAATAATGTCATTTTCATGAATTACCCTTCTAGCGCGCGTGGGGGCTTCTCCGCCCTGCATCTGGCGTCCTACGGTAAGCAGGGAAGGACCTCGGCCTACTGAAGAGATGTCCACGTATGTGAATATCTCGTCAGGAAATTCTCGTGCAGGGTTTCTGCTCTCTCGGTTGATTACAAGGTCTGCGTCTTTTAGTTTCACTCGCCACCTTTGCAGGGCGGGCCGCTCAAGAACACCGTCTTTAGCAGCCTCCACGAGCGCCTCGGTTTCTTCAACGGCTTGGTTGCGTAAGGTGTGAACCTCGCCAATTCGGGCTGCGAGTTCCTCAATACGCGCCGTCAACCGCCGCTGCTCCTCCAGTGGCGGCAGCGGGACAGGAACAGGCAATAATCGTTTGGCCTTAAGCTCTGTCTTAATTCCTCCAGGGACGTACTCAAGCAACAGCTCCTGAAAGACCCGGCTACGCAACATCCACCAAAGAAAGGCAACGTCCGCACGACCGGAATCTGGAACGTATGCCCCATAATGAATTGTCGCTGCAACTGGCTCTGTTGCCTTGGGATCATATATAGCAATTGCGCCCTTGGCTGCATTGATGCCCGATAAGACTAAATCGCCGGGACGCACAAGGATCATCCCTGTCTTTGTCGAACTATCTACACGCAGCTTAATTTGGCCAGTGTCGAAACTAATCTTCTCGATTATGCGAACTCGGCCCGACGCGAGATCCTGTTCACTCGGCAACTCTCGGCGCTCGGCAAGGACTTCTCCGAGGGGTGTAAACGGCCACTTATGTTTCATGTCGACGTCTCACGGAGTTTTGCCTGAATGCGCGCAACAATTTCAGCTATATGCTGCTCTTTCTTCAGGATATCATCAGCAAGTTTATCGGGCGGCAGGTGAGTGATGTCTTCCTTAGAGCGGGGGTTCTTACGATCGAGGTTGCAGGCATTTGCCAGCAATTCGGCCGCGCGCACCTTCCATGCTTGGTCGTTTTCTTCTCGATGGTTCCACCAGGCAAGGCAACTATCAAACTCTTCGTACTGAAGCGGTAGTGTCTTTGTATAGTTCTTTCGGCCTTCGGGCAGAGGATGTTCGTAATACCAGACCTCCTGCGTCGAGACAGAGCGGTCAAAAAACAGGACGTTAGTCGAGATGCCGGTATACGGTGAGAATACGCCGTTGGGCAGGCGCAAGATAGTGTGGAGGTTGAATTCCCTTAGCAACTCCTCCTTAATGCGAGCGCATACACCGTCACCGAATAGCGTTCCGTTTGGCACGACAACAGCGGCACGCCCAGGCTCCGGCTGCCGACGCAACCTGCGCATAATGAGCTGGAGGAATAGGAGCGCCGTCTCGGCTGTTTGCTTGTCTTCCGGAAAATTGCCAAGGATACCTCTTTCCTCCTCTCCGCCGAAGGGCGGGTTAGTGATAATGATATCGACGCGGTCCTTGTCACCGATCTCACGCAAAGGAAAACGGAGTGCATTAAGAGAGTCTATATTGGGCATCTCTATTCCATGCAGAAGTAAGTTCATCTGGCAGAGCAAATAAGGGAGTGGTTTTGCTTCAATACCAAAAAGAGTCTCGCGCTGGAGACGTTGGTGATCCTCAGCAGTTTTACACTGCTTTTTTAGGTGCTCAAATGCTTCAGCAAGGAACCCGCCAGTGCCGCATGCAGGATCGAGTATGGTTTCACCAAGCAAGGGATTAACCACAGCGACGATAAACTTTACGAGAGGACGTGGCGTGTAAAATTCACCGTTTTCCCCAGCAGCATCTCGCATTTCTTTGAGCATGGATTCGTAAAGATGGCCAAGCGTATAAATCTCGCCGGTAGATGTAAAATGAATATGATCGATCTTGTTAAGAATATCCCGAAGTAAATACCCGCTGAGCATACGATTGACGACGCCCTGAAATACTGTACGAATAACGTCGCGGCGATCTCCCCCGTCAGCACCTCTAAGGGAGCGCAAGTAGGCAAACAATCCGGCACCCTTGGTGCCATCTGGCCGGACAGCCTCCTCTTGATTGATAAAAGTCATCAGCGCGTCTCCGGTAATCCCTTCTGGATTGGCAGCCCAATCGCGCCACCGGTATGGTGATTCTAAGGCAGGTCGGAACCGCCTATCTTCGAGAGCGGCTTCGGTTTCTCGGACATGTTCCATGTCGTCGAGAAATTTGAGGAACATGATCCAGGTGAGCATGGGCAGACGGTCCAGGTCTGTGGTAAGCCCCTTGTCTTTGCGCATAATATCGCGGCAGGACTTAATTAAGCTGCCCAGTGTCTGGGCTGTCGTTTGGTAGAATTCTTTTTTGGTTCTTCTTGCCATGATTATCCCTTTGTTTATTTGTTATCCCTCTGCATATAAAAGAGTCTGCATGTGGTAGATTGCATTGCGCAAAACATCTGGTCCGCCAAACTTTTCGGCTATCTCTAAAACATTGCCATATTTAGAGATCGGTGGAACTTTGAGAATATCAGGGATTTTAAATTGAGCAGTCCCATAATCAACATATTTGTCGAGTATTTTATTAAGAATATCGCGAGCTTCTGGCTTGAAGGTTTCCCAAAAGTCTCGGCGGCCTTTGAGCAAAAGCTCTGCTCGTTCGCGTCTTGTGCGAATCGGAGCATTAAAAGCGATGTAGCACAGCAAGTCGAATGGATCTGCATCAGGCTGCTTTGAGTTTTCCATGAGTTGGTCAAGAGTAATGCCTCGCTGCTCCAAGATTTCTATGATCGCGGCGCGTTCTTCGGCCTTGCTCCAATGGGAGCGGAGTTCAGCTGCGGATGTCCAAAGGCTTCGGACAGTTTCGGAAGCGTATTCAATAAAAGTGACGACGCGGAGTCTTTTTCCAGTGGCGTCAAGCTCATAGACTAAGTGGGCAGCTATCTCTACGACCCCCCCATCTACGTATAACTTGCGAAGTGGTTGCTCTTCTCTTTCACGAATCTCTGGGTATACCTGTTCGCCTTCCGGATAGGGCTTGGGCTCGGCCCCGGGTTCGGGCTGCGGTATCGGGTGGTCAATCGGCAATTCAACCGGTGGGTCGATTGGATCTCCATCGAACTCCGGGTCGGCGAAGAGGCGCGTTGCGCTCCCTGTGTAGTCCAAAATTGAAAACCAAAGCTTTCCATAGTCGGAACGAACGCGCGTTCCTCGACCGATTATTTGCTTAAATTCGGTCATTGAATTGACAACACGCACGATGGCAATATTCTTACAGGTTTGGACATCGACTCCAGTAGTAAGTAGTCTTGAAGTCGTCACCACAGTGGGCGTCCTGGTTTCTAGTTCCTGAAATCGACTCAGATAGCCGCGGCCGATATCGCCTTCATCAGACACAATGCGCACGACATAATCAGGATGCTCCTGGGCTAAGTCAGAGCAGAGATTATTGATAGCCTGTCGCATTTCGTCTGCATGCTCCTGATCTACGCAGAAAACGATCGTCTTAGAAAACGGGTCGGAACCACGTAAGAAGTCTGTAATACTTTTTGCTATCGCATGCGTGCGAGCCTTGAGGGCTATAATTTTCTCAAAATCGGGAGTTTCATAGTTTTCGTCAGGTATGGGTCGCCCGTAGCGGTCCCGCTCATCTTGAGATGGCCGCCACCCTGTTGCGTCGACATCAGTCACAATGCGGTGGACGCGATAAGGCGCTAGGAACCCATCGTCAATTCCTTGGCGCAGGCTATAGGTATAAACGGGAGCTCCAAAATATTGATACGTATCACGGTTATCTTCGCGGAGAGGTGTCGCGGTCATCCCAAACTGATAGGCTGGACGAAAATATTCAAGGATTTCACGCCAATTGCTCTCATCACGTGCGCTGCCCCGATGACATTCATCAACAATCACAAGGTCAAAAAATTCGGGGCTATAATCACGGTAAAGGCCTGGACGGCGTTCATCTCTAGCAATGGCCTGATAGGTAGCAAAATACATTTCTCGGCTTTTTATCGCCTCGCCTTGTATCTTCCAACGGGCATCCCCAAATGGAGCGAACTGTTTATCCTTCGGATCATCAACAAGGATGGATCGATCGGAGAGATATAGAATGCGAGGGCGGCGCGGCTCGCCAACTCGGTTCCAGCGCGTGCTCCATAGCTTCCAACAGATATGAAAGGCTAGGTCGGTCTTGCCAGATCCCGTCGCCATGTTAATAAGAACGCGATTTTTGCCACTAAGGATTGCCTGGATAACCCGATTGACTGCGATTTCCTGATAGTATCGCAGTGGTTTGCCCGGTATCCGCAAGCTGGGAGCAAGGAAGCGCTGTTGTTCGCCTGAACCCTTCAAGCCGATATGAACCTTCAAACGGCTCCATAACTCATCTGGTGAAGGGAAAGCTACTAGGTTAGTTTCTTTTCCAGTAATAAAATTATGCTCAACGATCTCTGTTCCGTTCGTGGAATAGGCAAACTTTAAATCAAGAATCTGAGCATATTCTTTCGCTTGCTGCAGCCCATCGCCAGCGTTTTTATAGGAAGCCTTAGCCTCGATTATCGCAATCATGAGATTCGGCCGATAACGCAAAATATAGTCCGCACGTTTCTGCTGCTGACGCCAGACTTTAGTGCCCGCCACCATGATGCGGCCGTCGGTGAATGTTCTCTGCTCATTGATTTGGTCGTCATCCCATCCGGCAGCATAAATCTTGGGCAGGATGTATTTTCTACAAGTATCGGCTTCAGTCGTCATCGGTGTATCCTATCTAAGTCGGAAGGTCCCGCTAAGTAATGCTGGCATCTAATCCTTATCCAAATCAAAAGAATTATGTTCAATCTCAATCGCTAAACTTTAAAAATCTGTTCATTATGCCATATCAAAAGATCCTTGGAAGGATGGTCGGCATTATTTGCTGGAAGATGGTGGAGCTTCTGCCCATGAAAAGGATAATAGTACCGGCCGTTCTCATAATCCTCGCGGAGGCGGCCACTGACTTCGGTGCAGTAATCGGGGGTAACAGTGATGTAGCCACTATCGAAAAGCCTGTGGACGTCGCTGCGGAGTAACAGGCCGTTATGAACTGCATGCAGGCCGCTCTCTCCATAAGGCTTGATATGGGCGGCTTCGAGAGCCGGAAGCGAATGTTCTTCGGTAATCGCGCAGGAACGTCTATAGGCATCCGTGACCGCGACTTTGAAGGCGCCCTGACCCAGGCGCGGCCGGATGGTCGTTTCCTTCCCGTAGCGAGCCTGCTCATCCTGGATTCTTAGAGCTTCCTTATCCAGGTCGAAGACTTTCCGCCGTTGCCAGATTGCGGTGAGGTTTTCCCAGATGACACGTCCCGCCTCCGAATCCAAGCCATAGGTTTTTCCTCTGACTATGGACTGGTTCCATTCAGGGACAGGAAACCAGACGGATTCATCGAAAAAAAACGGTTGCGTAAGAATCAGACAGCCAATTTTGAAATCGTCTGCAGGATCATCTTGGATTCGCCGGTAGTGGACGATTTGCCGGCGCATATCCGAGTATGAGTCGGCGCCATTCTTCTGGCCGAATGCTTCCCAGACCAAGCTGATGGGAAAAACCGAATAGGAGGCCAAGACGCCGCCACCGGCGATCAGGTCTTTGCGGGCGGTGCGGACAGTGCGGTGCAGTTTGAAAAGAAAGAGGTCGCCCGGGCCGATCGCTCGAAACTGAGAATCGGGGGAAGGCTGCCAGAAGTTGACCTCGTCCAGGGGCTCAGCGGGGCAAGCGGGGTCCGAGGGGCGGGCGGCGAGGCGGGAAGAAAGGAGGCGCAGATAATCAAACCACTGGGTGTCCGTGACACCGACGTAGATTCTCATGGCTCCCTAACTAAGGTATTGCTCCCGGGAATGCCAATCATTATCATCGAGCAAACAAAGGGAGCTTGACAATCACCTTTCAAGGTGATTTTATGTGTAATCATAGCTGCCCCTTATCATTTCTTATGTTAAGGACTTGGCGCTTTCCTCTGGTAGTTTCGAGCTGAAGCAGCTTGTACCGGTCTGAATAGATCGCTCGGCCAACGCCCGCCCTCTCTCCCCCCCTCGTCCCGAACACCTCCCGCTCGCGGCTGTCCGGGTCGCGCTTGATGTATTCCTCAAACTGCGCCCCCGATACAAATCCCATCTCCCTCACCCTGCGCAGCATCGCGGTAAAGCTCACTCCGAAATAGCGCTTCAGGTAGAGCGCTTGGTCGAAGGTCAGCCTGCAGCCGCCAAATTCCTTCTCGATGATCGCCCGGACCTTGGAGGCGGGCGTCAGGAAGCAGGCCGCGAACGTCTGAGCGAATTCCTCCCGCGGATGGTAGATAGTACCTATTTTATTACCCATTTAATTGCGTATTACCCAGATTTGGCCATCCGGTGCCATTTTGCATCCCTGCCCCGGCCAAGGCATTCAACCCTTCCTGCAGCACGTTCCTTCTTAAGAACTTTGCGAACCATGTCAACGCTCACGCCCGGGCATTTCGCCTGAAGGTCACCCACTGAAAAATCATTATTAAGCCCGGCAATGGCAGCCAGGATAAGTTCCGTTTTAGCTCCCCGCGGACTCTTGAGCTGACCGACTCGCTCTTCGAGATCCTTATAGGCTTCTTTGAGCGTGAACAGGACAAAATTGATGTAAGGCCAGGGGTCGTGCTTTGTTTCATGCCAACCCTTGGAACTCTGTTCTAATGTTTCGTAGTATCGGTCTTTATTTTGTTCAATATGACGCTCGATACTGATATACCTCCCGACCTCGTAACCCAAATGATAGGATTGAAGGAGCAAAAGAAGTCTTGATACACGCCCGTTGCCGTCCCTGAACGGATGGATGCACAGGAAATCCAGATTCCAGGCTGCAAGAAGAACCGGCAGCGGGATATTGCGCTCTTTGATCCCTTGATCCCATAGCCCGACTAGATCATTCATTGCCCGGGGAGTATCTTTGGCAGGGACTGTTTTGAAACGAATCCTTTCTCTTCCATCGGGAGATTTTTCGATGATATCGCTGTCCTTTTCTTTGTAGGTGCCGGCATCGCCGACATTTGCCCTTGCCAGAGCATGAAGGTGCCGTATCGTATCTTCGCTGATTTCCAGCTTTTTGCTGCTTTCATGTATAAGTTTCAAAGCATCCCGGTAGCCCCGGACCTCTGCTTCATCCCGGTCTCGAAGAAGGGATTTGCCGAACACCACGGTGGCGATCCTCGAACGGTCAACTATAACACCCTCCAGGCGGTTGGAGGATACGGCGCTCTCGATAAGAGCGTGTTCTCTGAGCGTTTTGAGCTTCTGGGGGGACTGTCGTGTGAAGAGCTCCTGCTTTCCAAGCGCTTCGCCTAGGTCGGCAATGTACCATGCTGTGGCGGGAGGGATCATGGGCGGGGAAGAGACAAAAAGTTTCACGGTATTCATGTAGGATCTCCGGCCTAAAAGACTTCAAATTCACCAAACAGCATCGCGCCCCCATGTTGACATAACAGGCCCATCCAAGCTATAAGAAGATTACAATCACGACAGGAGGCCATCCAAAGGGTCTCGTCCCGCGGTAATGCCTCCGTTGTTTCATCAAATCGCATAATCACGTTTTTCTCTTGTGTGGCGCATGGTGCGTTTTAGCGGCGGCTTCGAGCTGAAGGAGCCTATACCGGTCGGAATAGACCGCCCGGCCGGCGGCCGCTCTCCGGCCTCGCCCCTCTTCCCTTAGCTCCCCGAATACTTCCTTTTCCCGGATTTCAGGGTGGAGCTTCAGCCAATTCTCGTGCTGCGTCGCCGACAGATATCCCAATCCTCTCACTCGGCGTAGCATCGCGGCAGAGCTCACGCCGGAATACCTCTTCAGGTAAAGCACGTGCTCGTAGGTCAGCTTCCGTCCGCCGAATTCCTTCTCGATGATCGCCCGAACCTTGGAGGCCGGCATCAGGAAGCAGGCCGCGAACGTCTGGGCGAATTCCTCCCGCGGATGGTAAAGGGAGACAAACTCATCGCTGAAAACGTCGGGGTTGTCGATGAGAGGGCCCTCGTGGCGGTCCTTGAGGTAATGGCAGTATTCGTGGGCGGCGGTGAAGGCCTGGCGGCCGGGTGTATCGGCGCTGTTGATGAGGGCGAAGGCCGCTTCCCTGTCCTCGAGGAAGATGAAGGCGCCGGAGAGCTTGGCGCCGCCGGGGATGGGAAGGCGGAGGATGCGGCAGCCGTTGAGCTCGGAGAGGGCGAAGATGTCGCGGATGGGCTCATCGCCAAGACCGAGGCGGCGGCGTTCCTCTTCGGCCAGACGCTCGGGGGAGATGTTGGAGTAGAGGGGAGCGAGAGGGAGGCGGCTGTTGGCGCGGCGCTCGAGCCTCAGATAGTCGTCGCAGTAACGTTTGAAGCGCTGGAGGACGGCCTGGGAGGCGGGGTCGAGGCCTTCGGACCCTTTGAGGGCGTCGCCCCGGAGGAGGATGTTGAAGGCGCCTTCTTTCTCCTCGAGGAAGTCGCGGAGGTCTTTCTTGAGGTAGGCGGCGATCTTGTTCAGGGTGGTGAGGGACGGCGCTCTTTTATCGGCCTCGAGGAGGGAGATGAATTCGGAGGAGAAGCCGAGGGCGCGGGCGAAGGCGGCCTGGGAGAGGCCCAGATCGGTGCGGGCTTTTCTGATTGTGGCGCCGACAACCCCTTGCATGCCTAATTAACGCCCCTGCAGGGGATTATATAACAGCAGGTCAGGGAGATGTCAACAAAAGTTTACGCTGCGGACTGGGGGTTAGAAAGCAAACGCGATTACGTTTATTTAAAAGCCCTCAGGAATTCTTCTCTTGAGATGCCCGATTGTTGGCAGATTGTCCTGAGGGTAGAAGCCTTAATTTTGGGATGGTTCGGCATTGTCAGGGGCGTCACCGTCCCATCGGGATTTTCGCGGAGCATCGAAATATGTTCTTTTTTCCGGACTATATGGAAACCGAGCTTCTTGAATGCCCCTAGGACTCTTTGTTTTGGCGCATCAATTGGGAATCTATCCATCAGGCATCAATCTGGGTCTCAGCGATAAAGGCTTCCAGTATGGGAGGCTCGATATCGAGGACAGATCCTCCAAAGCTTTCAACATGAAAGCGTATGGCTGACTGTACATCGGCCAGAGCCTCCTCATAGGTGTCCCCTTGGCCGACAACTGCCCCCTTGATTCCCAGAGGATATGCAACGTAGCCGTCAGGGTGTTTCTCGACGATAATTTTGATTGATTTCATGGGCAATTCTCCCGATTTGCCCATATTATAGCATGATTTCATTTTCTGAGATCTCCGATACTGCCGAAAATCTTGACAATTAAGAGACGAAGCGCTTGAGGACTAATTCTCAGAAGACTCCCTAGGACCAACGTACGGCAACCCCAGAGCCTCAATCCAAAGCTTTTTCCCATCGGGAGTAAGCCGAAAAAACAAGTAATTTCTCTCCATTGGAGAGTGCCACCTCCGCTCCCGCCAGCGCTCCTGGCAGACCTATTGCCATCTCCCCTTTTCCTAGGTCTCTCAGGCGGTGCGTTGTGAGAGGTCTTCCCCGAACACGGCCCGTAAGACCTACCACCGCGGCACCGAACTCTTTTGGATTCCCACAGACACACCAATCATCACGAAATGGCGGAGCGGACCAAATTGACTTCGCGGAATTCGTATCCTGCAATGAGAAGTTGTCTTATTGCGGGATTTTAAGAAATCATGTAACAATCAGAAATAAGGCGCCTTCTTTCTCCTCGAGGAAGTCGCGGAGGTCTTTCTTGAGGTAGGCGGCGATATTGTTCAGGGTGGTGAGGGACGGCGCGCGTTTATCGGCCTCGAGGAGGGAGATGAATTCGGAGGAGAAGCCGAGCGCGCGGTTGAAAGTCGCGGCGGTGTCAACGCAAGTTTATGCGGCGGACAGGGGGTTAGGAAATGAGGCGACGTGGCAGCGACGCTAATCAAGCAAAAAAACGGCCGGCAGAGATGCGGAAAAATCGCGAATCCTGTCTCTTGAATACTTTATCCTGACCGGTGACCTGAAGAAACGGGATGTTCCCCAGGGCATTCGCCTGATCGAAATGGTGCCGGGCGATCACATCGTCCTGCAGTTTAGCCTCGATGAGGCACCAGGGCTGGCGATTCCGCATGATCAAGAAATCCGTTTCTCTGCCGTCCCGTGTTCGAACATACATCAGGTCGAAATCGGCAATCCCCCTATCGTGCCAGAGGTCGATCATCGCGCCGAGCTCGACGGCGACATAATTCTCGAATCTTTTCGCCGGGTCGAGAACGCGGCCCCAATCAAAAAAATAGGCCTTTTTTTCTTTTTTGACCGCCCGGGCAATTCTCTGGTGATAAGGGGAGATCAGAAAAACGGCGCAGATGAGCTGCATGGCGGAGATCGCGTTCTTAACGGCCGTATAGCTGGCCTCAACGTCCTCTGTCAGCGCATTCAACGACAAAGGCGAGCCCACTCGATCCGGCATGATCTGCATGAGTGTCGCAATATGCTCGACGGCCATAATCCGCGTCAGATCGCGAACGTCTTCCCTCGTCAGGAAATCCACCATATCCCGTTGCCATCGCCGGTAGAATGTCTCATCCGCCTTGAGGAAGGGTTCGGGAAAGCCGCTGTAGTGAAGGAGGTGATCGATCAGATCCTGCCTGGAGGGGCCGCGGCTCAGCCTTCGCTCAATGAATTCCAGAGCACTTTCATCCCGCTCAGGCTCAAGATGCGGGTGACCCGCGACTTCGGAGAGTGTCAAAGGATTCAAACGAAAGAGGAAATAGCGCCCCGCCAGGGAATCCCCGGACCGGCGAAACCAATCTAACCGCGCGCTGCCGGTGACGATGAACCGGCAGTCGTTCTCGTACTTGTCGTAGTAGCCCTTGAGAATATTCTTCCATTTCGGCATTTTGTGGATCTCGTCGAAACAGACCCAGGGCAATCGCCCCCGAGATTTGGCATCCCGCAGCGGGCTCTCAAAGAAAGTATAGTCAGACTTATAGGTATCCCGCATCTCGCGAAGGTCCCAGTTGTAATAGAGCTCCTGGGAGTTTTCTAGGGAGAGGAAGTGGCGGGCAAGGGTGGTCTTTCCGGATTGGCGGGGGCCGGTGACGAAACGCATCTGACGGCCGATCGATGGGTCGAAGCAGATGCCCTCGAGGTGACGCTTGATCATATGACTATTTTAACTAATGTGATAAAAAAGTCAAGGCTTTTTTAACTGCACAGTTAAAATTGTCGAACCATTGCTCCCGTCGAAATACAAGCTTGCCTGCTTGTTTTGATGGGATACAAGTTCCTGCGGCGGCTTTGAGCCGAGGCTGTCGAAAAAAAAGGGGGGAATCTTTCACCGTTTGGTCAGATCGCCATAAACAATTTTCACAAACATATCAGCCGGGATGGCGGGCGCCATGGTCTTATCAAAATCCGCTGTCGGCTTCGCTTCCAAAATCTGTTCGAGCGTCTTTCCTTCTTGGATGAGCTTGGCGATGCGGTCCCGTACAGCGGCCAGCATATTCCGATAAGTGAGCACTCCTTCCCGGTCCGAAAGAGGCCCGTGTCCCGGGATGACTTTCGTCGCGGTGTCTATCATAGCGGCGATTTTATCCGCCCCTGCAATGACACCGTCGATCGATCCCCCATGGGCCACATCGATGAACGGATACATCCCCGAAAAGCAGATGTCTCCTGTATGGATGACATTGGCCTTGCGGAAGTAAAATACCAAGTCCGCGTCCGAATGGGCGTTGGGGATGTGAAGGATTTGAACTTCGTCGCCGTTGAAGTGGAGAGTCAAAC
>Ga0315275_10000743_pt1 | contig 27193 bp, 23 predicted proteins | sample YL17G03_0_MG_FD_205557 | JGI IMG/M metagenome (GOLD analysis project Ga0315275, IMG submission 205557) | Sediment microbial communities from Yellowstone Lake, YNP, Wyoming, USA - YL17G03_0 | ecosystem: Environmental > Aquatic > Freshwater > Lake > Sediment | place: USA: Wyoming | collected...
CGAGGGTCTTCACGGCGAGATTCCCTGGGGCTATATCATGGCGGCCTCGGCGCTCGCCAGCTTGCCGCTGGTAATCCTCGCGGCAGTCTTCCAGAGGCACGTGATCCAGGACGTGACCCGGGGCGCACTGAAGGCCTGAGCAGTCAGAAGGGAGGGGCAACGGCTTGCTCTATTTCGGCTATCTTGTGGCCGGATGGGTAACATCCCTGCTGCCGCGCCGGTTTTCCCGATCACTCGCGGCACTGGTGGCGGACATCTGGTACGCAGCAAGCCCCGCTCTAAGGTACAACCTCGACCACAACCTGGCCCTCCTTCCCGCGCTAAGGCAGCGGGCGGACCACCGATCTCGGGTTGCACGCAAGGCGGTCCGGAACTTCGCCCTGACGGTCACCGATTTCCTGTACCTGCCCAGGATGAACACCGGCAACCTCAACAGGTTCGTGGCCGTCGAGGAGTTCCAACGCCTGAAGCAGATGCTGGCAGGGCGGCCCGCGCTTTTGGTCACGGCTCACATAGGCAGCTGGGAGATGGCCGCCGCTGCCGCCGCCCTGGTGGGAATCAACCTTCATGTCATAGTGTGGGACCATCCTGACCGGAGAATCGCCGCGGTTTTCCGCAGGCTCCGAGAAGCCAAGGGCGTCAGGGTGATGTCGGTGCGCGCTGCGGCTCGCGGCATGCGGTCGGCTCTGGAAACTTCATGCGTGGGTCTTGCGGGCGACCGAGATTTCACGGGTCAGGGCATGCCGGTCCGGTTCCTGGGCGCCCTCACCCACGTGCCTTCAGCCTACGCCGCGCTCGCCGCTTCCAAGGGCGTACCCGTGATACCGGTGTTCTGCTTGCAGCTTGATGACGGCAGGTACCACCTCTTCTACGAGGCCCCTATCACGGCCGCCCGCACCGCGATGCCTGAAGAGAAGATCGTCGGCGAGTGCCTCCAGGCGTTCCAGAAATACATAGAAAGATACCCCGAACAATGGTACCGTTTTCAATTACTCGCGGAGTGAGATAACAGAACCATGGATACCCAGACACAAGAGTCGCTTGAGCAAGCTTACAGGTCGGTGATGGTCTTGATTCCGGCCTATAACGCCGGTGATGCGGTAGGCGGGGTCGTTAGGGGCGCTCGCGCGGTAAGCCCGGCCCTCTCAATCGTGGTTGTGGATGACGGCTCTTCCGACACGACTGCACAGGCTGCGGCGGAGGCGGGCGCAGTCGTTGTTGGCCACCCGAAGAACGTGGGCAAAGGCGCCGCGTTGCGCACGGGCTTCGAGCGTCTTCTTATGACTGATCTCCAGGCGCTGATCACGCTTGACGCTGACGGCCAGCACTCCCCGGGAGAGATTCCCGCGCTGGTCGGGCGCTGGCTCGCGACGAGGGCGGACATCGTGATCGGCACCAGACGGCGCGGGGCCGGAGGGATGCCCCGGCTGAGGGTGGTCACCAATACGTTGAGTTCACTTCTGGTGTCGCTTTCGGCGGGCAAGTATATCCACGATTCCCAGTCGGGCTACCGGCTCTTGTCCCGGCGGGTGGTCAAAGAAGTGAGAACTTCATCCCGGGGTTATGGGGCCGAAAGCGAGATCCTGATAAGGGCAGTGGCCGGAGGATTTACAGTGGTGTCAGTCCCGATTTCGACCATATACCAGGGGGAGAAGAGCTACATTCATCCCCTGAAACAGCCCCTGCTATTTCTTGGGCTGATCCTAAAGAGCTTCTTCTGGAGGTTCGAGCGAGTTGGCAGACAGCAAACCAGGTAACATGAGCATCCTGCTTACCAACGACGATGGTTTCAGGGCAGCTGGAATCGAAAGCCTGAAACAGGCGGTCTCCGGTCTCGGCAAGGTCTTCGTCGTTGCCCCGGAGCGCGAGCAGAGCGCGGCCGGCCACGCCCTCACCCTGACGAGCCCGCTGAGGATTGACTGGGTCAGTGAGGATACGATCTCCGTGGACGGCACGCCGACCGACTGCGTACTCCTGGCCATGCGGGGTCTGCTGGGGAGCCGCCCCGACATCCTCATATCGGGAATAAACCACGGCCCCAACCTCGGAGACGACGTCACCTACTCGGGCACAGTTGCGGCGGCCCTCGAGGGCACTCTCCTGGGGTTGCCGTCAATCGCGATATCGACAGCCTCATGGCACGACTGCAATTTCGATGCGGCGATGGCATTTGCACCCAGGATAGCCCGGGCAGTGATCGAGCACGGCCTGCCTGAGGGCACCCTCTTGAACGTCAATGTGCCATCGCTTCCCCGGCAGGACATAAAGGGGGTCATGGTCACTAAGCTGGGTAAGCGGGTCTACCGGGATGCTGTGGTCAAGAAGACCGATCCGCGGGGCCGGGACTACTACTGGATCGGAGGCAAGGCCCCGATTTGGTATCCGGGCGACGAAACCGACTTCGATGCCATCGAAGCCGGCATGATCTCGGTCACGCCCCTGCACCTCGACCTTACGGACTACAAGTCCCTCGGGACCGTTAAGTCATGGAACCTCTGATCTTGACCTGTAGTGTTTTTTCACATGCCTCTTTGCTACCACGAAGAAAAGTGGTAGATTCTTCATTGAGAATCTGAACGATATGTGTTTCAATTGAGTCTCCACGATGAGCTGCCCCGCACGGGCGGGCGTGGCGGTCTGGAGGTTCGGGCCACCTGAATAGATAAGGAATCGAGAAGATCTGGCGGGGCGTAGCGCAGCCTGGTAGCGCACATGGTTCGGGACCATGGAGTCGGAGGTTCAAATCCTCTCGCCCCGACCAGGATATCGAGTCGGCCATGATTGCGCTTGCCGCGCCAGAGCGGATCTCATCTCAGACCGAACTGATCTCTCATGCGACGCAAACTCCTGCGAAACCTCGACAAGCTGGCCGGCCGCCCGATAGCCCTGGCGGCGCTCGCCTGCAATCGGGTCTTCAGGCCACGTCTTCATAAGCCGCCGGCCGGTCCCGGGCCCGACGGGCGGCCCAAGAGAATCCTGGCAATCAAGATGGTGGGTCTGGGAGACACCATTCTCATGTTGACAGCGCTGCGGCGTCTGCGCCAGCGGTTTCCCGATGCCGCAATCACGGCGCTCGTCACGCCGCTCTCCTCGGGTATTGTCGCGGGTCAACCCTCGGTCGATGAAGTGTTTGTTTATGACGCGCTCCTCTGGCTTAACTTGATCCCCGGTTTCGTGAGGCTGATGCGCATGGTGCGCAAGCGACGATTCGATTGCGTGATCGACTTCGAACAGCATTTTCTGATGACCGCGGTACTGGCATGGCTCACGGGCGCCGGGAGGCGAATCGGATTCCGCTATAACGGCAGCCTGCGGGGGAGACTCTTCACCGATCCGGTCGATCTCGACCCCGAGCGCCACATGGTGGACAACTACATGAGATTGCTCGCACCGCTGGGCATAACGTCGGATCCGGTCGACACGCTGGTCGGAATCGCCGTAAGCCCCGAGGACGAGGCCAAAGTCTCGTCATGGTTAGAGGCCCATGGCGTCACCGGTGACGATGTGCTGGTCGGGCTTCACGCCGGTTCGGGTCCCCGCGCTATCCACAGGCGTTGGGACAAGGAGAGGTTTGCCGAGATCATCAGGCGAATGACGACGGGGCTCGGCGTGAAAGTAGTCCTTACCGGCACCGCTCGGGAAGGCGGCCTGATCCGTGAGATCATCGCACTCGCAGGAAATGGTGCCGCCCTAGACGCCAGCGGCCAGTTCGAGCCAAAGCAGCTCGCGGCCTTGGCGAGAAGGTGCAGGCTATTCATAAGCAACGACACGGGGGCCATGCACATTGCAGCGGCCGTCGGGACGCCCACCATAGGCCTCTTCGGGCCGGAGACACCTCGCCGCTATGCCCCGATCGGCAAGCAGAACGTGTCGATGTACAAGCCCCTACACTGCAGTCCCTGCGTGGCGGTCCACAGGGGTGAAGCACGTGAGTGCGACAATCCCGGCTGCATCGCCATGATAACCGTTGAGGACGTTTGGGCCGAGGTAACCCGGTACGACCTTGCGAGCCGCCGGGAATGAAGCCTGCGGCACCGCGATTCTGAGGTTGCGGGCCGCCGCGAAGGGTTTATAATCCAGGGCGATGGAAAGCAGCATCCGGCAGTTGCGAGCGTGCAAGCTGGTCGGCGTGATCGGCGCATCCGAGGCCCCTCGGGACATCCTGGGCCTCGCGTTCGGGAAGCAGGTGGTCGGATTGAGTTCGTGGGACCTGGGACGCGGGATCATCACGGCGGCTAACCCCGAAGACGCCGTCGCGAAGGCATTGGCGGGGTCCATTCCTGAGGAAGGGTGGGGGCATGCCGGATGAGGTGAGGGTCAAACTTGCCATAAGAGGGGTTGTGCAAGGCGTTGGTTACAGGTATTTTGTAAGGAGGACGGCCGAGGCCCTGGATATCAGCGGCTACGTTAGAAACCGCTTCGACGGTAGCGTAGAGGTTGTTGCCGAGGGCGGCAAGCCGGCACTGAGCGGCTTTGTTGATGACCTCAGAGTCGGCCCGAGATACGCCTCGGTCGAACGCGTGGACGTTGAGTGGCAGGAGGCCACCGGTGAGTTCAGGGGTTTCAACTACGCGTTCTGACCTGTGTTCGGAAGGAGGATGTGCTTTGCAGCCCGACCTCAAGGATCTCATAAGAAGCATCCCCGACTTCCCCAAGCAGGGGATCCTGTTTCGGGATGTGACCACACTTCTCAAAGACAAGCGCGGCTTCAAGCAGGCCATCCAGTGTCTGGCAGCCAGGTTCAGAAATGCCGGCGTCGACAAGATTGTGTGCATCGAGGCCAGGGGATTCATCCTCGGCGGCGCGCTGGCCTATGAGCTGGGCTCGGGAGTAGTGGTGATCAGGAAGCCGGGCAAGCTGCCATCGGAGACCGTGTCGCAGACCTACCAGCTGGAGTACGGGAGCGACAGGATTGAGATTCACAAGGACGCACTGGACAAAGGCGACCGGGTGCTGCTGGTCGATGATCTCCTGGCAACCGGAGGAACCGCAAGGGCAGCGGCCGACCTGGTGGAACGTTTGAACGGCACGATTGTGGGCTGCGCCTTCCTGGTCGAGCTTGGCGATCTCAAGGGCAGGAGCCTGCTCGAAAAATACGAGGTCTTCTCGCTGATAATGTATGACTGAATCGGTGCCCCCGTAGCTCAGTATGGATAGAGCAGCGGTTTCCTAAACCGCGTGCCGCAAGTTCGAGTCTTGCCGGGGGCACCAGACTTAGACAGGAGATGGAGACGCCGGGTATAACCGCTTGATATTGAATGGGATCGGCGGCTCATGGATGAGGATAATGCACCCTGCAATCATTGCCCCAGGTTGGCCGGCCAAGGAGAAAAGCCTGAAAGGAGCAGTGGCACGAGGTATTTCCTTCAGGATGCCTGGTGATTTTCCGATAGCTCTTATTGGAGGAGTTTAAGGACGATCTTACCCATTTTCGCGCAAGCAGCGATGGGAGACTGTGAAGACACTGCTCTCGCATAAGCTCGATCTGGTTTTCTCGACGTTCATCGAGGTTACGGGGCTTATAACGACCGGAGCCTCGATATCCAGAATAGTCACCCCCATTCTGGCTTGCTCCTGCGAGATCCTGAAGGGCCGGGGCGCCTTTGCCATTCTCGAAGATGGCGGCGAACTTAGCCGCGTTTCCTTCGTGCCCAAGCGAGGCAGAGCAAGACGGCCGGTAACACAGGGTCGAATCGATGCCGGCAGTGCGGCCGCCAAGCTCTGTCGGACCCGCACGATGCCTCTGGTCAGGCCGATCAGCTCGCCGGAGGAAATGCGCGCCATCTTTGGCCACGAAAATGGGCTTAGGACCGGCACCCTGGTTGGAGCCTGCCTGAGGTACCAGAAAGCCAGGATTGGCGCCATGGGTGTGATCCTCCCGGCTCGCTCGCGTTCTAAAGCCGAGGACCTGGGACTCTTCGAACTCTTGGTGCGCCAGGCAGCAGCTGCCGTGAAGAACGCCAGGGAGTTTGAGAGAACCCAGACGCTGTCGATCACCGACGGACTGACCGGGGCTTACAACTATCGTTTCATGATCGATGCCCTGGAGAAACAGGTGGGCATGGCGCAGAGGTTCCGCGAAGTCTTCTCCATAATCATGATCGACGTGGACAGCCTGAAGGAATACAACGATGTGCACGGCCATCTCGGAGGAAGCGAGGTCCTAAGGCAGGTCGCCCGGGTGGCGGCAAGCAAGATAAGGATTATCGACCTACTGTGTAAGTATGGTGGTGACGAATTCGTGGTGGTACTTCCCCGTACACCCAAGCAAGGATCTGGCGTCGTCGCAGAAAGGCTGAGAGACGCGATCGAGAAACACAAGTTCCCTGGAGAGAGCTTGAGCGGCAAGATAACCGCCAGCTTCGGGATCGCATCCTATCCGGAGGACGGCAGAACGGTCCAGGATCTGATAGCGACCGCCGACAAGGCGCTCTATCGGGCCAAAAACTGCGGAAGGAACATGGTATGGCTAAGCGGGAAAAGAACACCGTATTCACGGAGCTCAGGGACAAGATCAGGGAACGCAAAGCGACTCTCGCGGTAATCGGCCTGGGATACGTCGGCCTCCCGCTTGCGGTTGAGATGGCCAAGGCCGGGCTCAAGGTCTACGGCATCGACGTCGTCCAGCGCAAAATCAAGATGGTCAACCGATGCAAGTCGTATGTCCAGGACGTCAGCGACAGGGATCTGGCCGGCGTCGTCAAGTCCGGCAGACTGCGTGCCACGTCCGATTTCAGCGTGCTGCGGCAGGCTGATGTTATCGACATCTGTGTTCCGACACCGCTTCGCAAGACCAAAGATCCGGACATCTCATACATCATCGATGCCGTCGAACAGATTGCCGTGCACCTGAAGCGGGGTCAGCTGATAATCCTGGAAAGCACCACCTATCCGGGCACCACCCAGGAAGTGATACTTACCAGGCTGACTCAGCGCGGCCTCAAGGTGGGCCGCGACTTCTTTCTGGCCTTTTCACCCGAAAGAGTGGACCCGGGCAACAGGACCTTCACCACCTCCAACATCCCAAAGGTGGTGGGGGGCATGACGGCAAACTGTACCGCGATCGCCTGCGATCTATACCGAGCCTGCATTGCCAAGGTGGTGCCGGTCAGCTCGACCACCGTAGCCGAGATGGTCAAGTTGCTGGAGAACACCTTCAGGAGTGTCAACATCGGCCTGGCCAATGAGATGTGCTTGATGTGCGATCGCATGGGAATAGATGTCTGGGAGGTCATAGAGGCGGCCGCGACCAAGCCGTTCGGTTATCTGAAGTTCCTGCCGGGGCCGGGACTCGGCGGCCACTGCATTCCCATAGATCCGTTCTATCTTTCGTGGAAGGCCAAGATGTCCGGGTTCGAGCCCCGCTTCATCGAATTGGCCGGCCAGATCAATGCCGGCATGCCCGACTACGTGGTCTCCAAGGTCAACGACGCCCTTAACGAACTCAAGAAGAGCATCAGGGGCTCCAGGGTCCTGGTACTGGGCGTCGCCTACAAGGCCAACGTCAGTGACACCCGCGAGTCTCCCGCGATAGACATAATCCGGGAGTTGAGGGCGAGGGGTGCTGCCGTCACTTATGCGGATCCGCACGTCGATCTACTCGAGGTGGATGGTGTCCGGATGCGCGGCGTCAAGATTTCACCCGCCAGCCTCAAGGCCTACGATTGCGCGGTTATTGTTGCAGATCACGAGGCGTTCGATTATCGTATGATAATAAAGGGAACGCGTGTGATCGTCGATACGCGCAACGCCCTCAGGAAGTTCAAGGCCCGAAACATCCGAAGGATCTGAGGCGCCCGGACGCCTGAACAGGAACAACCCGAGGTTCAAAATGACGAGAAACCTGGTGACGGGCGGTGCCGGCTTCATCGGCTCCAATCTGGCAAGGAAGCTGGTGAGTCTAGGCGAAGAAGTGGTCATCCTCGACGACTTTTCGACGGGCAAGGCCGAGAACCTTGATGATTTGAAGGACAGCGTCGAAGTGGTCAGAGGAAGCGTCTGCGACATGAACGCAGTGCGCAGGGCCACGCGTGGAACCGATCACGTATTTCATCATGCGGCGGTGGTCTCGGTGGTGAGATCGGTTGATGACCCGCTCTCCACCAACGCGGTCAACATTGACGGCACTCTTAACTGCTTGGTGGCAGCGAAGGAGGCCGGCGTCAAGAAGTTTGTTTTCGCTGCGTCATCGTCGGCTTACGGCGACAATCCTTCCCTGCCCAAGAGGGAGGACATGAAGCCCGAACCACTTTCCCCTTACGCGATCTCCAAGCTGGCAGGCGAGTTTTATGCCCGTGTGTTTCATGAGATCTACGGCCTTCCGACGGTAAGTCTCCGGTACTTCAACATCTTCGGGCCCCACCAGGACCCAAGGTCGCTGTACGCCGCCGTCATTCCCATCTTCATAACCAAGATCCTCAAAGGTGAGAGTCCCGTGATATATGGCGATGGTGAACAGTCGCGGGATTTCACCTTCATCGACAACGCCGTCCAGGCCAACCTGCTTGCGGCCGGATCGCAGAATGCCGGGGGACGGGTCATCAATGTTGCCTGCGGCACCCGCTACACGCTCAACCACCTGGTGAGCAAGATCCAGGAACTCACGCAATCCGGGGTCAACCCGACCTATGCATCCCGCCGGCCCGGCGATGTGGTGCACTCCCAGGGAGATATCTCGCTGGCATCGACGCTCCTGGGATACTCGCCCAGCGTGTCCTTCGATGATGGGCTCAAGGCCACAGTCAACTGGTTCCGCCAGGTCTCTTCCAAATAGACGTTCCGCCTTCTAAAGCCAGCCCGCTCTCAGGCCGAAGCATATAGAGGCTTGGAGCATCCGCTGAGGGTGCCCCGAGGGGGAAATATGCGTTCACTGCCCGGCCTCAAGGTGATTTTGAAGTCCCTTGAGAGCCGCAGACAGCATCGCGGCGGAACATCGGCTGCACCTCGCCCGGCCTCAACGTCCGCCATTCGGGCGGATGCCGTCTCAGAGGGACCCAACCGAACGCCTGAGGCGAGGACCGCGGTTGCGGCGGGCATCATCGCACTTGCCGAGGCCCGGCAGGAGGACAGATGCCCGGGAGGGATGCTGAATTGCCTGAATAAGTTCCTGGGCGACGAGGGTTATACGCTCTACTTGCTCGACGGCGCCGGCGGCTTCACCCACATTGCCGGCGCAGCTGACCGGCTGGCGACCGCGGAGGACCTCCCGGAGATCCGGCGTGAGATCCAGGCCCTGGAGACGAGCCTTGGACCTGACATGGCCCCCGTGGAGATCACCCCTCAGGAGCGCACCGGCTCCAAGATCACGATCTACCCCATGGCAACCGATGAGGGCGGGCTCGACTGCCTGTTGGTTTTCAAGGGGATTGCGGAGGACGTTGGCACCCGGACCCGCAGGGAATGGCTCAATCTCTTGGGTCGATTCACCTCGAGCATCGCTCACGAGATCAAGAACCCGCTCACCGGCATTGCGGCCGGCGTCCAGTATCTGGCCAAGCGGCTGCAACCTGGGGCCACCGAGGCCGACACCGTCGATTTCATACTCGCCGAGATCGCCAGGCTAAACCGAATCGTTGATGATCTCTACAAGATCGCTAGGCCGCCCCAACTGGTTCTCACGGAGACGGCTCTGAACAACGTGGTCACCAAGAGCCTCTTCTGCCTGAGCGAAGACGTGGTCCGAAAGAGACTCCACATCGAGCAGAGCCTCCAGCCCGGCATGCCGTCCTTTGATGCCGACCCCGAGCGGCTCCAGCAGGTCCTGATAAACGTCATCAAGAACGCGATCGAAGCAAGCCGAGACAACGGGACGATAGATATAGCCACCACAGCTGATGATGCCCGGGTCACCGTCAAGGTGACCGACAACGGACCCGGCATTCCGCCCGGCGAGAGGACCAGAATCTTCGAGCCCTTCTACAGCACCAAGAAGGGCGGCACCGGTCTCGGCCTCTGCATAAGCCAGGCGATCATAGAGGAGCACGGTGGCAGGATGACCGTCGAGTCACCACCCCAGGGCGGGGCACGCTTCGTGATCGAGATTCCGATAGCCAAGCCGCGCGGAGCTTAACATGGCCAAGGTATTGGTAGTCGACGACCAGGACACGATACGTCATTTCCTATCGAAGGCCCTTGAGGATGAGGGGCACGAGGTGTTTCAGGCCGGCTCCGGCGAACAGGCGATGGAATTCCTCGCGGGTGACCATCCCGATGCCGCAATCCTGGACCTTAAGCTGCCGGGCATGAACGGCATGGACTTGCTGGAGAAGATAAAGCAGATCGACCGGCAGACTCCGGTGGTAATGATAACCGCCTACGGCGAGATCTCGTCGGCCGTCAGGGCCATCAAGATGGGAGCTTTCGACTACCTGACCAAACCCGTTGACATCGACCGTTTGATCCTCACCCTGAAACGGGCGCTGGATTCCCAGAAGATATGGCTTGAGCTGGCCCACTTGAGGAGACAGCGGCTGGTGCGGTCCGATTTCGACTTTGTGGTGGGCGAGAGTCGCGCCATGCAGGACCTGATGAAGGTGATCGAGAATCTCGCCAAAAGCGACACCACTACCGTGCTGGTCGAGGGCGAGAGCGGAACCGGCAAGGAGCTGGTGGCCAACATGGTCCACTCGCTCAGTCCGCGCAGGGACGAACCCTTCATGGAGATCAACTGCGGTTCGCTTCCCGAGCATCTTCTGGAAAGTGAACTCTTCGGCCACGAGAGGGGCGCTTTCACCGACGCCAAGACCCAGAAGCGCGGTCTCTTGGAGCTGGCCGACCGCGGGACCGTGTTCCTCGATGAGGTCGGTGAGATGAGCCTCACCATCCAGGTCAAGCTGCTGAGGGTGATCGAGCGCATGACCTTCAAACGGGTGGGGGGTACCCAGGACATAAAGGTCAGTCTGAGGATAATCTCGGCGACCAACAAGGACCTGGCCCAGCAGGTCAGGACCGGCAAGTTCAGGGAGGACCTCTACTACAGGCTCAAGGTCGTTCCCTTAAGGGTCCCGGCGCTGCGGGAGAGGCGAGAGGACATAGAGCTGATAGGCAAGCATTTTCTGAACAGGTACAACATAGCCTTCTCAAAAAGCTTCAAGGGCTTCTCCGACAGGGCCCTGAGGGCGATGGCCACCTATGCCTGGCCGGGCAATGTCAGGGAGCTCAAGAACATGATTGAGCGGGCGGTCCTGCTCTTTGACGGAGATATTATCGACGCCGAGCACCTATCCTTCGGCGAGCTCGCCGGCGCCGACCGCAACCAAGTGATACGGGCGTTGGATGAGGCCTTGTCGGCGCAGATTCCCGAGAACGGTGTTGATTTCGACGGCCTTATCTGCAATATTGAGAAGGAGCTCGTAGAGAAAGCTCTGCACCAGGCAGACTACAACCAGAGTGAGGCTGCCAGGCTCCTGGGGATCAAACGTGACAAGCTGCGCTACAAGACGAAGACCCTGGGACTCGAGGTCGGTGCCAGGGAAGGCGATGAGGCGACTTAGGTTTGGGGTGCTTGTTCTCCTTGTTCTCGTAGCGTCCTGCGGCTACTCGGCCCGGACACTTCTCCCGTCCCACATCAAGAGACTCTACATTCCGACTTTCGAGAATGACACCAGCCGTTACGGCATTGAACAGAGCCTGACCACCAGCGTCACCGAGGCGTTCGTCAGCGACGGCAGGCTGTCCGTGGTCTCTGAGGGCGAAGCCGACGCGATGCTCCACGGCGTGATCGTCAAGTATGAGAAGGGCCCCCTCACCTTCGACCGGGCTCAGACCGTGGACGAGTTCAAGATAGAGATCACGGTGGCGGTTCAGTTCGAAGACCTGCGGGAAGGCAAGGTGCTCTGGAAAGAAGACCAGTTTCGCGCCTGGAAGTCCTACCGGGAAGGGGCTGAAGGAGCGGGAGAAGACGATGCCCTTGCCGCGGCAGTGGCCACGCTGGCCTCCGATATCTTGTCCCGCACCATAGAAGGCTGGTGAGCCATCGAGGTCGGACCTCGGTTCGGCCGGCCGGGAGAGATCTCATATGCCTGACATCGATGTCCTTATCATCGGAGCGGGTCCGGCCGGCCTGTCGGCAGCGGTCTATACTGCTCGCTCGGGTATGGCCACCGTGATTTACGAGCATGGCCTGCCCGGGGGCCTCGCAGGCCTTACCGTTGGGATCGACAACTATCCGGGCTTTCCTGAGGGCATCTCGGGAATCGACCTGGGGGCCAGGATGTACGCCCAGGCCCGCCGCTTTGGGGCCACGCTTGTCAACACGAGGATCGCGCGGCTCTGGCGCGAGGAAGACAAGCTGCTTGCGCTTGCCGGCAAGACCAGGTTGGAGCCGAGGTCCGTAATTGTCGCTGCCGGCTCTACTCCAAGGAAGATCGGGGTCCCCGGCGAAGTGGAATTGACGGGCAAGGGTGTGTCCTACTGCGCGACCTGCGACGGACCGTTATACCGGGGTAGGACAGTTGCCGTCGTCGGAGGCGGAGACTCGGCCCTCCAGGAAGCGGTGTTTCTGGCGCGCTTCGCAGCCAGGGTGATCGTGATACATCGGCGAGGTGAGCTCAGGGCGGCCTCCGTGCTGCAGGACGAAGTCAGGGCCAATCCCCGGATCACGCTTGCCCTCAACAAGGTCGTCAAAGCCTTCGAGGGCGGCGACCAGGTCGAGGCGGTGATTGTGGAGGACAAGGCCACCTCTAAAGCCGAATCTCTTGCGGTGGAGGGGGTTTTCATCTACGTCGGCTATGACCCCAACGTCGATATGCTCGGCCCCGAGTTCAGGCGGAGCGACACCGGGTTCCTGATAACCGACGAGGAGATGGGAACGTCGGTCCAGGGAGTTTTCGCCGCCGGAGACGTCAGAGAGAAGACGCTACGCCAGGTGGCGACGGCAGTCGGAGACGGCGCCCTGGCCGCCATGTCCGCATATGCCTACGTGGAGAGCCTCAAGAAGTTGGCTTGACAGACTCCGCGGCACCGTGTAGATTCTGTCCAACCAAGTTTGCCCTCAAGCCCTTTGCCGGAGCCGAATGCGCCATGACAGCGTATAACTTCAGGGAGATCGAACCTAAGCGTCAGGCGTACTGGGAGGCACGGCGGACCTTCGGCGCGAGTGATTCCAAGGACAAGCCTAAGTACTATTGTCTGGTAATGTTTCCATATCCCTCAGGCGACCTGCACGTGGGTCACGGCAGAAATTACATCCTCGGCGACTCCCTGATGCGCTGGAAGGTCAAGGAAGGCTACAACGTGATGTTCCCCGTCGGATGGGACGCCTTCGGACTTCCCGCGGAGAACGCCGCCATCGAGCGCAACATCAACCCTCGCGACTGGACCGAGAGCAACATCATCCGGATGAGGTCGCAGCTTAAGGCCTGGGGGATCGCTTTCGATTGGGCGAGGGAAGTCAAGACCTGCGACCCTGACTACTACAGGTGGACCCAGCTGATCTTCCTGTGGATGTACCGCCGCGGGCTGGCCTACCGCAAGCAAGCCTCCTCCAACTGGTGCCCGCGATGCAAGACCGTGTTGGCCAACGAGCAGGTGGTGGGGGGGCTCTGTGAACGTTGCGACTCCCAGGTCAGCATCACCCGGCTCGAGCAGTGGTTCTTCAGAACAACCGAGTATGCCGACGAGCTGCTGCGCGACCTGGAGGATCTCCGGGGCTGGCCCGAACGTGTGACCACGATGCAACGCAACTGGATCGGGCGGAGCGAAGGCGTTGACATCCATTTCCGGCTCGATGACGGCAGGCTGCTTCCGTGTTTTACCACCCGACAGGACACTATCTTCGGCGTCACTTACGCGGTGCTCTCCGCCGACCACCCCGAGATCGAGGCCATCCTTGAGGGAAGCCCCGTGAAGGACCAGGCGCTCGAATTCGTCAAGGCGTGCAAGGCCAAGACGGTCTTGAGGAAATTCGACGACGTCGAGAAGAACGGGATATTCACGGGCAAATACCTTGTAAATCCGGTCAACAATGAGCGCGTGCCCGTGTGGATCGCCGACTACGTGGTCGGCGAATACGGCACAGGCGCCGTGATGGCCGTGCCCGCCCACGACCAGCGCGACTTCGAGTTTGCCAGGAAGTATGGCCTGGCCATAAGGCTTGTGATTTCCCCCGACGGAGTGATCAAGGACGCGGCGGACCTCGAGATGGCCTACCTGGAAGACGGCATTCAGGTCAATTCCGGCCACTTCGACGGCCTGCCCAACAGGCTGGCGATGGTGAAGATCGCTGACTACATGGAAGCCAAGGGCATCGGCAAGCGGTGCGTGCGCTACAGATTAAGGGACTGGTTGATCTCGCGGCAACGCTACTGGGGGGCGCCAATCCCGATCGTCTTCTGCAGCAAGTGCGGCACGGTTCCCGTGCCCGAGACCGATCTGCCGGTGATCCTGCCGGCCGTGGAGAAGTTCAAGCCTACGGGAGAGTCCCCCCTGACGTACGTCAAGGAATTCGTTGAGACGCGATGCCCATCGTGCGGCGGCCCCGCCCGGCGGGAAACCGACACCATGGACACCTTCGTCGATTCGACGTGGTACTTCTTGAGATACCTGACGCCTCACGACGACACCAGGCCGTTCAGCCGGGAGCTAGTGGATTACTGGATGCCGGCGGACATGTACATCGGCGGCATAGAACACGCCGTGCTCCACCTGCTCTACTCCCGCTTCGTTGCCAAGGTGCTGGCCGACCTCGACCTGATATCGGTGCGGGAGCCTTTCGCCAACCTCTTCACCCAGGGGATGATCTGCAAGGACGGCGCCAAGATGTCGAAGAGCAAGGGCAACACGGTATCGGCGGACGAGCTGATAGCCAAGTTCGGCACCGACACCGTGAGGCTGTCGACTCTCTTCCTGGGGCCTCCGGAGAAGGACGTTGAATGGATCAACAGGGGAGTGGAGGGCTCATTCCGATTCGTCACGCGCTTATGGCGCATCGTTGACGCCGTATCCCGGTTCGCCCCAGACTCGGACCCGATCGATTCCAGGTCTCTGGCCAAGAGCGATCAGGCCCTGCTCCGGAAATGCCACTGGACGATCAAGAAGGTCAGGGAGGACGTCGGGCAGCGGTTCCACTTCAATACCGCGATAAGCGCCGTGATGGAGTTGGTGAACGAGATGTATGCGGCCCTGCCCGATGGCACCGAGAAGGCCCCCGGTCGCCCGACGCAGCGGGTGCTGCGGTTTGCCGCGGAAGTGGCGGTCAATATGCTGGCCCCCATGATCCCGCACGTCTGTGAAGAGCTGTGGGAGAAGCTGGGTCACGAGGTAAGCATATTCGACGTCCCGTTTCCTCGCCACGATGACCGCATCCTGGTTACCGACACCGTGACCATCGTTGTTCAGGTCAATGGCAGAATGAGAGCCAACATAGAGGTCCCGGCCGGCTCGACCGAGCGGGAAGTGGAGCTGGCCGTCAGGAGTCATCCCTCGGTAAGCAAGTGGCTGGCTGAGAAGACCATCCTAAAAGCCATCTATGTCAAGGACAAGTTGATGAACCTCGTGATATCCTGAGCTGCCGTGATAGCTCCTGAGGGAAACCTTGACGTCCTTCACGTGATCGGCAGCCTGGCCGCAGGCGGCGCCGAACGCAACCTCTATTACCTTGCGCCCTCGATGGCGCGAAGCAGGCTCGCCTACGGCATCTGCTGCCTCATGGAGCGTGGCGAGTTTGCCGGTGAGGTCGAGCGGGCGGGCGTGCCCGTATATGCGCTCGGCTTCCGCCGGCGCAACACCTTGCAGACGGTGATAAGGCTTCGGCGCCTCATGCGGTGCAGCCGGGTGAGGGTGGTCCATACCCACCTCTATGAATGCGGCGTGCTCGGGCGAATAGCCGCCTGGCTGGCGGGAGTCCCGGTCATAATCACCCACGAGCACGGCAAGACCACCTGGAAGAAGTGGTATCACAGGTGGTTTGAGCGCATCGCCGTCCGGGGCACCGACCTGAGGATTGCGGTCTCTGAGGACATCAAGGACCTGAGGCTGAGGCACGAGCACACACCCCGGGAAAAGATCGTGGTAATAGGCAATGCCGTTGACGCATCGAGGTTCGAAACAGGGCAAGCCCTGCGTGAAGCCAAGCGGGCCGAACTGGGGCTTGAGCGTTGCTTCGTCATCGGAACGGTAGGCAGAATCGTCACGGCCAAGTCCTTCGATCTCCTGCTACGTGTCGCCGAGGAGGTCTGCTCCAGAAGACCTGAGGCGAGGTTTCTCCTGGTGGGGGAGGGGCCGCTGCGCGACGGCCTTACCCGCATGCGCGATTCACTTGGGCTCGCCGAGAAAGTGATCTTTCTCGGGGGTCGCACCGACATACCTGGCCTGCTGGCGGCAATCGATCTTTATGTCATTACTTCTCAGCGCGAAGGGCTGCCCATCTCGCTGCTGGAGGCCATGACAGCTGCCAAGCCCATAGTCGCCACGGCGGTGGGTGGGATTCCTGAAGCGCTGAGCCATGGTGAGGATGGCCTCCTGGTCGAGCCCGGCAACCAGGGCGCCCTGGTTGAGGCGATCTTGGCCCTTATGGACGACCCTCGTCGCAGGCAGCTCATGGGGGAGAGGGCGAGGGCGAAAGCCACGGCAAGGTACTCGGCTGCGGCGATTCTTGAAACTCTTGAGGCAGCCTATTCGTCTATCATGCGTGGGAAGGGTATACCGGTGCCGCACCCTTGACATGGCGGCCGCGATAATGGACAATACTAAGGAGATCCAGAACGGGTTGAGCAGATTGCCGTGATCCCGCTAGGTTAAGGCTGTATCCCCTGAAGACCAAGCGCACAACTTGAAAGAAGGAGGAGAGCATGTGTAACCGGAGTGTTGTTGTATTTGGAATCATGCTTGGGGTAGTAGTCCTGGCAGGCCTCTTGGGCCTCGGCCGGGCCGAGGAGCCCAAGCAGATCCCGAGAAGCGTGATCTTCGGCAACCCTGAGAAGGCCCTTCCCGAGATCTCACCTGACGGCAAGATGCTTGCCTACGCGGCACCCTTGGATGGCGTTCTGAACATATGGGTCAAGACCATCGGGCGAGAAGACGACCGCGCTGTGACCAAGGACACCAACCGGGGCATCTTCAACTACTTCTGGGGCGGCGACGGCAAGCATGTCATGTACCTTCAGGACAAGGGCGGCAACGAGAACTGGCAGCTCTACGACATCGACCTTGCCACAGGTGAGACGCGGTCGCTCACACCTTATGAGAATGTCGCAGTTGAGATCATCGGCCGTGACAAGCATTTTCCCACTCACCTCATCATAGGAATGAACAAGGACGACGCCAGTCTGCATGATGCCTATCATCTCGATCTTGCTACCGGCGAGCTCAAGCTGGTCGCGAAGAACCCGGGCAACGTAGCCGGATGGCTCACCGATAATTATCTTCAGGTCAAGCTGGCCGTGGCTCCCACCGCGGAAGGCGGGATGGACCTGCTCAACAAGGGAACGGGCGAGGCACCGTGGAGCACGATCCTTACCTGGGACGCCGACAACAGTCTGACCAGTTCCCCAATAGGTTTCGCCAAGGACGGCAAGACCGTCTACATGATCGACTCGCGGGACGCCAATGCCGCCCGCCTGGTAAGGCTGAATCTTGAGACGGGGAAGATCGACGTGCTGGCCTCGGATTCGCTCTACGATGTTGCCGATGTGCTGATCAATCCCGACACTTATGAGGTTCAGGCCGTTGGCTTCACCAAGGATCGGAGCGAATGGGTGGTGCTGGACGCTGCGCTCAAGAAGGACTTCGATGCAATCAGGAAGATCCAGCCCGGCGACTTCAATATCGCAAGCCGCGACGATGCCGACAAGACCTGGATTGTGGGCTTCACCAGGGACGATGGTCCCTACGCCTATTACGCCTATGACCGGCCGACGGGCAAAGCGAAGCTCCTGTTCTACACCCGGCCGGAACTTCTCAAGTACAAGATGGCCCCCATGGAACCGGTAGTCTTCAAGGCCCGCGACGGACTTACGATTCATGGCTACGCCACCTATCCACCCGGCAAACCCAGGAAGAACCTGCCGATGATCCTCAACGTTCACGGCGGGCCGTGGGTCCGCGATACGTGGGGCTACGACCCTGAGGCCCAGTGGCTGGCGAACCGTGGCTACGTTTGCCTGCAGGTCAACTACCGGGGCTCGACCGGTTACGGCAAGGCTTTCGTCAATGCCGGCGACAAGGAGTGGGGCGGCAAGATGCACAACGACCTCATCGATGCCGTTGAGATGATGGTCAAGGCCGGCACTGTGGATCCCAAGAGGATCGCGATCGTCGGGGGTTCCTACGGCGGCTACGCGGCCCTGGTAGGTGCGACCTTCACACCTGACGTCTTTTCCTGCGCCGTGGCCGAAATGGGGCCGAGCAACCTCATTACCTTCATAGAGACCGTGCCGCCTTACTGGAGCTCGATGCTTAAGATCCTCTACAAGCGCCTCGGCAATCCCGAGACCGAGGCCGAGTTCCTTAGGTCACGGTCGCCGCTCTTCAAAGTCGACCAGATCAAGATCCCCATGCTGATCGTGCACGGAGCCAACGACCCGCGGGTCAAACAGGCCGAGAGCGACCAGATCGTCAAGGTGATGAAGGACAAGGGGCTCTATGTCGAGTACATGGTTTTCCCGGACGAGGGTCACGGCTTTGCCAAGCCCGAGAACCGGCTCAAGTTCTACGCCGTGGCTGAGAAATTCCTGGCACAGTGCCTGGGCGGGCGATACGAAGAGTAACTCCTGAGAGATGGAAAGAAACGACCAAGCGCGACATGCCTCCAGATGGCACAAGTACGTCCAGGTCCTGGTCTTTGTAGGATACGTGACCGCCATCTGTTTTGCCGGCGGCGAGATGGCCGTACGGATCTTCTACGGGCACCTGAGAGACTACAACATGGAGATGTGGCGGTACGCGGCGGACCTGAAGCAGCCTCTCAAGAACAGAGACCTTCCCTTTCATCATTTTCCAAACAAGGAGGGCACGTACTACGGGGCTGTAATAAAGACCAACTCGCTTGGGCTGAGGGACCGTGAATACAATCCTCACAAACCTGAGGGAGCCAAACGCGTAATCCTGCTTGGGGACTCCTTCACGATGGGTTGGGGAGTGGCCTCTGAGGATCTCTACTCGAAGCGCCTCGAGCGGATCTTGAACTCCAGCGGCGGCACCTACGAAGCGATCAACATGGGGACGGGCAATTACAATACCGTCATGGAGCTTGAGCTCTTCAAGTGGAAAGGGCTCGCCCTCGACCCCGACCTGGTGATTCTCATGTTCTTCTTGAATGACACCGAACCGGTACCGAGGGAGAGAACCGGCCTGACCTATGCTGTAGTGGGCCATTCGTACTTCGCCTCGTTTCTCTTCGATCGCCTGACCCGACTGAGATCGCGTTTCTTCAGGAACTTCGAATGGAGCACCTATTACCGCGACCTTTACTCATCCAAGAACTCCGCAAGCCTCACCGCAGCAGCCCAGGCCACCAGAGAAGTCGTTGGACTGTGCCGCGAAGGGGGCATCAGGCTCTTAATAGTGAACATCCCGGAGCTCCGGGAGCTCGAGCCATACCGATTTGCCTACGCTACGGACTACATAAGAGGCCTGGCGGAGGAGACGAGGGTGCCTTTTCTTGACCTGCTTCCTGCCTTGAGACCTTATCCTCCGCAGAGTCTTTGGGTGAGCAATGAGGACCCGCACGCCAACAGCAAGGCCAATGCTATCATCGCGCAGGCGATTTACGAGAAGATCACCACTGAAGGGCTGTTGAGGTGATAGCGCGGGATATGCCACAGCCGTGACACGGGTCAGGCAAACCGGAAGGGGTGAGATCGCGTGAGAGCATCGGAAACAGGACCGGGGCCGGAGAAGTCTCGGCCGCAACACCTCCGCCACTTGATCACAGGTGTGATAATTGCGGTCGTGTCGCTCGCCTGTGGAATCGGTGCCCTCGAGCTTGGGGTCCGGTTCCTGAGGCCGCAGAAGCAGTTCACGTGCACCGTCAATGCCTGGGACAGGACACGTGGGACCAAACAGATGGAGGGCGCAAGGGGTTTCGTAGTTATCCCCGAGTACAGCATAAACCTCGTCATCAATTCCAAGGGTCTGCGCGACCGGGAGTATCCGTACGCCAAGCCCGAGGAGACTCGGCGGATACTGTGTTTGGGAGGGTCCTTTACGTGTGGCTACGGTGTCGAGGCAGGGGATACCTACGCCAAGGTGCTCGAAAGGACTCTTAAGGCCGGCGCCGGCGGACCCCGGTGGGAGGTCCTTAATGCCGGCGTGGGCAGTACGGGTACAGCCAATCATGTGGCCTTCTACGAGGTTGAAGGCTACAAGTATAAGCCCGACTTGATATTCCTGGATTTCTGCCAGAACGACTTCCATGACAACGTGATCTCGGGGCTTTACACCCTTGAGAATGGCAGCCTGGTCAAGCACGACGCGCCCTCAACTATCTGGCGCAGAGTCCAGAGCCTGGTGCGTTTCGTACCCGGATACCGGGGCATCTTTGCCCGATCCCAGCTTCTAAACTTCGTCAAGGTAAGGGTGGCCAAGCGTCACTTTCACAGGCTTGACGCCATGGCCCAGCGGGCCGAAAGCGAAGCGGATCTTAGGGCTGCCGAGGATGCCTTGACTAGGGCCCTGGTTCTGTCGCTGCGCAGGACTTGTGAGCAAGGTGGAGCCCGGCTTGTCGTGGTGTTTATGCCGCGCGTCGATTATGGGGATTGGCCCAAGGCAACTCTGGAGCTGATGGATTTTCTCAACGCCCAGGGCATACCTTTAGTGGACCTGGCCCCGGCTTTCAAGCAGGAAGCAGATCGAGGAGTGGAGCTCGCATATCCCCAGGATCACCACTGGAACAAGGCCGGGCACGAGCTCGCAGCCAAGGCTCTGTATGGGTTTGTCGACGCCAACTATGCCCGCCTGGGGCCCCTGACGGGGGCCCAATAGCCTGAACCGGTCAACATCCTGCTTGCCACACCGTGCTGAGGAGCCTGGCTAACGGACCTTGGGGTAAGGTAAGAGGGGGCCTTCCTTAGGTGGGGGAAGACGGTATGGATTAGATCCAAGTTGACATAATGTAGATTATGCGACCTTACGCGAAGCCTCGAAACCCGCCATCCGGCACCGCCCAACTCCCTACAGAGTACTCCACATCTCAGCCTCGAAGTCCGGCGTCGGCGCCTTCAGGCTGATCACTTCGTGGAACGGGCGGCGCTCAACCACCTCGTCGCCGTGCAGGACCGCGACCCTAAAGGCAATCTTGTCGCCCGGGCGGACATCAATCAAGGTGAAAGGCACTGCGGCCTCGATGATCTCCAACGCCACCGCCCTTGTTCCGCGCAACTCGGGGCCGCCCGCCTGAACCAGATCGGTGGCACCTGGGCTACACGGCTGCCTCGCCCTAAAGGTAAACGCCCTTTCGACCGGGTTGTAGAATTCAAGCCGGAAAGCCATCGCCGCGAACTCCGCAGTCTGGGGTGAAACGCTTGTATCTATGCGCACATACAGGTTCTCGTGGTCAAAGCCGAAATGGATGGCACCTACCACAGGAGCTACAGGTGTGTGACGGGAAACATCCCTGTAACTCTCATACAGCCCCGCCAAGCGCCATTCGTAGAAGGTCGTGACCCGGCCATCAAGCACGGGCTTCATCAGGGCAACGGGCTCGAAGGCAAAGGCCGGCCCTTTTTGCCGCAGCGTTATGGGATGCAGTACCTCGGACGGGGTCCGGCAGCCTGCTGCGTCGTAGACCCGCCTGACATGGGACCGGAAAAGAGCATCATACTCCGGGTTATGGCTGCTCACGTGTTCGCCGCCATACCACCAAAACCAGTCGCTGCCCTCGGCTGCGTATACGCTGCGCCAGGCAGAGCGCTGATCGGCCTCGGTCATGCTGGCTTCCTTGGCGACCAGCTGCGCCCTGGCATCGCAGACCATGTCCCAGGCCGCATTGTCCTCAGCGCTGCCGATCCAAATGGCGAAATTGCTGCTGATCCAGGAGCCGGGGTAAATGGTTTTAAGACAAGGAGTTGCCTCGTCATCCTCCAGGACATCCGAAATCCGCACGGTCTCGATCCAGTCGCTCGAGGAGAGCTCCGAATAGAGCTGCCTCAGGAAAACGTCACCGTCCTTGTCATAGAATTCCCAGCAGTTTTCGCCGTCAAGAGCTATCAGGACCACGCTCGACTTAGCTTCCGCGCCCAGGTCATGCCTTATGGCCTCGAGCCTGCCCAGGAAATCGGCAACAGCTTCCTCAGGCGGCGACTTCATGTAATGGAAGCTAATGAGATCTGAGAGCATCTTGTCCCGGAAAAGAACCTGCACCTCTCCCCCATCGAACGCCAGCCGATGAGGCTTGTACAGCAGATCCGGCCGGGTGACCTGGCCCGTCGCTGCGTCGCGCACCGCAACCCCGTAGGAGGCCTCGAGGACGGCCTCGTCCGCCGCAGTCCACTTGATACCGAACTCGGAGGCGATGGCGAGGGCCTCATCGCTCACGCTGCCTTCCGGAGGCCACATCCCCACAGGTACCCTGCCAAACACCTGATTGTGAAGGTCCATCCCGAGCGCTATCTGCATCCGGGCATCCTCAGGAAAACGCAGCCTGTGCTTGGGCAAGCTCACACCGGGCATCGCGACGCGCGCGATCTCCGAATCGCACAGGAGCGGCAAAATGGGATGGAAATAGGGCGAGAACGCAAGCTCGATGCTTCCTTTGTCGGCCATCTCCTTGTACTTGGGCAGGACCATTCTTATTATCTCCATCTGCTTATCGAGCAGGCTGGTCTTCATTGCCTCGGTGAACTGCCGGCCCTTCGCCAAGAGGCTGGCAATCAAGGGATCATCGTGCAGCATCGGATCGATCCAGGCCAGGTTGGACCACACTTGGAGATCCAGAAAATCCTGCCGGCCACACTTCTTCATTGCGGCTTGGGCCTTGTATTCGGATTCGAGATTCGGGCACTTGTCGAGCAGTGACCGGTAGCGGGGATAAGGTTCAATCATCTTCTTCCGGTGGCCGAGGAAGCTGTCCTTTACCAGGGCCAGTTTCTCCTGGTTGGTGAGATCATCGACGTTCTTGGCAGCCAGCTCGAGCTGGACCTCGTTGACCTCGCCGGAAGCGTATTCCCGAATCTGCTCAACGAGGCTGGGGACCAGGTTGAAGTTGGCCTTCAGCCGCGGAAAGGCCTCCAGCCGGGCGACCATGTCATAATAGTCCTTGACCGCATGGAGCCTGACCCAGGGCAGCCTGTATACACCTGTCCTCGGGTCCTTGTAGCACGGCTGATGCATGTGCCAGAGAAAAGCAACCTTGAGAGGCGGAAGGCTCATCAGGTCTTCTCTAACTGAGCCTGAATCTCCAAGAGCGGCATCTTAGCGAGGTTTGCCTGTCTCGACTTGGGGTAGCGTTCAATCAGATCCTTGTAAGCAGCTTCAGCCTTGGGCAGATCCTTCAAGAGCTCGTAGCACCGTGCGGCGCCGAACAGGGCATCCGGCGCAAAAGGATCTGCCGAATGCTCGCGCTGAACCTTGAGATAACTCCCGGCAGCATCAGCGAACCTGCCCATCTGCTCGAGACACTGCGCGACCCCGATCTTGGCCGAGACCGTGAAGGTCTCTCGCCGCTTGTTCAGGTTCAGGTAACTCTCGAAAAACACCATGGCGCTGTCATAGCGGCCCGTGGCGAAGTTGGCGTCACCGGATAGGAACACGGCATCAGAATGACCCCAGGTGCCCCGGAACCTGTCCAAGATATCCCGATATCCCTGGAGAGCGCTCGAGAAGTTGCCCTGCTGGAGATCCAGATTCGTCCGCGCCAACATGCTCTGCGCCTCAAGCTCTGCAGCCGCGCGCTGGCGCCTCGCTATGGTGAACACCAGAAGAACGATCAGGATTCCAACGGCCACTCCCGTGAGCTTTCGCGAATTCCGGCGAGCGTAATTGACCGCCGCCAAGACAAAGTCGGCAACCTTGTCTTCCTTTATTTCTTTTCTCGTGAGCTTCTTCTGTTGTCTTGCCACCGCTTTTACCTCCAGGCTGGCTCTAAACTATCAGCTGACCCTTTCTATGGCAAGAGATTTTTGAGCTTGACAAGCAACCGGGCCGCGGCGCTAGAATGCCCTTGAGCTAACGGCCCTGCCCAGCCTAAGTCTCATCACCTCGTGTGAGGTGTTTTATGCCCGCCGAGATCGAGGCATTTTCAGGTTCTCCCCCCCAGCCGCATACATACATGCTCCATTCACGCATACGCGCGGCCGCAGTTGGAGTGACCATCTTCCTCGTGATCCTGGAAGCTCTTATGGCCAGGCTGCTTCCCAGCCGGCCCTACAGCGGGATAATCCTCAACAACCTTTCAGTTGCCAGGGTTTCAAGCGATTCCCCCGGCGAGGCCGCGGGCTTCAGGAAGGGCGACCGGATCGTCGCCGTCAATGGCATTTCCTGCTCGAGCCTGCCCGATGTCTCGGAGTGCCTCTCCCTCAAAGGCCCCGGCGATACGGTGATTTACGAGGTGAGGCGAGCCGCCGGCTTGCTTGTCCTGCCCATCACCTTCGCGCGGCCTCCTCTGGCCGAGATCTTGCGCAAGGGGCTGCTTATGCTGGTCGGCCTGAGTTTCATCGCGATCGGGCTCTTGGTCTACTTCAAGCGGGCGGACAAGATCTCGCTGCTCTTCTATCTGCTGTGCCTGGCCTTCGGCCTGGTACTCCTTAATGTAGTCAACTTCGAGATATCCATGGCGAGACACGCCTACAAGGCCGCATTCTATGACCTGGCGGTGCTCGCCTTGCCGGCCCTCTTCCTCCACTTCTTCCTGGTGTTCCCGGAACGCAGCCCGATTCTCTATCGCAGCCCAAGACTCGAGTATGCCCTGTATCTGCCAGCCACCGGCTTCTTCGTGGTCACCGAGTTCTTCAACACCATGATCTTCACCTATGGCAAGTCGTACGCGCGCGCTATAGGTCTTTTCGAGACGGTGAGCGCCGCCTACTTCATGATCTTCGTGATCCTCGGCCTCACCCGGTTGATGGCATCCTACAGAAACGCTGCCACCATCGCCACCAGGAAGAGACTGAAGCTGGTGGTCTGGGGCACGGTTGCAGGAACGCTGCCGATCGTAGCAGTGAGACTGATGGTGAGCATCGATCCCTCGCTCGAGATACCCGGCGACCGTTTCGTGTTCCTGCCGCTCCTCCTTGTTCCCCTGGCCTTCGGCCACGCCATAGTACGTTATGGCCTCATGGACCTGGAAATCGTCGTCAAGCGGAGCCTGGTCTACACCGTGTTGACGGCGGTCCTGGCCGCCATCTATTTCGCGGTGGTCTACGGCATGGGCAGAATGGTCTCGAGGTTCATAGGCGGCGCCGACCTGTTCCTGTCCATCGTGTCTATTTTCGTCATATCGCTCCTGATCTCTCCGCTGCGCAAGCGCATAGGCGCAAGCGTCGACAAAGTGTTTTACCGGGAGGAATACAACTACAGGCGGGTCTTGAAGCAGATCAGTCATTCCCTGGTCGGCATCGTCGATCTGGAGCATCTCCTGAGCTATCTGGCCATAAGAATCGGCGAGGTGCTTCACTCGAGCACCGTCGTGGTGTTGATGTTTGATGAAAGGACTGACCGGTATACGCCTCGATACAGCCTGGGTGCTGACCCCCAGGCGCTCAGCGATTTCCCAGGGAGCGGAGGATTGGTCGGGCTGCTTCGGGCCCAGGGGCAGACCCTTAACGTCGAAAGGACGCTCGCGTCTAACCGGCCGCTTCCACTGCCCCCAGACGAGGTGCAGGCCCTGGCTGCCCTCAATTCGTCCCTGGTGGTCCCCTTCGTCTTCAAGGCGAGGCTCCTGGGCTTCATATCGATCGGCAGAAAGCGTGCCGGCGGGTTTTATGCCACAACCGACGTGGAACTGCTTGAGATCCTGTGCGACCAGGCCTCGGTTGCGATAGAGAACGCCAGGCTTTACCTCGAGGCTATTGAGAAGGAGAAGATGGAGAAAGAGTTGGAGATCGCAAGTGAGATCCAACGGCGGCTCCTTCCGAAAGCCTTCCCCGACATACCCGGCTTGAAGACTTACGGCATGAACATCCCCAGCAAGCACGTCGGCGGCGACTACTACGACGTGATCCCGCTGGGCTCGGACAAGGTCGCGGTGATAATCGCCGACGTATCCGGCAAGGGCGTTCCCGCGGCCCTCCTCATGGCATCGCTCCAGTCGAGCCTGAGGGCCGAGGCTGATGCCGGCCGCCGGCCGTCTGACGTCATTTCCACCCTCAACCGGACCATCTATGAACACACCTCTGGGGAGACTTTCGTCACGATCTTCTACGGCGTAATAGATTTCGGCAAAGAGACCCTCACCTACTGCAGCGCAGGTCAGACCCCACCGTTCATCATCCATGAGGACCTGACTGTTGAGCGGCTCGACAAGAACGACATCGTGCTCGGCATAGAGAGCACGTCCAGTTTCGGCGACACCGAGCTCGCCCTCAAGCTGGGAGACCTGATCTTTCTTTACACTGACGGGGTTTCCGAAGAACTTAACGACCGGGACGATCCTTACGGCGAGGAGCAGCTGGTGCGGGATCTCCAGACCGCTTATGGCCTGGACCTCCAGGCTCTCGTCGAGAGCATTTACGATGCAGTGATCCGCCACACCTGCGGCAAGCCCCAGGACGACCTGACTGCCCTGGCCATAAAGATCGAAGCTTTTCACTCCCTCCAAAAAAGCTCTAATCTCCCCCTCTTCTGATACCGATCCAATAAAGGGGCGAACCAGAAGGTTAACCAAGCGCCTTTCGAAGGGGGGCGATATCGATGTTAAGCATCGGGCAGTTCCTCCTGTTTGATCTGGTGTGCGGGATTATTGATCTTTTCTGGTGGCTTAAGTAAGTGGGCGTTTTGGAAGGAGCCGGAACGAAATGAGAAAACTTCTGCCAGTAGCCCTAGCGGCAATGACTAGCTATGCCGTCTACACATTTGCATCCTCCTGGTATTTGATGGTGTTCAGGGTAATCTAGCCCTCGCCGCAGCAATACGAAGGCTCCCTTCTCAAGGATAGGGAGCCTTCGCCTTAGCTTGCCTGAGCTGGCCGCGCTAGTTCTGGGTAGGTATGGATGGTCCCTCGTGCTTGCCTCCGTCAATGAATACGGTCACGGCCTGCGAATAAGCGCTCTCGTTGCCGCTTCGGTCGACCGCCGTCACCTTGAAGTAGGTGACATCCATGGAG
>Ga0315275_10000744_pt1 | contig 27185 bp, 57 predicted proteins | sample YL17G03_0_MG_FD_205557 | JGI IMG/M metagenome (GOLD analysis project Ga0315275, IMG submission 205557) | Sediment microbial communities from Yellowstone Lake, YNP, Wyoming, USA - YL17G03_0 | ecosystem: Environmental > Aquatic > Freshwater > Lake > Sediment | place: USA: Wyoming | collected...
CGATGTGCACAGGCAGCTCTTTCCAACCAGCCGCTTCGGCAATGTTGGTGGTGCTGTTACCATCGACTACCTTGTAAGTGCCGTCCGGGTTAGGGATCACCGAGATCGGATCGCGTTTGTCGTGCTCGCCGTTGTGAGCATCTGCCATGAGCTTCGCGCCGTTTTCGATCCCTTCCGGGCGCGCGCGCGTGGTCTCGAGCTTATCGAGTGGCACCATCTTATCGCCCATGTTTTTGAAATACTTGGCCGGATCGTCGGGCAGTGCGGTAGGTGTCGCCACGGTTGTGCCGGGCGTAGCAACACGCGGGACCAATGCCTCTTTAGGCTTTGCTGCACGCTTCGGCTCGCTCTTGACTGTCGCCGGTGCGGACTTTCTACCACCTCCGAAGTTTGCGGCACCGGTGCCAATAGAGCTGCTCGACTTTGCACCAGGTGCACCGCCGCCCTCGCCGAATTTCCCATCTTCGGCACGCGGGTGCAGCGACTCGTCCCAGTCATCCGTGCGCGCATCGTCTGCGGACAAGATTCCGACATCGCCATCATCCCACATGATGCGATCTTCAAATCCAGTAGGCTCGCCGGTGTCACAGCGGTATGCACCAGTATCGATTCGCTTAGTGCCGGCGGTCTCCCAACCACTAGCCAGGACCATCTTTGCGCGCACGACACGGACAGTACGCCCGGTCTGTATGGTACGTCCGTTTTCGACTTTCGATGGCAGCGTCTCAGTCCTAGAGCTTAGGACCTGAAAGGCAGTACGCGGGGGAAACAGGATCTCACGCTCCTCATCGAACACCGCCGCCATCGGAGCGCCCTTATCGACTTCGATCTCGAACAGCACGCTAGATTCCCGACCTGCGAAGATCATGGCAGCATCCCGCTCAGTGCTAGTCGATACGAAACCAAGATCGACCATGACATCACCAGGGTTCAGCTTACCCAGACGCTCGCCGTTCTTCGATCCGCGATACACAACCGCGTCAGCCTTCAGCTTGGGCGCGGCCGCGATGAAGGCTCGCAAGTCTTTAGCTGTAGCGTTATCAGGCTCACCACTGCGCAACGCCGCGTTGATGTCGCGATGTTCGATATTCGCATACTGCGCGACGGCAGTTTGCTGAGCCACGCTCGCGGTCTCCTTCGCAGCTGCCCACGCCGCCGAGCGCTCTGACTCGGGCACATCGGGCAGTGCGGGGCGTGGTGCAGGGAGCGGACCGGTCACCGCTGGTAGGCTGCGCACGCCACTAGGAAAGACGTACTTGGCCGTGGCCGCCGATCTGGCCAGCGTACCTTCTCTGGCCGCGTTGCCCAGATCTCGCAATGCTTCCTGCGTCGGCTGCATGTTCTCTAGGCCATTGGCGTCGGGCATCGTAATCGGATCAGCCGGCTTGGCCGCCTCTGGTGATCCGTGCGTCTCGATCGCTTCCTTAGTGACACCTGTACGCTTCAGGGTTTCACGTAGTGTCTCGCCGAGCGGCGTGCCCAGCTTCTGCTTGATTGATTCAACCGCGTTACGAACATCATCCGGCTTCATGCCGGTTGCTTCTACAAGCTTCTTGTCGCTGATCTTTGGACCGGCCAGCGCGTGCGCTACCTTACGCTCAGTCGGCGTAAGCTTGTTGATGCTCTTGGTAGACAGCGACTTGATGATTGCTTTGTGCGTACCGGCATCTCCGAACTTTTTGGATCGATCGCTGGCGCTGGATCCGCCGCCACCAGAGCCAAACTGCCCGCCGCCGGGCTCACCCGCGGGCACGCGCACGTATTCGCGATCGTCGTCCTCGCGCATGTATTCGCGATCGTCGTACTCGCGCTCCGCGTCATCGATGACATCGATGTCCCAGTCATACTTGGCCGCATGCTTCGCGGCCTCGATCGCCTGTAGCTGCGCAATGGCATCGGCCTTGGTGTCATGCTTGCCGAGCACGTCCTCGCCATCGGCGCTGAGCACGACCCATTTGCTGCCACGGCGCTCGATCATGTCGGCGCGATCGACCTTGGTGCTAGTCGGTCCGCCATCACCACCGGTACCCCCACCGTTGCCGCCGCTAGGAGGCGCACCACCACTACCCGTCGGCGGTGCTCCGGTCGGCCTTCCGCCAGGACCCGGTGCCGGCGCTTTACTAGCGGGCTCAAAGCCTTCCGGCCCCAGCAGCGACATCGCGCGATCCAACGGCAGCTGGTACGCCACCATGATGATGTGCGCCGCCGAGTCGCGCGAGATCTCGCCCGCTGCGGCCGAGCTGACGATGCTCACCAGCGAGGACACCTGTGCGCCGTTGAGCACGGTAGACTGAATGTCTGCGCCGGCCGGTGCCGCGCCGCCCGTGGTCGGCATCGCGCCTGGTGCACCGCCGGCAACTGGTGCCGAGCTGCCCGGGGTCACGATTCCGCCAGGGACACCGCCGCCAGTCGTGCGCAGGTCCGCGGCCGCGCCGGCAGCCAGCGCATCGTTCTCGGCCTGGGCCTGGCGCTTCAGCTCCTCGACATCGACGCGCGTATCGTAGCTGTAGACGTCGCCGCCGAATCGATGCTCTAGCACCACGTCCGGGGTAAGCACCTGGTTCTGAAGGTAGAGCTGATCAACCTGGGCCTGGATGAGCCGGGCTTCGGCCGCTTCTTTCTCGCTGGGCTCCCAGAGCGCGTTAAACTCGACCGACCAGACTGCGGGCTCCTTGCCCTTGGTCGGTCCGTCGTTGGATCGCAACACCAGGTAGACCAGGCGCTCGAGTAGCGGCTGCATCTCGTTCTGCGCGACCGCGACGCGGTCATAGAAGAATCGGATATCGCTCGCACCCGTGGCGTTCATGCCCGCCGGGCTCTGCCCCATGAGCAGCGTGACCGGCATGTCGGCGGCCGCGGCCAAGCGCGTCGACCAGCGATCCAGCATCTCAGGCAAGCCACCGATCGGCGTGGTCTTGCGCTCGTAAGCGTCGTTTTTGTCGATCACCATCATGCGCGTTACCGAGCGCACGATGTCGAGAACCTCGAGCCGATCCTGTAGCTGCTTGCCGCCGTCGCGCGCGACGAGATCGCCGAGCCCCTCGAGCTGCAACACAGCCTGGGCAAAGTCATTGACCAGCGCGGCCGCAGCCGACCAGGTCATCGAATAGTCAGCGAGCACGCCTTTGCAGCGGCTCAGCACCGAATCATCCCAGCCGGTGTTTGCGCCGGCGGGCTGCTCGCGCGACACGCGGATACCGTGGAAGATGATCAGGCGTGATTCGTGGATCTCAAAGTTGAATGAGCTGGCGAGCACGTTCGAAGTGATCGGCACCAGGCGGTAGATGCTGGGCTTGCCGTACTTCGCGTCGAGCGGATCGGTGTAGTATTCGGTCGGCCACAGCTCGCGGGGCTCGTACACCTTGAGGTGATCAATCGTCGAGATGCGATCCTCGTTGAGCGGCGTGCGCAGGTCGCCAGCACCGTCGTTGATGACCGGGAAGATCGCGCCGCCGCCGTATGCGCGCGCGAAGCTCTTGGCTTGAATGAACGCGCCGCTGGTGCCCAGCTCCTCGAGTAGCGAGTCGATCGCCTCGCCCTGAGACTTCTTGGGCATCTTGACGCGGAAGCCGGGCCGCATGGCCTCGTTAGGGATCGTGTTGATGATCCGGGCGGCCATGTCATCGCCGCGCCAAAGCTCCTTGGCTTCCTGGTTCGTGCAAATGTCCGCGCAAAAGTCAACGCCCCTGCGCTTGTCGCGGGCCGTGCCGATCCCGGTCAGTACGTTCTTCCAGCCGTCGGTACGCTCAACGGAATCCGTCCGGCCCTTGGGTCGCCCGTTAGGGTTACCAGACTGGCCAGGGAGGAATGGACGCCCGCGCTTGCCGCTGTTACCGCTGTTTGCCATCTGCGGAACAGCGTAGCACGCGAGCTATGCAAGCGCCGGGCCGGTCTGACTAGACCGGACCGGATCCCCACGCACCGGCGTAGTCGCCGTGCTTGCGCCTAGTCGCGTACGCCTGGCGCTCAAACGGGTTTGCAGCATAAGCGGCATACCAGTCCTTGCCCCCGCCGCGCGCGAACGTGTAGAGGAAGTGCGCACCGTAGGCGAGCACGTACAGCGGACCGCCGATGAACCCTTGCACTACGTGTACGCGCTCATGCACGCGGATATCGATATCCAACTGCGCGTATCGATCTTCCGAGATGATCAGCCAGCCATGCGTCTGTGCCATGGGCCTGCCCCAGATGCGCGATCGGCCTTCACTGTTCGTGCCGCCGATACACTCGAGGCAGCCGTCAGACCAGCGCCAGCTATGGCACCTGTAGAACACCAGCGCGATCAGGATCCCGACTAGCGTGTGCGGAAGTGCGAGGATGTAACCGGGGAGGTACCATTTCCACTTCGGGCTCATGGCAGCACCCGGAGGATGGCCGTGGCCTCATCGACGAGATCAGCGCGCTTGGCTTCATGTGCGGCCGCGAGCGCGGTACGCGCACATTCGGCTGCGAGTCGTGGGTTGCGTCCGGCGTAGATGCGGGCGAACTTTATTTCAGCGATATATGTGAGTAACACTCAATCGATGGTGCCACACACATGAGCGTATGCACGTTCCGGGCCGTCAGATGAAACCCTTTGCCTTCAGTTCCAGTTCCGCCGGCGACAGCTTCTTGATCCGCTTGGGCTTCGCGACCACTTCGCGCGCCACCGTCACCACCTCGTCCAGCTCGCTGCACCGGGTCAGGTTGGTCTGAGCCAGACCCTTGTAGTCGGTGTGGGCCTTGACCGTACCCTTGAGGGTGACCGTCTTGCCCACATCGTAGCGGACCGAGCCGGTGACCCACACGTAGACGTTGCCGGCTGCGTCCTTGAGGCTGTGCAGGTGGCTGACACCGTAGTTGCCTTCCAGGTCGATGACTCGCTCGACCGTGACCGTCACCTCGAGCTTACCGCCGACCGTGCCGACGTGGACCGAGGGGCCGGTGGACTTGGCCGTGAGGAGCTTGCCCTGCTCGCGCTCCCAGCTCGCAACCGCCGAGCAGAGGAGCCCGAAGTGCTTACCCTCTACGGCGACCTGTGCCGCGATGAGGGAGAGGTTGCTCGCGTAGTCCGAGCCGGTGAGGGACTTGGCCCAGGCGAGCACCAGGGGCGCCTTGGTGGTATCCGCCTCGGTGGGCTTGGCCGCGGCAACGTCCTTCACCCAGTCCTCGATGGTCTTGCCATCGCCGAAGGGGCGGTTGAGGAGGTACTTGACGTAGTTCGCGGTGCTCTGGCCTTCAGTGTCTCGAGCCTTTGCGGCGCTGGTCCAGCCGACTTCGCGAATCGCGCCCGATGTCCAGGCGAGGACCGTGGCGGGGTCGTAGACCGGGGTGTTCCAGCCGCCGCCGCCCGCTTCGCCTTCCTCGCGGACGATGGTCTCGACCGTGAGGAGGAAGAGGATGTGGGCCGGGGACTTACCGCCGAGGAAGTCGGCGAGGCAGTTGCGGCCGACCTGAATGGGCGTGCTGGCGGGGGTGAGGAGCACGAACGTCTCGGTGCGCTTGCGGTTGGTCTTGCAGTGGTCACAGAACCCGGCCGAGCCGGCGACGCGGTATGCGTCAAGGTTGTAATCGCTCGAGCCGGGTACCCGGTTGACCAGGTTGCCGCCGTCGAGGGGCTCGATGACGGCGAGGAATTCGTAGCCGTCGAGCTTGGGGGTTGCCGTGGTGATCTCGATGTCGACCACGAGGCGCTTGGTGACGAGCCCGGTGATCTCGTCGGTGCGAGAGTCAACGTAGGGCTCGCTGGCCGTGAGGGTGGGCGGGTTGAGTGCTTCCGCGCCGGACTTGGCCGCGGCGCGGACGATGCGCGCCCAGGCTTTGGCAACCGCGTCCTTCGCGGCCGTGACGTAGCCGGCGGGGTAGCATCTGATCAGGCGGGTGGTGACCGGGGCGGCGGTCTTGGTGGTGTTCATCTCGAATCCAGTATGGTGCCGGTTGGGATTAGTGTCAACAGTATTTCGCCAGGGACACCAGGCGATCTCTGGTCTGACCACCTAGCGCGTGCAAGTACCCGTTACCGCTAGATAGGACGTGACACGTCCTGGTCGATACTACCTGTCACGTCCTCGACAGGATCCCGCGTCGTGGCGATGATGGTGTTGCAAGGAAAGGATGAAACGGAAGATGAAGGCAGCGGTTGATTATTGCTCGGTGGTCGAAGGTCCCCTCTATCGCGTCGTCGGCGAGAACGCCTGGGACGTGTTCGATTGCTTCGTCGAGGTCGAAGTCGACGGCAAGCGGTACGTGCACAAGTCGTTCACGGTCAAGGGCTGGTTCATGAACGAAGACGACGGCTGGCCGACCCCGGATCGCGGCGCGGTCGCGAAGGCTCGCGCGTTCGCCGATAAGGTCGAAGGTCGCGGCTCGGTGGATCTCGCGCACTGGGCTCTGGTGGTGCCGGAGTCGCTCGAGGCGCGCTGGGCGCGGGAAGCCGCCGCCGAGCGCGAGGAGCGCGCGGCCTGGTGACCCTCGACGACTTCTACCGCGAGCACGAGCTAGTTGCCTCGCAACTGAGCTACTTCACCGGCGCTACGCGCACGAGCGCCCGCGCATGGTGCCGGCGCGGGTATGATGTCACCGGCATCTATCCGGGCGATGCATTCGGCGCGGTCTGGTACGCGGCTTGTGAGCGGTTTGTCGACGGAGCGATCGAGTACGAGCTGGCCGTGTACCGCGACGGTACTTGGCACTGGGACTAGTCGTCGCTTGACAGCTCGCGCATCGTCAGTCAGAGTATCGGCTGCGGAGTAGAGCAGCAGTAGCTCGCCTGGTTCATACCCAGGAGGCCGGTGGGTGCGATTCCCCCTTCCGCTACGAAGCCGGATTCTAGACGCCGGTACCACCAGGAACGCACCGACGGGTGCTAATACCGAGGTGGACAGACGACGGTGCTAGCAAGGCCGTCGCAGAGCGTGGCCCCGGCTCGATTACCACGGGGCGCTTACTCGGTCTGCCATGTCCAAGCGCGCCGAACGCCGCCACCACGATGCGACCAAGAAACGCAAGGCCAAGGACTACCTAACCCGCGTCGTCTACCTGCGCCCCGGCGAGCAGCCAACCCAGCGCATGATCGGCATGCGCGCCAGCACCCCGCAACAGTGCTCATGCATGGGGTGTGGCCATCGTCGTTACCACAACGGTCCGACGATCGCTGAACGGCGCGTGGCCGATGCGCTGGCACTCGGGCTCGACGATGTGCAAGCCCGCGACGAGCGCGAGTACGATTCCTGGGATTGGGACGACGAACCGCACTGGTGTGCCGGCGACGAATGCACCGGATGCGTCCGCGTGATCTCCGGCGACGGCTGGGCCTACCATGGCGAACATGGCACGGACACCACCGACGATGTCGGCTACAGCTTCGACTCTGAGTAGATGCTAGAGCCCCAGCCGCTTCGCCGCCGCGCGTACAGTCTCGCCGGGGCGACAGCCTACTTTGCTGCGCAGGCTGGCCACCGTCTGTTCAAGCTGCGCCTGGTCGGCGCGCAAGAGCACGCGTAAGGTCGGCTCGCCGTATGGGCTGCGCCGGTTGAGTAGCGTTAGCAGTCTAGTCTCGTCGTCATTGAGTTGCATGGTCGAGGAGGGTAGATCCCCGGCGTGCCGATTGTCAACCAGGATATTTGACAGCGGCGATCCCGTTCCGTAGGGTGCCTCGTATGCACCAGTCTGACAGTCAGAACACCGATCCCGATCCCGCGCAGTCCCGCAGCAAAGCCGATGCCGAGGTCCACCCGACGCTTGACCCGCGCGACAACCGCGACGGCTGGCGTCCGCAGGACGAGGGCCAGACCCCATGAAGCGCACACCGATCTACCACAGCATCCTTGAGGAGCTGGCCGAGGACCCCATGTGGATCGAGGTCACCACCACCGATGCTGGTGGGCGTGAGCATGTCTATCGGGTCTGCCCGGTTCGGGCCGAGCCGCCCGATAGTGAGATCGTCGAGCGGGAGGACGTCCAGTGAGACGTCCCCGCAACCACGACCAGCTGACGTTCACGATCGCGCTCGCCGCCATCGTCTCCGGCGCGATCCTGGTCTACTACTACATCACCCAACCCGGAGTGCTGCCATGAGGGATCCCGCCCGCATCGATCGGATCACCGAGCACCTTCGCGCAGCCTGGCACGCCAATCCAGATCTGCGCCTCGGTCAGCTGATCGTGAACGCCCAGCGCTGGCTGGATCACGTCGACGTCCAGCGTGTGGTGTTCATGACCGAGGATGAGCGCACCGAGATCGGCTTGCAGAACATGCTGGCTGAATCGGAGATGTCTGCGCGCGAGCTTGAGGATCCAGCCATCGAGCTGTCCAAACTTCGCGCGCGAGTCGTCGATCTAGAAGTGGCGCTTCTCGAATCGGTTAACGACGATTACTGCCCGTACTGCTAGCGCACCGGTGGCAGAGCACGCTCACGCAGCATCGCCTCGAGCGCGGCGTCATTCGGCAGGAACCAGCGGGCCTTGCGCCCGTTGCCCAGGTTCATCACCGGTCGGCGCGCGCGCTGAAGCTTGACGATACAGCCAGAGACGCGGCCATGACGTGCGCCGGTGGCTACCAGCAACGCGGGGAACGTCATCGGTACGATGCCGATGATCTGCTCAACCTTGGCTTGCAGCTCTGCGGTCGCAGTCTGGTCGCCGATGATCCAGAGCCAGCGACCGTCGCCACCCGGCTCGCCAAGGTTGTAGATCTTGCCGGCTTCCCGGAAGGCTTGCATCGCGGCCGCAACCTTGGGGCGCGAGACGTTGGTTGCCTCGACCAGTTCGGCCAGGGTCATCGGCTCTACGCGCAGGGCAGCCTCGACGCGCTCGGGCACGGTCAGGTTGGCGGCCTTGACCGCGATCGCGGCTTGCTCGGTCACGTCGCCGGTTCCGCGCGCACGGCTCTCGAGCTTGACGTCTGGCGCTGGCCGCTTCTCGAGCTTGGCGAGCTGGATTAGGATGTGCTCGACTTGGATGGCGAGCTGCTTGATGGTGTCGTGGTCGCGGAGGGCGGGCATGTCCAGGGGTCCTTGGTTGTGTCGGATGTTCTCGACTTATCCACAGGCCACTGCATGCCCAGTGCCAGGTTGGTGTAGCACGCTTTACCGCGAGCTTGGGATACTGGTCAGACCACAGGGTGTGACAGGATCGCTCATCTGGGCGGGGTCACCGGGCACCAGCGTCACGGGTTACATGTGCGCGCAGCGGTCACACGATGATCCCGTAGTACGGCTTACGCTCGGTCTTCGGGCCGCGCCACCAGGGCATGAACTCTGACATCGACATGGACCGAAACGATTCGCTGGTGCCGGCGTCGAACACGTTCAGCCGGATCGTCGCGCCGGTGCCCAGGCGGCCAACCACGACAGCGTAGTGGTCCCATGGCCTATCCACACACACGGCCACGATGACAGGGTGCCCATCATCTAGCGCGCGCAGCAGGCGCAGGATCGCGACGTCGGCGTTGTCCTGGAATGGACGCGCGGCGATGGCTGGCTCGCTCTGCTGGACGATGCGCAAGGCGCGCACCATGTCCTCGTCGTGGGTACCATCGGCCGAGCAGCCGGTCAGGGTGATCATCTCGGATTCGGCACGCTCGATCCCGATCGCCTCGAGCGCGGCGGATAGCGCGGCTGGCCCGCAACTGGACTTTTGGCTCTGGTACTTCACCTCAGTATTGTAGCCGGTCTGCGACTATATGCTTGACACGCTGGTTTGACCATGGGCGCAAGTGTCGTAGACTGTTCCGATATGGCTAGAGCCGGTGGCAATCCAGACTGGAAGAAGGGCGGCAAGAGCCCCAACCCTACCGGTCGAACACTCACTGATAGGGTCTCGACGCGCAACCTGGCGATCGCGATTCGTGAGCTGGTCTCAGAGGAAGAGATCGCAATGTGGCTGCGCATGGCGGCTGCTGGCATCGACCCGGACGTCAAGGATCCTGAAACCGGTGAGCCTGCCTGGAAAACCGGCCGGCCGGGGAAGGGCTTCGTGCCGCTGGATTGGGGTCAGCGGCTCAAGGCCATGCAGATGCTCCTCGAGCGACGCGACGGCCAGGCACCACAGCACGTCACGATCGAGGCCGAGGTCAAGGCACACGCCACGATGCACGGGCTCGCGCTGGATCTGGGCAAGTACAGTCTCGAGCAGCTGCGCAGCATCCGTTCGATTTTGGCGAATCCGGTGGCGAGCGGCGGGCTGCCAGCGACGGCCGCGACTAGCGATGAGCTGGATGCTCTCGAGCCACGCGTGATCGACGTCAAGTAGGATGCCGGTCTACTTCATCGCGACGTCGCCGGACGGCGACCTGGTCAAGATCGGCTATACCGATCGCGAGTCGTCAGAGCGTTGCCAGGAACTATCGCGGCACTCGCGCGACAACACGCCGCTAGAACTGGTCGCCGAGCTTGAGGGTGGCAAGTCGGTTGAATCGTGGTGGCATCGCGCGCTTTACGACATGAGCGCGGAAGCCGACGCCAAGGCGCGCGGGCTGCCGAACCCCACCGAGTGGTTCAAGCTCGAGGGCGATGTCCTGGATGCCGTCAACCTGATCCGCGAAGGAGCGAAGTCAGGCGACCTGTGCCCCGGCGCGCTCGAGATCGACACCGGCTCGGTTCCCGATCGGGAAGTCGCACCGGTCGCCCTGGCGGTTACGCCACCGATCTTCCCGATCGGGGCGATGCTACCCGATGTCGAGCTGCTCGAGACCCTGGCTGCTATCCCTCTGCCGTCGATCGACGCTGAGCTGGCCCGACGCAGCTTCGCCGAGTTTGCAAAGCAAGCATGGCATGTCGTCGAGCCCGGCGTGGCGCTGGAATGGAATTGGCACCACGACGCTCTCTGCGAGAACGTGCAGGCATTCCTCGAGGGCTGGATCAAGACCCATCGCGAGAACACGCCGCTGATGGTGCAGAACATGGCGGTGAACGTGCCGCCGTCGACGCTCAAGTCGAAACTGATCATGGTGATGGCGCTCGCCTGGATGTGGCTACACGAACCGACGTTCAAGATGGCCGCGGTTTCGTCGAACCCGCAGAACGTCAAGCGTGACTCGGACGCGTGCCGCGATCTCGTGATGAGCAAATGGTATCGCGATACGTTTAACGTGGGCTGGACCATCCGCGACGACATCGATTCAAAGGAAAAGTATCGCACTACCGCCGGCGGTGAGCGTGTGTCGCGCGGACTGCAAGCCGACCCTGTCGGGTTGCACGTCGACCTGATAGCGGTCGATGATCCCGACGGCATCAAGACCGTGTTCTCGGACGTCATCCGCCAGAGGACGCACGACCAGTGGGACTCGCTCGCAAACCGCGTCGGCGATCTGGGCAAGTCGATCCGTCTGATCGTCCAGCACGCGACCCACACGGATGACCTTACGTCGTTCGTCCGTAGCAAGAGTGGTGATTGGTCGCCAACAAATCGAGGCGGGTGGGCCGTGATGCGCCTACCGCTCGAGTATGATCCTGCCCGGCACTGTGCGATGCCGTGGGGCTGGTCCGATCCGCGCAAGGTGGCGGGCGAGTGTCTGCACCCGTTGCGGTTCACACCCGGGGTCATCTCAGGTGAGCGCAAGGCTCGAGGCAACTTCGGCTTCGAAACGCTCTACAATCAAAATCCGAAGCCGCTACAGGGCGGTATGTTCCATCGCGAGTGGATCAACTTCTTCCGGTACGATCGCGACTGCGGCGGCAGCGATGCGCCGGTCGAACGTCCGCCCGGTTGTCGGACCCAGACCGAAGCGCCGACGTTCGTGGTGCCGTCGAAGCAGGTCATGCGCGACGGCGTGCCGTGCGCGGTGCCCGCGTTTGATCGCGTGCTGATCACGGTCGATGCTTCGAACGGCTCGATCAAGGATACCGCGTCGCGTAACGGTATCCTGGTCATCGGAGCTATCGGCTCGCGTCGCTTTGTGCGCGACGATCGCACGCGGCGGATGAACTTCCTCGAGCTAGTCGGATCGCTCAAGCGCGTCTGTGCGGATTACCCTGACGCCGCCAGCGTGCTCATCGAAGGCAAGGCCGCCGGACCGCAATGTATCGAGGTGCTCAAAGAGGCTGGCATCAGCGGCGTCAAAGACATCAGCGTGAGTGGCTCCAAAGAACAACGCGCGCGCGCGATGGAGCCCGCGATCGAGGCCGGCGATCTGTACTTCCTCGAGGGCGCGTACTGGCTAGAGCACGCGCACGACGAGGACGACACCGGATGCATCGACGAGGTCTGTGGCTTTCCTAACTCGCGCCATGATGATCGTGTCGATGCGCTATCGCAGGGCTTCGATGATCTGCGATCGTCCACTAAGCTTTTGAATCAGTACGAGTGGTAAAGTTGCGCAACTAGGCCAGCTTTAACAGCCAATGCCCGCGGCTCACCTTGGTTTCATAGCTTCGATTCTCGAGCTTCATAACTAGTTCAAATCGACGATGTAGCCACCCTTGGTAGCCGCGGCCAGGATTCGATCAAATTGCTCTTGGGTTACACTAATTGGCACGTTCAGTGGTAGCCCGAACCGCTCCGGTCCGACTGTGCGCATGATGGTCAGGGCTACCGGATCTAGCTTCAGTGTTGTGTTATCGATCATGTTACTCACGGCTGCTTGACGATCCGGCGCATCGTCGATCGCACGAACCCGCCGATCGACGTCTGATTCGTGCGGGCACATGCGGCCCATAGTGCCAGGTCATCGGGGGTGCAGCGGATCATGAATCGCTCGCTCATGTTTGGTGCCAGGGTGAACGGGCGGCCGCGCTTGGCTTTCGTTGGCTTCTTGGACATGTTGGTCAGAGTAACCTTTCGTTGACGGCTGTCAACCCTTAGATCGCGCCGGATGCGCGGATGAAAGTGTGCGGCCACCAGGGCGGCAGCTCACGCGCCGCCAGGCGCTTGGTCATTGCCTTGATCGCGTGCAGCGGCACACCGTGCACGTTGCGCGCAGCCGCGATCGCAGGGTCGCACTCGATGGTGATAATCTCGAGCGTGTGCCCGTAGGCCAGGGCCAGCGCCGCATAGGGCGCGATCTCGGCCACGGTCGTGTTGGTGTTGTCCACGACCATGTCGCCCGCCACGCCCCGAACAACGTACTCCACGAAACTGCGGAGGCACGCGCCGTGCGCCTGGGGCAGCTGTGCCGGAACGAAAACATACGACCCCGAAGACATGAACCAGTCATCGGCGCTGTAAACCAGCCAGGGGACTGTCCGCAGCCCCTTCACGTAGTGCGACTTCCCGCTACCGGGCACGCCGCTCAGGATCGTGACCTTGGCCATGATCAAACTCCGTCCGGTGACGCTGTGGTCACCTCGACCGCAACCGGCGGGGCGAACCCGTCGCCATCGCAGGTCGGGCAGGCCATGCGCGAGCCCTCGGGCTTGTGCGCGTACCGGGGCACGCGGCCCTCCTTGTTGCACGCCGCACAGGGCACGTCGTGGTACGTGATGCCCGTGTGGCTGAAGCCGCGGAGGGTCGCGTCCTCGCGCGCGATGGCGAGGATCTGTGCATCGGGCACGCCTTCCAGGCACTGGCGTCCGGTGTCGAGCGCGAGCGCATCGCCGCCTTTCTGGTAGTCGGCTCGCAACATGCCGACGATCAGGCTCGCGCCGATTCGGATGGGGCTGATTCGTTCGATGCTGATCATGGTGTGCTTTCGGTGACGGGGATAGTGATCCAGTCGGGGAGTGGTTCGCCTCGAGCGTCGTGGCAGTCGATGTGGCCGCAGCCGGTGCGCGGGCAGGGGAACACGTTGCCGCAGACGGTACAGGTTTCGCGCGTGCGGGCCTTGACCCATTGGCAGGTCCCGTGCGGGCAGCGTGCGGGGCGGGTCACTTGGGCGTCCTCGCCTTGGCAGCGTCAGACTCGGCCGCGTTGAACCAGCGACCATTCGGCCCGACGCCGCAGATGATCGCGTTGTCCGATGCGTACACCGCCCAGCGCGAACTGCCGAACAGCGCGCCGCCGACAACTCCCTGACGGATCGTGTGATCGTCGCCTTCGAATGTGTCCGGCGAGATCCAGACCGAGCCTTCAAAGTCTTGACAGTAGCGAAACTTGATTTTGTCCATGATCACATTCCGAGCAGGTTGGCCGCTTCCGCGTCCGTGAGGATGATGTCGCTGCCACAGTCCAGGTAGGCATGCTTGCCACTTCGCGGGCAGGGGAACACGTTACCGCAGACGGTACAGGTCTCGCGCGTGCGGGCCTTGACCCATTGGCAGGTCCCGTGCGGGCAGCGTACGGGTTTCACTTGGGCACCGTCGTGAGCTTGCACGCGTACCGCCAGCCGCACGTCAGTCCGCAGAACCGGTTATCGCCGTACCGGCCCCATTCCTTCGGCATGCCGCCGGGCGTGGTGGCGTTGTCGCGGTCGTATCGAGTCAGTGGCTTGCCGCAGCACAGGCACGTTGGGCGGGGCGTGGTTGCAGGCGGGCGCGGCGGGTGATACGCGATGCAGCCGGGCGTGCGACACTTACCTTTAGGCGTCGCCGGGCCACCGCAGCGGTGACATTTGCACGGCTCGATGTTCACGGCAGGACGCTCGGGTAGCAGCCGCAGACCGTCGACTTGTTCCAGCCGAGCTGTTCCAGAGCTTCGGCGATCGCTGCATCGGCAGTCTTGGCGCGCGTGTAGTACTTGCGGGCGTTGTGCCGATAGCTTTCCGCCAGCACGACGCAGAATCCGGTGAACTTGGTTTCGAGCTTGTTCATGTTCAGACTCCGAGGAGGTTGGCCGCTTCCGCGTCCGTGAGGATGATGTCGCTGCCACAGTCCAGGTAGGCATGCTTGCCACTTCGCGGGCAGTAGCAGTAGAGCAGGGTCGCGCCGGTGCGCGTCTTGAAGGGCGTCTCAGTACCACCCGAGGCGGGCACCCAGTGGCCCTCGGCCTTCCAGGCGTCGAGGCGCGCAAAGTAGCTGGCGAGGGTTTCGGCGGCGAGCGGGGCGGGCTTCTTCATCACGAATCCAGTATGGGGCTTAGCGTTGACACTGTCAACGGCTATTCAGGCGGGATCGTACCGGAGTGCAGATCTCGTTTCGATCCACACTCTTGCACCGCACGAGAGGGGTTTCTCAGGCTCGTAACGCAGCACGTTAGCGCCCAGGAATTCGACCTGGCGCGCGTACACCGGGCCGGTGCTCAGCTGGATCGTGAACACGGCGCGGTCGCCGCCGTCCTTGCGGTTGGCGCGGATGGCCACCTGCGAAACGTGCACGCGCTTGATGCGCCCGGCGGGGAGGGTGATCACTTGGGCACCTTGGCGAGCGCAGCCCGCTCCAGGATCCGTTCGCACGCGTCACACGTCGTCGCGGTGCTGGACCGGAACACCTGTTGTCGGTACTCGCGCACGTTGGACGCGTACCCCGCCGTGACCGCAATACGGGCAGCGTAACCGCCGTGCCCGCATAGCGTCTTCGTGCCACCGCTCATGTGTCGTACAGGCGTCGCCATGTGTCACACCTTGTAGAAGCTGAGGATGAAGCCGTTGTAAGCCGCAGCGTACCAGCCGTGGGCGCTCAGGCCCTCGGGGAACGCACCGGGGGTCGAGTAGCAGCCAGACTCACCGGCGTAGATCGACGAGCCGCCCGAGAGAGCCACGGCCCAGTCGAACGGCCCGCCCTCCCAACACACGGCCCAGCCCGAGCCCCAGCCATGCTCCGTGGCCTCCTTGGGGGACCAGACCAGCACCTCAGCGCCGGGGTCGAGCTTCTTGAGGTAGGCAGCGAGCGCCTTAGCGGCAGCGGCCGGGGACAGTGACGCGAGGACTTTGGTGGGTGACATTTCGTGGGGTTCCTTTTCCTTACAAACCCAGTATGGGGCCGGGTCTGATTATTGTCAACAGCTATTCGGCAGCTGCCGATCCCGGGTCACTTGGCGAACTTGGCGAGCAGCGCCGCAAGCGCTTCCGTGGTGAACGTGAAGGTTGAATAGTCCCGCTCATGCTCGATGCCGAGTGCGTCAAGCTTGACCATGACCGCGTCCGCAGCCTCGGTCGTGGCAGCCCGCTCGAGTGCGGCGGCGGCATACTCAGCCTTGCGCTCGTCGGTGAGGATCCGCCATCGCTTGTCGCGCCCTCCGACGGCGGCATCCTCGATGACACCGTCGGCCTCGAGCGCCTTGAGCGCCTTGTTGACCGCGTAGACACCGGGGTACCCGGTAGCGTAGGGGCGCCACACGTAGCTGGTGGGCCACGCCCGGCCAGGGTATGCGGCCTCGCTCTCAGTCATCTTCGCCAGCACCGCACTCTTGATTGCTTCCGCGTTATTCGTCTTGGTCATTTCGTGGGGTTCCTTTTCCTTACAAACCCAGTATGGGGCCGGGTCTGATTATTGTCAACAGCTATTCGGTACCGGGATCCACCTGGTCTGACCACCATTGCGGATGTGCAGCAGGTCAATCGTCTCGCAGCGTTTGCATCGGTCGGACGGTTGCCAGCGGCCGTAGCCGATCATCCTGGTACCGCACAGGGTGCGCCCGTTCGGCAACCCGTGCGGCCCGATCGCTTCGATGTGGCGCTTCACGCTGCCGTCCGCGCTTCCGACCAGTCGGCCTCGCCGCTCACGTCGCACCCGAAGAGCTTGACCGCGCAGTCCTTGCCGGTCCAGAGTGACACCGGCCCGGTCGGCGTGGTGCAGAGGAGCGGCACCCAGTTGAAGGGGTCCTTGATGGCGTGGCCGCAGGCGTGGCACTGAGCGTTGTGGGCGGTGCCGAATGCGAACCGACTGGTGCGGTGCTTGGTGCCGGCAGGCCAGTCGAGGGTCGGAACCGCGACCTGGTAGCTGGTTCCGCCGGGGCGCACCCGGGTCTCCCAGACGTACTTGACCGGGGCGGGGGCGATGGTCTCGAGGTTCACCGCGAGGGACTTACCGAGGTTCGCGAGCACGAGCGGGCTGAGGGTCTTGCAGACCACCACCGGCACCGGCTTGCGTGAGTCGAGGAGCGCCACCAGTTCGGCGACCGGGGCGAAGTCCGCGGCCCAGGCGCGAGCGGTGGCGAGCGCGGCACGCTCAGCATCGTTGACGCAGAATGGAACGAGCTTATCAGCTAGTGTGATCATCTCAGGGGCGTGGCTCACGGACCCGAACATCATCGCGTGTACGAGGTAGTTAGGCTTGATAGTGGCCTTGAAGTAGAGATCACCGCGGACATCGAACACGTCCTCGAGGCGACCTTCGTCGCCGTCTTGGTGGATGCGTCGCTCATTGGCCTTGGCAAACTTGAGCGCCGGGGCCTGCTTGTTCAGGGCAGCGGTCACCTTGCGGCTCGCGCCCTTGGGCCAGTAGCCTAGCTCCGCGGCGGTCGCCAGGGTCGGCAGGACGAATTCCTGGACGATCTTGAGGGCCTTGCCGCTGAACCATTTCTCGATTGGGTGGGTCATTTCGTTTTCCTTACAAACCCAGTATGGGGCCGGGTCTGATTAGTGTCAACAGTAATTCGTAAGTGCCGATCCCTACTGGTGGGAGTAGCCGTAGCCAGGGATCCAGGTGAGGCCCATCAGCTTGGCGCACACCACCTTCACGCGGTCGACCGCGGCATCGTCACCGGCGAGGAAGTACATCCGCCAGCAGCGCTCGCAGGCGGTGCCCAGGCCGTTGCGGCTGGTCGGGCGGTCGGCGCGCTTTGTGGCCAGGGTGGCGGTGATCTCGGCCTCGAGGCGGGTCGCGATGGTGGTAGCGAAGTGCATGCGGCCGGGGAAATACGCGTCGGCAGCGACGAGCTTCATGGCCTTGGCGCAGAGGGTGTCGATGCGGGTGGCGGGGGTGTTCTTCATTGCAAAACCAGTATGGGGCCGCTACCTATTAGTGTCAACACCAATTCGCCAGGGATCGCACCGATATTCATTTTCTGGATATCGGGTACTTGTACTGGTCTGACCAATGCAAGTCACGGGCCAAGTCACGTAAACGATCCCGTGCGCGGCCACGTACGAATTGCTGTTGACAGTAATCCGCATCGGCATTATCCTGGATTCGAGATGAAGAAGATGATTCTGAAACGTGAAGGCAAGTGCTTCGGCAAGGTGTGGAAGCAGTACCTGGTGTGCTCTAACGAGCGCGTCGTCATCGTCGAGATGACCCCTGCGATGTTCGGCTGGAACATCGAGCGCACCACGGTCCAGGGCGCTACCGACTGGGAAGGCATGACGGCCTCCGGGATCGTCGCCTGGAAGTTCGCGAACGACGATGGTCTGACCACGGTCGCGGACGACATCAACCCCGAATTCGAAACCAAGATCCTCGCGCTGTAAAGGAACCCGAATGTCACGCAAGCTCACTCTCAAGGAACAAGTTGCCGCGCTGACCGTCGCTGGTCGCGAGTACATGGCTCGTGCCGAGACCGCCGAAGCGTTGCTGGCCGCTGACGATCGCACGTCAAGCTTGATGGAAGAAGTCAAGCGCCTGACCGCAGAAAACGCGCAGCTTCGCGGATCTCTCGACACGGAATCGGACCGCTCTGCGAAGGAGCTTGAAGCCAAGGATGAGGAGATCGAAGCCCTGGCCTTGCAGCTCGAGGAATTCGAGGATGCCAAGCGCGATGCCGAAAACGCTACCTGGTTCGCTGAGTTGGCCGCTCGTCCGCAGCCTACGAATTAGGGTTGACAATAATCCGCACAGGCCCCATGATGGGTTTGCAATGAAGAACATCGTTCCTTTCGTCCCCTCCCCCAGCGCTTCCAACATCCTCGCGGCCGCCAAGGCAGCTGGCGTCAAGGGTACCTACATCAAGTCCGTCGGACGCAAGTACCGCCGCGAAGAACGCAGCTATCAGGTCACCACCACGAATTGCGCCGGTACCGTCGGCGTGTACGAGTACAAGATCACCGCCTTCCCCGCTGAACACGCCTAAGGATCCACACATGCGCTACGCTGTCCGCTTCACCGACTCGTTTGGCTACACCTTCCTCGGTGGTGCCTACTACACCGACAAGGCCGCCGCATGCGACGCGTGCCGCGGCTACCGGCTCAAGATGAACCGTACCGGGCTGGTGATGCCGGTCGGCCCCGGTGGCGCGGCGGTTGTCACCAACATGGTGGTGGTCGCGGTCTGATGCCTACCCCGACCTATCTTGTCCGCGTGTTCCGACCTAGCAACACTGGCGATCGCTGGGAGATCGCACTCTACTCCAAGCGTGGTTGTAAGTACCCGCGCCCCGAGTACGTCCAGAAGTCCGGCCATGGATCGGCTAACACCCTGGCACGCGCAGCGGAAAGTGTCCGGGATCTGTTCGGTACGAATAGCCGTTGACATTAATCCGCACAGGCCCCATGATGGGTTTGTAAGGAAAAGAAAATCAAGATGCCCGCCACCAAGACCCCGAAAGCCCCCAAGCCCCTGAGCGCCAAGAAGCTCGACGCGCTCGTCAATGCCAGCTACGCGGCCGTGTTCAACTGCGTCACGGTCAGCATCTGGGACCTTGGCAAGATCTCGGCCCTTGCCCGCGCTGCCTATGCTGTCGAGCCGACCGAGGCCGCTGTCATCGCCGCGCTCGAGGCTGCCAAGACCATCTACGCTGTCAAGCTCTGAAAAGGATCCCATGACCAAGCCCACCATCAAGTTCGTCAACCACGGCGTCAAGGTCGACAACGTCTACTTTTCGTGCTTCGTGTCCGCGACCGCCGACGCATCAGCGACGTTCTACAACGCCGCGCCCGGCCCCGCCGTGTGCTTCAGCCTCAAGGGTGGCAGTTTGCCCGAGACCGCTGGCAAGTTGCTCAGCGTGCAGAACAACACCGATTCGCAGAGCGACTATTTCGACTGCGACCGGTTCCGCGTGACCCCAGCGTCGCCCTACTGGACCGCTGCCGTTCGCCTCTACCTCAAGACCGAGGCGGCCGCGCTCGAGGCCAGTGCCAAGCGCAACGCCAAGGTGTTCAACAAGTACAACGCGGATGCGCTCGCCAGCGACCGCGCCAAGTTCGAAGCCTTCAAGATGTGCGTCGCACTGCTCGCCCCTCGCCCGCAGTACGCCGGCGCTGGCCCGCTCGCGGAACCCGCGACCGTGACCGAGGTGCTCGCCGCTCTCGAGCCCGACCCCCGCGCGTACGAAGGCACCCCGGTCTACTCCTGGGGTCGCGACCTGCCCGAGCCCACCGACACCGACGAGGCCCCGGACTGGGCCGCGTTCGTCTGAAAGGATCACCATGACCGCTCCCCTCTACCAATTCAGCAGCGTGGGTACCACCTACGGAATCCCGCAAGCGTACGTGCGCCTAGCTGGCGATGACCAGGTGATCGGCCTGAGCCTCAGCCAGTTTCGCGCGCGCTTCGGCGTGAGCGCACGCCAGTGCCACCACGGTGATGTGCTGGTGCTGAAGGTGCGGCCGTGAGACGCCCTAGCTATCGCCACGCGGTCGCACTGCTCGCCGAGGTCGACTGCGACCAGGGCACCGTCGAGACTCGCGCCTATACGATCTCGGTCTGCATCGTCGCTGACCTGTTCGGCGTCACGCCCGAGAAGCTGGCGGCCGCTGTGCTCCGCGAGCAGGATCGGCAGGCGCTCAAGTGATCGGCATCGACTGGGATTGCCAGTGGCGCGACGGTGACTGGTGGCTGACCTGGGGTCCGACGTACGACGCTGACGGTAACGAGATCTTCGGGCCGTGGATCGAGACCTGGATCGAATTCGATGAGCACGGATTCCCCGACGCTTTCCCCGTCGAGATCCCCTATGAGATCTCCGAGGCACTCGCGGTCAATGAGGCCGAGCGCCGATTCGAGCAGCGACAGGGCAACTGGTAAGCGCTCATATATGAATGGTTACGCCGGCTAACGGTTCATAGATCGTCAGATCTGAGGGCTTACAATTAGTGTTGACACTAATTGGAAACGGCCCCATAGTGGTGGTGTAGGAAGGACCCCGAGATGACCACCACCACCCCCGTCGCCTTTGCCCCCAGCAGCTTCACCCCGGTTGCACCCAAGCCGCCTGCCCCGTCGGTGGTTGTGGGCTTCGGTCGCACCTTCACCGCGGCATCGGCTAGCGCCTCGCCGACGCCCTCCCCGCGCGTGGTCGGATTCGTCCGCCCCTCTGCCTAGTTACGAGCCGGGTAGATCCCGGTGTTCGAATTGGCGTTGACACTAATCCAAACAAACCCCATACTGGCTTTGCAATGAAGAAACCCTACTCGGTCCCCGTCGCTGTCACCGGCCCGCGCATGTTCGGTGGCGTCCTCTGCAAGTGGGAGACGATGGCTTCGCGCCCGTCCGCGGAACTCGCGATCAACTTCCACACCAAGAGGCTCGAGCCCGCTGTCGACGAGATAACTCGCACGACCGAGGGTACGAAGGTCTACTGGCACGTCGGTCTGCGCAAGGCCAGTGACGGCTGCTACACCGGTGGTGGGATGATCTTCAAGACCAAGCGCGCCGCGGTCGCTGCCTGGGAGGCGTCCGCGCCTGCCCCGAAGGTGTCGCCCAAGTCCGAGCGCAACGCGCCTTGGGCCTGAATAAGTGTTGACATCGGGCAACAGGAGCCCGATACTGGTTTTGTAAGGAAAAGGAAACGAAATGACCACCACCACCAAGCCACTGAGCGTCGTCGCCGCCCGCGCCGCATACCTTGCTGCGCGCGATGCTACCGAGGTTGCCGAGGTTGCGCAGAGCGTAGCCTACACCGCCTACCTGGCCGCTCGCGCAAAGGCGGTCGCCGCTGCCGCTGCCCGCGATGCAGCTTTTGCCGTCCTCGAATCCCTGTAAGGAGGAATCAAGATGAGCGTTCAAGAAACTTTCAACCAGTTCGGTGGCGGTCGCGCCATGCTGATGATCGGTGGCCAGGCCATCGACGCGGGCGGTGAGCACCTGCTAGTCACGTTCAAGGCCAAGGCCAAGAACAGGGCGAACCGCGTGAGCATCAAGCTCGAGGCCAGCGACACCTACACGGTCGAATTCTGGTACGAGCGCTCGTACGCGCACACGACCCGCAGCATCCACAGCAACGTCTACGCGGACCAGCTCCGCGAGCTGTTCGAGCGCGAGACCGGGCTCTACCTGAGCCTGGGCACGATGGCGGTGCAGTCGTGACCGCCGTGCACGATCCGGCCATCGTCGGTGACCGCGTGTCGTACGAGGACATGGCGAACCCGCGCCGGGTTGGTACCGTGGTCGGCATCGTCGTCAGCCGCTGGGGTACGGAATTCCAGGTCGAGTTCGACGACGGTAGCAAGACCACCTCGGACCTGCGCCAGCACGGCTGGCGTGTGGAGTCGGCATCGTGAGCATCACCCGCTGCTCAGAGTGTCGCGATCCCGCCCACGCTAGCGAGACCGACGACGCCGATCGCTGCGGCAAGTGCCGTTTGCGTGCGATCATCGGCGGCCGCGTGCCGCTCATCTCGTTCGACGTCGACGATGGTGACGGCGCGCGGCCCAAGCACGGGACCATCGTCGATTGTCGGCCGGACTTGGATACACCAGACTCGGCACTGTGCTGGTACCTGATCGACTGTGACGGCACCGAGCACCGCGTACGCGATGTCTTGAACGCGATCGGAACGGGCACAGCAGCTGCCTACGGTGACGGTCTGTTGTCAGGGCAGATCCCAGCTTCGCCACCCGTCGATGATCCTACCCTGCTAGAGTATCCGCTGTATGATCAAGCCGTCATCGTATCCAAGTACGAGGGCCTGCAACGGACCAACGACGCGCGCGCTGCCCGGTCCGGTCCACCGTTCAAGCCGACCCAGGCCGAGCGCGACGCCTGGTCCGTTGCCCTGCGCGCCAAGGTCCAGGCCAGTGACGAGGCGCGCAAAGAGCGCGACCGCAACCAAGTGATCTGCCAATCCCAATACGATCTAGAGGATATCGATGAGTAACGCATTCGATCGCGGCCAAGCCGCATTCAAGTCGGGTGACGGCGTCGCGCTCGCGAAAGCGATCGTGGACGGTTGCACCTCAACCGCCTGGGAACGCCTGCTGGCGGCTGCGCTGGTCGCCGCCGAGCGTGCCCGACCTGCGCCTCGCGCCGCGACCCCGGTGCCACCGGCGCGCGCGGATACCGATCTGCACATCGAGGAGCTGCCCTAGGTGTGGCTCGATAACCACGCGCTGATCGTGCCGTTCGTACCGCCCGTCGATGATGGCGACACATTCATCTATACCGAGCTGCTCGATCGCACGAAGCGCAAGGGCAACAACGGGCACCGCCTGGTCAAGACCTATTTCCATCGCAGCGTCGAGGAATTTATGACGCAGCTGCCGGAAATGGTACGGGTCTGCGATCACCTGGGGGTTCGCGCGTGCACGCGACTAGCGCCACGGTCCTTCAAGAAGGTGGGTAAGGAATTCGCGCGTCTGGTGATCGAAACGACGCTGTCAGAGAACTGGTCCGGCATGAAGTCACTCTATCAGCGAGCGTGCGGCACCGTGACCCCTAACACGAAGCTATGGCTATGGGACATCGACGCGATCACGCCCGAGACCGTGGCGCTGGCTACCGAGGTCCAGCGCTCGTATCCGAACCAGTACGTGACCACGATCTCAAGCAAGAAGGGAATGCACCTGATCACTCGTGCGTTCGATCTCAGCGGATTTCGCGATACACTAGAGCGCCTGGAGATCACCGTGCACAAGGACAACCCGACGAATCTCTACATCCCGGATAACGCTGCATGAACGATCGCGATCCCGGCGACGAAGATCCGACAGTCGACCTAGTGCTGGTCACGACGCCGGACGTCTCGATCGTGATCCGCGCGCCGGCGCTAGCCGATCGTCTGCGCCGCTACTGCCCTTGCAACCCTTGCCGTCTACGGGAGCGCGAGCGCACCAAGTGAACCCGTGCGATCCGCACTGCGCTTTCTGCGCGCGCGACTTCTGGCGATGGCTCAAGCATCGCCAGTCCGCGATGCGTGCCGTTCGTAAAGGCGACGGCGAGAGCTTCGATAGCGCGATGGCTTCGTCCAACGTGGTCGGGCGGCCGCCGTCGGTGATGCTCCGTCTAGGGGATAAGGTCGAGGACATCGACGGCGTGCTCTATATAAAACGCGTATAGTAACGCGTACTTATAGTGTACCGGTGAGGGTTGTCAGGGCCGCACTTTGGGTGTAGGGTCCGGCCATGAAACCACTAACCATCACTCTGACTGTCCTCGCGCTCCTGATCGGGCTCACTGCAACCGCCCGGTCGGGTGGCTCTGACCAGGCCCCGCCATGGGTCGATTCGATCCAGGCCCCGGTGCGCCTGACCGCGCGCGTGAGCGCGCTGGCCGTGGCCGTGGTCAACACCTGGCCGGAGTACGTTGACCTGCAAGCTGCGCACGATAACGCGCGTAACGCGGTCCTGGTCGAGCGCCTGGACCTGGGCATCGATGCCGAGACCCTACTCTCGATCGCTTACCTCGAGAGCCGGTTCGACGCGACGGGCGTGTCCCGGTACGAGCCCGCCGTCGGGCATCGTGTCAGCTCGCCCTGGACGCACGATCGCCAGGCCGGTGTCGGCCCATGGCACTGCGGCGTCGGGCATGCGACCGCGCGCACCTGGGCCGCCTGCAAGGTGATGCGCGATAGCTACGCTGCCGCCTACCGCGAGCTGGTGGCGTCGCTGGTGCGCTGGCATGGCTGGACGAATGGCAGCATCCGGCGCACGCTGGCCGGTTTCGGCTGTGGCGCTGACGCCTCGCGCACGGGCATCTGCAACGGCTACCCGGGCAGGGTCCTGCGCTGGCGTCGGGCGCTGATCACGGTCGCTGGCGTACCGCGCAGCTAGCCGCGATCGGCCCGGCACGCCAGCGCGAACGCCGCCAGGGCCAGGTCAACCACCGAATCGTACGTGCGCTCGTGCACGCGGATCGCGTCACGGAATTCGGGACCGTACCCGTGCCGCCGCTCGAGGCGATCGCGCTCGTACTTGAATGCGGCACCGGCTTTGGCCAACGCGTAGTTACGCACCATGGCCGCGGCACGCGTCATCGGCGTGCACGCGATGCACTGCGCCGGCGGGCAATTGCATACCGGGCAGGTCATGAGTACACCTCGAATACGGTGCTGCTGTCGACGATGTAGCGCATGGCGTTCTCGCGCGCGTTGCGCTGGTAGGCAATCGTGGTCTTGCCGATCTCGCCGCCAGTCTGCCAGACCGACGTCACAAAAACCATCTCGCCGTTGATATAGATCCGGTCATTGACCTGAAGGGTCGAGGCCGGGCGCTTGATGGGGTTCACTTGGACAGCTCCGCGAAAATGTCGTCGTCGAGAATCTCGTCGATGTTGACGGGGGCATCGGGCAGGCCGAGGAATCGCAGCTCCGCGGCAACCTCGCGCTCCGCTTGCGCGACCCAGACCGTCCGGGTCTGGATCTCTTTCGGGCTACGTGCGGCAGCCAGGCGCGCTTTCTCACGGCTGAGTCTTGATTGCAGCGCTACCAGGTGATTGGTGTCAGCCATTAGTCACCGTACCCGTCTGCGCTCGCCGACCAGCCAGCGGCCGCGAGCGCGGCAGCGACCGCGACACCCTTGGCGTACTCGCGACCGGTCGCGTTGTCGTAGCCGATGTAGATGCTGGTCTTGCACTTGCTGTAGTAGTTCGGTCCGTAGACCAGCCCGAGCGCCTTGGCCGCCTTGGCGACGGCCACCTTGCTCGCGTGACCCGGCAGGCTCAGGTCAACGTAGATGCGGGCGCATCCGCCGTACACCGGCTTGACCGTGTAGGGAGCCGCGAACGCCGCGGCGAGCGTGGCGGTAGCAACCGCCGTGGTCAGGGCCGGCGCCGGAACGTCGAACGCGCCACATCCGGCCGCGTAGTCGTCATCAGTCTCAAAGAAAATCTTGGTCATTTCGTGGGTTCCTTTTCCTACAAACCCATCATGGGGCTGGCGGTGATTGTTGTCAACAGCAAACACGTCTGCGGGATCGTAAGCGGTCCGACCACTTTATCGAGATCTCGATAGTAACTTCGAGATCTCGAAGTTTACGAATTGGCGTTGACAACAGTCCGCACAGGCACCATGATGGGTCTGTAGGAAAGAGAGCCCGCCATGTCAGCCAAGCCCGCCAAACGGTTCACCCTCGGGAGCCTCGTCGAAGGCGTCGCCACCACGTACACCGCGCTGCCCGTGTTCAAGACGCTGCGGGCTGTGCTCGCCTACCATTCGACGCGTACCGCGGTCAGTGCGCTGGACGTGATCATCCTCGAGACCCCGGCCGTTGCCAACGGGATCTGGTGGGGTACGACCGTCACCTACCTCAGTGCCCTCGACGGCGCACCCCTCGACGCCCCCGCGGTCGCGCTCGCGGCCTGATAGATCCCCGGTACGAATTGCGGTTGACAACAATCCGCAGAAGCCTGATACTGGATTCGAGATGAAGAAGCCCGCCACCAAGACCGCCCCCGCCCCGACCCTGGCTCAGCTCGAGATGTCATTCAAGCTGGCCGCGCACCTCGAGATCATGTACGTGGACAAGCTCACGGAGAAGTCCACGCCCGCGCAGTACGAGCGCGCCTGGGCGCTCAGCGCGGTCACCGACAAGGCGCGCACCGCCTACTACAACGCCATCAATGCGGCCGCTCCGGTCGCTGCCTGAAAGGTTCCACATGTCCTGCTACCTCGTGTCAGACACCCACCTTTCCTACCTCGCCAGTGCCGCCATCTGGTTCCAGGTCCAACCCGAGCTGACACCCGGCCAGCCTGCGGTCATGACCGGAGACGAGATCGTCGAGCTGCTCGAATTCGAGAACCTGCTCTCGGTCGGCTACCGCTACCCCGGGCAGGTCGCCTTCCCGGTCTTGATGGCGCCGACCTGGACGTTTACCAACGTCGAGCCGGTGCAGCTCCTCAAGGCCATTGAGTGCTACGAGTACCAGGCTTGCGAGCACCCCGAATGGGACGGCAGCAAGGCTGCTGCGCTCTGCAAGGCGCTCAAGGCAACCGCCATCACCAAGCTCCCCGGCTACTCTGGCGCAAAGTGGGGCCTGTAGGGAATACGCCCGATGCTGGCAACGTTCCCTGCCAGGTTCCCTAGCGTGTGCCCAGTGTGCCGGATCCTGATCTGCGTCGGCGAGCAGATCGCCTGGGGCAAGGGCCGCCGAGCCCGGCACGCTACCTGCCACCGCGACGAAACCAAACCCGTACTGACCGATGCGCCTACCGGATGCGCATGCATCGGCTACAAACGAAAGCGACCCTAGTGCCACCCTCGATCGCGCCTGCTCTACGAAAGCGACCCTAGTGCCACCCAAATACTTGATTGGCGACGTCATCCGGTGTACTCGCTGCAAGATCTGCGTCGAGGTCATCCACTGCGA
>Ga0315275_10000745_pt1 | contig 27181 bp, 26 predicted proteins | sample YL17G03_0_MG_FD_205557 | JGI IMG/M metagenome (GOLD analysis project Ga0315275, IMG submission 205557) | Sediment microbial communities from Yellowstone Lake, YNP, Wyoming, USA - YL17G03_0 | ecosystem: Environmental > Aquatic > Freshwater > Lake > Sediment | place: USA: Wyoming | collected...
AAGTGATCGTCACGTTCCCGAACTTCGGCCACTGGACGCACCGGCTGCAGATCCTGCGCGGCCGGATGCCGGTGTCGTCGTCTCTGCCGTACCAGTGGTACGACACGCCCAACATCCACCTGTGCACGGTCGCCGATTTCGACGCGTTCCTCGGCGAGCGCCGGTGCGCCGTGGAGAATCGCGTGGTGCTCTCCGGCGGCAAGCCGGTGTCCGTGCTGCCCAACCTGCTCGGCGAACTCGCGATCTATCGATTCCGACGCGCGTAGCCCGGGTACCCTCTCCCGATGTCACTCGCGCAATACACCGCGATCTTCACCAACCGGCGCGTCGCGGTCATGCTGCTGCTGGGCTTTTCCTCGGGGCTGCCGCTCGCCCTCACCACCGGGACGCTGCAGGCCTGGGCCACGGCCGATGGCCTCGACATCAGGACCATCGGCTTTCTCACGCTGGTCGGCAGCGCATATACGCTCAAGTTCCTGTGGGCGCCGCTGATGGACCGCTTCGTGCCGCCGCTCCTGGGCCGGCGCCGCGGCTGGATGCTGGTGACGCAGTGCCTGCTGATCGCCGCGATTGCCGCGATGGGGGCGTTCTCGCCCGTCCGCGCGATCGTTGCGTTGGCTCTGGTGGCGGTCATTGTCGCGTTCTGCTCGGCCTCGCAGGACATCGCGTTCGATGCCTACCGCACCGACGTGTTGCGCAAGGAGGAGCGCGGCGCCGGCGCCGCCGTTTCGGTGCTCGGCTATCGGCTGGCCATGCTGGTGTCGGGCGGGCTCGCGCTGGTGCTGGCCGACAGTTATCTCGGCTGGCAGGCCACCTACTGGCTGATGGCCGCGCTGATGCTGATCGGCGTCGCCGCCACATGGTTCGCCGCCGAGCCGGAGGTCGACGTGCGGCCGCCGCGCACCCTCGGCGAGGCGGTGACGGGCCCGCTGCGGGATTTCTTCTCGCGTGAAGGCGCGCTCCTCGCGCTGCTCCTGATCGTGCTCTACAAGCTGGGGGACGCGTTCGCGGGCAGCCTCACGACCGCGTTCCTCATCCGCGGCGTCGGCTTCTCGGTCACCGAAGTCGGCGCGATCAACAAGGTTCTCGGTCTCATTGCCACCATTGTCGGCGCGCTGGCGGGTGGCGCGCTGATGACGCGGCTTTCGTTGTACGGCGCGCTGATGCTGTTCGGCATCCTGCAGGCGGTCACCAACCTCGGCTTCTGGTTTCTGGCGGTCACGCCGAAAGCGTACTGGTCGATGGCGACGGTGGTGGGTCTCGAGAACCTCTGCGGCGGCATGGGCACGGCGGCGTTCGTCGCCTTCCTCATGGCGCTATGCCGCGTGCGGTACTCGGCGACACAATTCGCGCTGCTGTCCGCGCTGGCAGCCGTGGGACGCACCTATCTCGCCGGGCCGCTGTCGGGCGTGATGGTGGAATCGTTCGGATGGCCGGTGTTCTTTCTGTGCACGTTCGCGATCGCCTTGCCGGGACTAGGATTGCTGTGGGCGCAGCGCGAGCAGGTGCGCGCGCTCGATAAATCGGAGCGATAAATCGGGGCAACCGCGACCCTTTGCCGCATCCACCCGGGTTTTGCGCCTGCGGTGCAACCCGGGCTACGCGCAGCGCGAGCAGGTGCCCGGGCTCGATTCTGGATTGGGTAACCGCTGCCGCCGCCCGGTTTGGCTCAGGCGATCGATGGCGACTGTTCGATTGTTACGTATCCGACCCCGCTTTTTCCAGCGCGTCGTTCAGCGCCAGCCACTCAGCTTCGAGGCGCGCCAGGTCCCACGCGAGATCACCCTGGCGGGCGAGCTTCGCCTTGAGCTCGTGCTTGCTCGGCTCGGCATACGCGTCGGGCGCCGTGAGCCACGCCTCCAGTGCGGTCTTCTCCGCGGCCAGCGCAGCGAGATCGCGCTCGACCTGCGCGAGCTTCGTCGCGAGCGGCTTGCGCTGCGCGTAGGAGCGCTGTCGCGACGCGGCCTCGGCGCGCTTCTGCGCCTTGCGGTCGGGCGGAGCCGCGACCGCGGCCGCGGCGGGAGCGGCTGGGGGCGCGCTGCCGGCCGCGCGGCGGCCCGCGCCCAGCACCCAGTCGCGGTAGTCGTCCAGGTCGCCGTCGAACGGCGCGACCTTGCCGTCGGCGACGAGCCATAATACGTCGGTGGTCGCGCGCAGCAGATGGCGATCGTGCGCGACGACGATCAGCGCGCCGCAGTAATCCTGCAGCGCTTCGGCCAGCGCTTCGCGCATCTCGATGTCGAGGTGGTTGGTCGGCTCGTCGAGGATCAGCAGGTTCGGCTTCTGCCTCACCAGCAGCGCCAGCGTGAGCCGCGCCTTCTCCCCGCCCGAGAAGCGCGCGACCGGTGCGCTCGCCATATCGCCGCGGAAGTCGAAGCCGCCGAGGAAGCCGCGCATCTCCTGCTCGCGCGCGCCCGGGTCGACACGCGCGAGATGCCACAGCGGTGACTCCTCCTCGCGCAACTGTTCGACCTGGTGCTGCGCGAAATAGCCGATCTTCAACGCCTGCGCGGTCAGCCGTTCGCCGGCGCGCGGCGCAAGCGTTCCGGCAACCGCCTTCAGCAGCGTCGACTTGCCGGCGCCGTTGGGGCCGAGCAGCCCGATGCGGTCGCCGGCGAGGATCGACCACTCCAGGTTCGCCAGGACCGGCGGGCTGGTCGCCGGATCGCCGTATCCCAGCGTGACGTGCTCGAGGCGGACGAGCTGCCGCGCGGTGATCGGCGTGGCCGCGAAGGTGAACTCGAACGGGCTGTCCACGTGCGCGGCAGCGATGCGTTCCATGCGCTCCAGCGCCTTGACCCGGCTCTGCGCCTGTTTGGCTTTCGTGGCCTTGGCGCGGAAGCGGTCGACGAACGCCTGCAGGTGCGCGATCTGCTTCTGCTGCTTCGCAAAGCTCGCCTGCTGCAGCGACAGCTGCAGCGCGCGCTCCTGCTCGAACTGCGAGTAGTTGCCACCGTAGGTCTTCAACTTCTGCGCGTCGACATGGACGATCATCCCGACCACAGCGTCGAGAAAATCGCGGTCGTGCGTGATCAGCAGCAGCGTGCCGGGATAGCGGGCGAGCCAGTCCTCGAGCCAGAGCACCGCGTCGAGGTCGAGGTGGTTGGTCGGCTCGTCGAGCAGCAGCAGATCCGAGCGGCACATCAGCGCCTGCGCGAGATTGAGCCGCATCCGCCAGCCGCCGGAAAAGCTCGCCACGGCATCGCCGTGCCGCGCATCGGGAAAGCCGAGGCCGGACAGCAACGTGGCGGCGCGGGCACGCGCGGCGTACCCGCCGATCACGTCGAAGCGGTGGTGCAGCTCGGCCAGCGCCTCGCCGCCCGCGTGCGGATCGGCATCGTGGGCCGCATCGGCAGCGGCCAGTGCCGCCTCGACGTCGCGCAGTTCGCGATCGCCGTCGAGCACGAAATCGATGGCCGGAGTCGGCGCAGCCGGCGTTTCCTGCGCGACATGCGCAATGGTCCACGCCGCCGGCAGCTGGACATCGCCGGCATCGGGCAGCAGTTCGCCGCGGATGAGCGCGAACAGGCTCGATTTGCCGCAGCCGTTGGGGCCGATGAGCCCGGCCTTGTGCCCGGGGTGGACCGTCAGCGCCGCGCTTTCGAGCAGGCGTTTCGCGCCGCGGGCGAGCGTGAGGTTGGTGAGGCGGAGCATGAGCGGTCGGCTACGCCGTCAGTTCGTGGTCGTAGTCGATGATCAACGGCGCATGGTCGGAAAAACGCCGGTTGGTGTAGATCTTCGCCGCCGTCGCCGTCGCGGCGATGCCGGGCGTCGCGATCTGGTAGTCGATCCGCCAGCCGACGTTGTTCGCCCACGCCTGCCCGCGGTTCGACCACCACGTGTACTGTTCCGGCCGCGGATCCACGCGCCGGAAGACGTCGACGAAACCGAGGTCGTCGAACACGTGGGTGAGCCACGCGCGCTCCTCGGGCAGAAAGCCGGAATTCTTCTGGTTGCTGCGCCAGTTCTTGAGGTCGATCGGCTGGTGCGCGATATTCCAGTCGCCGCACAGAATGACCTCGCGCCCCGCCGCGCGCAATTGCGCGAGCCGGGGCAGGAATGCCTCCAGGAAACGGAATTTCGAGGCCTGCCGGTGGGGTCCGCTCGAGCCCGAAGGCAGGTAGAGGCTGATCACCGTGAGGTCGCGGAACGTCGCTTCGACGTAGCGCCCTTCGGCATCGAATTCCGGGTGGCCGAAACCGATCGCCACCCGGGGTGGCGTCTTCGCGTAGAGCGCGACGCCGCTGTAGCCCTTCTTTTGCGCCGGGGCGAAGGTCGCGTGCGCCTTGCGCGGGGCGACGAGCGGCCGCGGAATGTCATCCGGGCCCGCCTTGATTTCCTGCAGGCAGACGACATCCCACGGTTCGGCCCGGGCGAGCCAGCGGGCGAAGCCCTTGCGCTCGGCGGAGCGGATGCCGTTGACGTTGAGCGTGATGACTCGCAAGCGGTCTCCGGGGAGCGCGCGAAGGCGCGCGAAGGCAGGAAAAGCGGGCGAGTGTACACGACGCCCCGGCGTTTTCGCGCACGCGCATGGGCGCGGGTGCGGGCATCCCGCCGGGCCGGAGGTGCCGGCGCGGTATACTCGCAGAGACCTCACCTTGCTCGCAGATGACCGATTTCCGCCAGGACTTCCTCGCTTTCGCGCTGGCACGCGACGTGCTGCGGTTTGGCGACTTCATCACCAAGGCCGGCCGCAGGAGCCCATATTTCTTCAACGCCGGGCTGTTCTGCGATGGCGCGAGCCTGCGCGACCTCGGGCGCTTCTATGCCGATGCGTGGCTGGCCTCCGGCATCGACTGCGACCAGCTGTTCGGACCGGCGTACAAGGGCATCACGCTGGCCGCGGCCACGGCCATCGCGCTGGCCGAAAAAGGACGGAATCTGCCGTACAGTTTCAATCGCAAGGAGGCGAAAGACCACGGGGAGGGCGGCGTCGTGGTCGGCGCGCCGCTCGCCGGGCGCGTCCTGATTGTCGACGACGTGATCACCGCGGGAACGTCGGTGCGCGAATCGGTGGAGCTGATCCGGTCGCAGGGGGGTGAGCCGGCCGGCGTGCTGATCGCACTCGACCGGATGGAGCGCGGGCAGGGCGCGGCCTCCGCGGTGCAGGAAGTGCGCGACGCCTACGGCATCCCGGTCGTGGCGATTGCCACGCTGGATGACGTGATGCGCTTCATCGCCGGCCGGCCCGACCTCGAACGCTGGCGGCCCGCGGTGAGCGCGTACCGCGAGCAGTACGGTGCGCGGTAACGTGTCGCCGGGGCCTGTGCGCGTCGGCGAGCGCAGGAACCGACCGCGAAGTGCAGGGTTCTAACGGAATCAGGTGGCTGGAGGTGGACTTGGGCAATGCAATCCGCGGGCGCTCGCCCGCACCGGATGGAAAGGCAAGCGGTGGCTGGCGGCCGGTCGCGGCGGTCGTGCTGCTGGCCGGTTTGGCGCTCGGCTCCGGCGCTGTTCAGGCGGCGATGTACAAGTGGGTCGACGAAAAGGGCGTCACGCACTACACCGACACGATGCCGCCGGACGCCGTCAACAAGGCGAACACCCAGTTGAGCCCGCAGGGCATCCCGCTCAGGAAGACCGATCCGGCGATCACGCCGGAGCAGCGCAAGGCACGCGAAACCGAGGTGGAGCGGCAGCGCGAGGCGGCCAAGGTGCAGGAGGAGACGGCGCGCAAGGATCGGGCGCTGCTCGACTCGTACACGACGGACAGCGACATCGATCTCGCCAAGAACCGCTCGCTGCGCACGGTAGAGATGGCCCTCAAGTCGGCGCAGGCCTACAGCGCCCAGCTGACCAAGCGCAAGGCGGATCTGATCGCGAGCAAGGCGGGGCTGGCGGGCAAGCCGGTCCCGGTGAGCCTCGAACGCGAGCTGGCCTCCACCGACGCCGAACTCGCGCGGCAGGTCGACTTCATCGCGCTGAAGCAGAAGGAGTTGGTCACGATCGCGGCCCGGTACGACGCCGACAAGGTGCGGTGGGATGCGCTCAAGGGCGGCAGCGTGTCGCCGCCCCCGCCGGCCGCGCAGGCCGGATCGGCGAAGAAATAGCCGGCGGCGCCCCCCCGCAAACCGGGGACAGACCACGGTTCCCCCGCAAACCGTGGTCTGTCCCCGGTTTGCGGGGGCGCGCCCGATAGCTGCGATAATCGCGTCCCTCCAACCTTTTCCGCGGCGACCGAGCGATGGCTCAATACGTTTACACGATGAACCGGGTGGGCAAGATCGTGCCCCCCAAGCGCGTCATCCTCAAGGACATTTCGCTGTCCTTTTTCCCGGGCGCCAAGATCGGCGTGCTGGGTTTGAACGGCTCGGGCAAGTCGACGCTGCTGCGCATCATGGCGGGCGAGGACAAGGAGTTCGAAGGCGAGGCGGTGCCGATGCCGAACATGCGCATCGGCTTCCTGCCGCAGGAGCCCCAGCTCGACCCTGGCCAGAGCGTGCGCGAGGCGGTGCAGCAGGGCATGTCCGACGTGCTCGACGCCAAGAAGCGCCTCGACGAGATCTACGCGGCGTACGCGGAGCCCGACGCCGACTTCGACCAGCTCGCGACCGACCAGGCGAAATACGAGTCGATCATCGCCGCCTCCGGCGCCGACAGCGACGTGCAGATGGAGGTCGCGGGCGATGCGCTGCGGCTGCCGCCCTGGGACGCGAAGGTCGCCACGCTGTCGGGCGGCGAAAAGCGCCGCGTCGCGCTGTGCCGGCTGCTGCTGTCGCGGCCCGACATGCTGCTGCTCGACGAGCCGACCAACCATCTCGACGCCGAGAGTGTGGACTGGCTCGAGCAGTTTCTGCAGAAATTCCCGGGCACCGTGATCGCGGTGACGCACGACCGGTACTTCCTCGACAATGCGGCCGAGTGGATTCTCGAGCTCGACCGCGGCTACGGCATCCCGTGGAAGGGCAACTACAGCTCGTGGCTGGAGCAGAAGGAGGCGCGGCTCGCGACCGAGGCCAAGCAGGATGTGGCGCGGATCAAGGCGATGAAGCTGGAGCTCGAATGGGTGCGGCAGAACCCCAAGGGCCGGCAGGCCAAGAGCAAGGCCCGCATCGCGCGCTTCAACGACCTCGCTTCCTACGAGCACCAGCAGCGCAACGAGACCTCCGAGATCTTCATCCCCGTCGCCGAGCGGCTCGGCAACGAAGTCATCGAGTTCAACGGCGTGTCGAAGGGCTACGGCGACCGGCTGCTGATCGACGATCTGTCGTTCCGGGTCCCGCCCGGCGCGATCGTCGGCGTGATCGGGCCGAACGGCGCCGGCAAGTCGACGCTGTTCCGGATGATCACCGGCAAGGAAAAGCCGGACAGCGGCGAAGTCGTGATCGGCCACACGGCGCAGCTCGCCGTCGTCGACCAGCTGCGCGATGCACTGCCGAACGAAAAGACCGCGTGGGAGGCCATCTCGGGCGGGCTCGACATCCTGACCGTGGGCAGGTTCGAGATGCCCTCGCGGGCGTACCTCGGACGGTTCAATTTCAAGGGGCAGGATCAGCAGAAGCTGGTCGGAGCGCTGTCGGGCGGCGAGCGCGGCCGGCTGCATCTCGCGGCCACGCTGCTCGAGGGCGGCAACGTGCTGCTGCTGGACGAGCCGTCGAACGATCTCGACGTCGAGACGCTGCGCGCGCTGGAGGAGGCGCTGCTGGAATTCGCGGGCAGCGTGATGGTGATCTCGCACGATCGCTGGTTCCTCGACCGGATCGCGACGCACATCCTCGCCGCGGAGGACGACTCGAAGTGGGTGTTCTTCGAGGGCAACTACCGCGAATACGAGGACGACAAGCGGAAGCGTCTCGGCGAGGAAGGCGCCCGGCCGCACCGGCCGCGGTACAAGCCGCTCATGCACTGAAAGCCGAAAGCCGGGTCAGGTCCGGAAATGGGGTCAGGTCCATTTTAGGGAATGGGGTCAAGGGAATGGGGTCAGGGTCCTAAAATGGACCTGACCCCATTTCCGCCAGCTTCTGGCGCAGGATCGCGTTGACCTGCGCCGGGTTGGCCTTGCCCTTGGTGGCTTTCATGGTCTGGCCGACGAGCGAGTTGAACGCCTTTTCCTTGCCGGCCCTGAACTCGGCGACGATTCCCGCGTTGGCGGCGAGCACGTCGTCGACGATCTTGCCGATCGCGCCTTCGTCGGAGATCTGCGTCAAGCCGCGGCTGCCGATGATCGCGTCGGCGTCGCCTTCGCCGGCCCACATCGCGTCGAACACGTCCTTCGCGATCTTGCCGGAGATGGTGCCGTCGGCAATGCGCCGGATGAGCCCTGCGAGCCGCGGCGCGGAGACCGGCGAACGTGCAATGTCGACGTCGGCCTTGTTGAGCGCTGCGGACAGTTCGCCTTGCACCCAGTTGGCCGCGCTTTTCGGATCGCCGCCGAACGTCCGCACGGTCTCCTCGAAGTAGCTCGCGAGTTCGCGGTGGCCAGTGAGCGCTGCCGCGTCGGCGGCCGGCAGGCCGTACGTCGCGCCGAACCGCGCCTTCATCGCGGCGGGCAGTTCCGGCATTTCGGCGCGCACGCGCTCGATCCACGCCTCGCCGATCACCAGCGGCGGCAGGTCGGGATCCGGGAAGTAGCGGTAGTCCTGCGCGTCTTCCTTGCTCCTCATCGGGCGTGTTTCGTTGCGTTCGGGGTCGTAGAGCCGCGTTTCCTGGACCACGGTGCCGCCGTCCTGGATCAGCTCGATCTGCCGCCGGACCTCGAACTCGATCGCCTGCTGCATGAAACGGAAGCTGTTCAGGTTCTTGATCTCGCAGCGGGTGCCGAGCTTGTCGCTGCCCAGCGGGCGCACCGAAACGTTGGCGTCGCAACGGAAGCTGCCTTCCTGCATGTTGCCGTCGCAGATGCCGATCCAGCGCACCAGCGAGTGCAACACCTTGGCGTAGGCGACCGCCTCGTCGCTGCTGCGCAGATCCGGTTCCGACACGATCTCGAGCAGCGGCGTGCCCGCACGGTTGAGATCGATGCCCGTCATGCCGTGGTAGTCCTCGTGCAGCGACTTGCCCGCATCCTCTTCCAGATGCGCGCGGGTCAGGCGTACCGTCCGCTCGCCCTGGTCGGTGACGATCGTCAGCGTCCCCCCCTGCACGACCGGGATCTCGAACTGGCTGATCTGGTAGCCCTTGGGGAGGTCCGGGTAGAAATAGTTTTTCCGCGCGAACACGCTCGTCCGGTTGATCTTTGCGCCGACGGCGAGGCCGAAACGGATCGCGCGCTCGACGGCGCCCCGGTTCGGCACCGGCAGCACGCCCGGAAGCGCCAGGTCGATCGCGGAGGCCTGCGTGTTCGGCGCGGCGCCGAACGCGGTCGCGGCGCCGGAGAAGATCTTCGACACGGTCGACAGTTGCGCGTGCGTCTCGAGCCCGATGACGGTTTCCCACTTCATGTCAGATCCGTTTGGGTGTTGGCGTTCGGCATCGGCATCGGCATCGGCATTGCCGCGTTGCACCGTCACGTCGTTACGCCGGGCGGCACGCGCCGGTGCCAGTCCGTCGCCTGCTGGAACCGGTGCGCGACGTTCACCATCGCCGCCTCGGCGAAATAGTTGCCCTGGATCTGCAGCCCGATCGGCAGCCCGTTGCGGTCGAAGCCGCACGGAATCGACATCGCCGGCGCACCGGTGAGGTTGGCGGCCACCGTGTAGATGTCGTTGAGGTACATCTGCACCGGGTCGCCGGTCTTGGCGCCGATCCGGAACGCGGTCGACGGCGCGGTCGGGCCCATGATCACGTCGCAGCGTTCGTAGGCGCGCCGGAAATCGTCGGCGATCAGCCGGCGCACCTGCTGCGCCTTGAGGTAGTAGGCGTCGTAATAGCCGTGCGACAGCACGTAGGTGCCGATGAGGATGCGCCGCTTCACTTCGGCGCCGAAGCCTTCGGCGCGGGATTTCTTGTACATGTCGGCAAGGTCGCCGTACTTCGCGGCGCGGTGGCCATAGCGCACGCCGTCGAAGCGCGACAGGTTGGACGACGCTTCGGCCGGCGCGATCACGTAGTAGACCGGGATGGCAAGGTTGACGTTCGGGAGCGCGATGTCGACGGTCGCGGCGCCCAGCGTGCGAAATTCGTCGATTGCCCCGGCCAGCGCCGCGTCCACGTCCGGATCATTGCCGCCGCCGAAGTACTCCCTGGGCAGGCCGATGCGCAGTCCGGCGAGGGGCTGCGTGGCGTCAGGCGCCGCCCGCCCGGCGGCAATCAGCCGCGTGTAGTCCTCGCGCGGCCGTTCGAGCGAGGTCGCATCGCGCGGATCGTGGCCGGCCATCGCGTTCAGCAGCAGCGCGCAATCCTCGGCCGTCTGCGCGAATGCGCCGGCCTGATCGAGGCTCGACGCGAACGCGACGAGGCCGTAGCGCGAGCAGATGCCGTACGTGGGCTTCAGCCCGGTGATGCCGGAGAACGAGGCCGGCTGCCGGATCGAGCCGCCGGTGTCGGTGCCGGTGGCGCCGGCGACCAGGCGGGCGGCGACGGCCGCCGCCGAGCCGCCCGAGCTGCCGCCGGGAACGCACCGCACGTCCCACGGGTTCCGCGCGGGGCCGAAATGCGACGTCTCGGTCGACGAGCCCATCGCGAACTCGTCCATGTTGGTCTTGCCGACGAGCACGGTGCCCGCCTGCTTCAGACCGGTCACCACGTGCGCGTCGTACGGCGCGATGAAATCAGCGAGCATCCGCGAGCCGCAGGTGGTCCGCAGCCCGGCCGTCATCAGGACATCCTTGTGCGCGATCGGGATGCCGACGAGCGGGCCCGCATCACCGCTCGCCCGTCGCGCATCGGCCGCCCGGGCGGCCGCCAGCGCGCGCTCGGCGTCGAGCGTCACAAACGCGTTCAGGGCCGGATTGATCCGGGCGATCCGGTCGAGGAGCCCCGTCGTCAGCTCGACGCTGGAAACACTGCGTCCGGCGAGCAAGCGAGCGAGTTCGGCGATGGAGGCGGACAGCATGATTCGGTCAGGTGTCGGCGGGGAGCGTTGAGGGAAAGCGTCGGTTCGGCCGGTGGGAGGCCAGCGTCGCCAGGCGCGAGGCCCGGCCGGCCTTCCCGCCCGCCCTACTCGATGACCTTCGGCACCAGGTACAGGCCATCCTCGACGGCCGGGGCAACGCTCTGGTAGAGCGCGCGGCTGTCGGTTTCGGTGACGCGGTCCTCGCGCAGCGGCAGCGGCACATCCTGCGCGTGCGCCATCGGGACCACACCCGTGGTGTCGATGGCCTGCAGCTCATTGATGAGGCCGAAGATCGCGTCGAGCTTGATGCGCGCGTCGTCGGCTTCGGCGCCGGTGATCTCGATGCGAGCGAGGTGGGCAATGCGCTCTACGTCGGCGAGAGAAATCGTCATGGCTGTGCGGGGAGAACGGTGGGCGCGCCCTGCCGGGCAGCGCGGCCGGCCCGAACCTGCAGCTTGCCCGCCGCAGCGCTCGGTCTTCCGGGGGCGCCACGCGGGTTCTGCGGGCGCCCGTCCGTCTGCCCGGCGGCGGGCCCGAATTCGCGCCGGATTTTCAGGCAGCGTTAATACGGGAGCATAACGCGATAGGGTATCATATCGGCAAGTTTCCGAGCTGCGCCGCGCGCGTCCCGCCGCGCCCGGTCGCCCGCTCTTCTTCCTCCGCACGCTTACGCCGCAGGTTACGCTTTTCATGTTCCGGTTTTTCAAAGGCTATTTCTCCAGCGACCTCGCAATCGACCTTGGCACCGCCAACACGCTCATCTACGTTCGCGGCAAGGGGATCGTGCTGAACGAGCCCTCGGTGGTGGCGATCCGCCAGGAAGGCGGCCCCAACGGCAAGCGCGTGATCCAGGAAGTGGGGCTCGCCGCCAAGCAGATGCTGGGGCGCACCCCGGGCAATATCACGGCCATCCGGCCGATGAAGGACGGCGTCATCGCCGACTTCACCGTGACCGAGCAGATGTTGAAGCAGTTCATCAAGAGGGTGCTCGATTCGCGGCTGTTCTCGCCGTCGCCGCGCATCATCATCTGCGTTCCCTGCGGCTCGACCCAGGTGGAGCGGCGCGCGATCCGCGAGTCCGCACTCGGCGCCGGTGCCTCGAAGGTGTACCTGATCGAGGAGCCGATGGCCGCGGCGATCGGCGCGGACATGCCGATCTCGGACGCCACCGGCTCGATGGTCGTCGACATCGGCGGCGGCACCACGGAGGTCGGCGTGATCTCGCTGGGCGGGATGGTGTACGCCGGCAGCGTGCGCGTCGGCGGCGACAAGTTCGACGAGGCGATCGTCAACTACATCCGCCGCAACTACGGGATGCTGATCGGCGAACCCACGGCCGAGGTGATCAAGAAGACGATCGGTTCCGCGTTCCCCGGTTCCGAGGTGAAGGAAATGGAAGTCAAGGGCCGCAACCTGGCCGAGGGCATTCCGCGCAGCTTCACCGTGTCGTCGAACGAGATCCTCGAAGCGCTGACCGACCCTCTGAACAGCATCGTGTCGGCAGTGAAGAGCGCGCTCGAGCGCACGCCGCCCGAGTTGGGCGCCGACATCGCCGAGGCCGGCATGGTGTTGACCGGCGGCGGGGCGCTGCTGCGCGACGTCGACCGGCTGCTGATGGAGGAGACCGGGCTCCCGGTGATCATCGCCGAAGACCCGCTCACGTGCGTCGTGCGCGGCTGCGGCAAGGCGCTCGAGAACATGGAAAAGCTCTCGACCATCTTCACGTCCGACTGAACGGGTCGGCAGAGGTGGCGGCATGACGCGCGGACGCGTAGCCCGGGTTGAGCGGCGCGAAACCCGGGGGGGCGGTGCCCATGGCCCGGGTTGCCCCGGGTTTCGCGTTCGCTCAACCCGGGCTCGGTGATCGGGCTCCGCGATAATCATGCGCCACATCCCGGCCGAGCCGCCCGCGTTCTTCAACCGCGGCCCGTCCCCGTTGGCGCGGCTGGCGTTCTTCGGGATCATCTCCATCGCGCTGCTGTTCGCCGACACGCGCTACCGCTATCTCGAAAACATCCGCCAGGTCGCGGCGACCATCATCTATCCGCTGCAGCGCGCGGCGCAGATGCCCGGCGAGGCCCTGGCCTATGTGGCAACCTTCTTCAGTTCCCAGCGCGCGCTCGCCGACGACAACGACACGCTGAAGCGCCAGCTGGTCGCGCAGTCGCCAGCGGTCCAGGGCTATCCGCTGCTGCAGCAGGACAACGCAAGGCTCGCCGCGCTGCTCGACCTGCGGCAGCGTTACGGCGGCGCGGCGACAGCGGTCGAGGTGCTCTACACCGGCCGCGATCCGTTTGCGCAGAAGCTGTTCGTCAACAAGGGCGCCGACGCCGGCCTCGTGCCGGGCGAGGCGGTAGTCGATGGCGACGGCGTCGTCGGTCAGGTCACCCGCGTCTTTCCCTTCATGGCGGAAGTTACGCTCGTCAGCGACAAGGACCATGCGGTGCCGGTGAAGGTCATGCGCAGCGGCGTGCGGTCGGTGCTGTTCGGGTCCGGCGCGGGGCGGCCGCCGGAGCTGCGGTTCACGGCGCCGAACGCCGACATCGCGGTCGGCGACGTGCTGGTCACCTCCGGCATCGACGGCACGTATCCTCCGGGGCTCGCGGTCGCGCAGGTGGCGACCCTCGAGCGCGACACCGGGCAGATGTTCGCCCGGATCACGGCCCGGCCGCTCGCCGGCGTCGACCGCAGCCTGCATCTGCTCGTTCTGGCGCCGGCCGCCGTGCTGCTGCCGCAGCCCGAGGAGCCGGCCGGCACCGACACCGTCAAGCGCGGCGGCAAGGGCAAGACGCGGCGGGGGGGCTGATGGCGCTGCCCAAGGTGCCGCCGCTGACGCTGGCCCGGCCGGAGGAGATCCTGCGCCCCGCGCGACCCTGGTTCATCCTGCTCATGCTGTTGCTCGCTTTCGCCGGCAATATGCTGCCCTTCTCCGGCGTCGCGCAGGCGCTGAAGCCCGATTTCGTTGCTCTGGTCCTGCTCTACTGGTGCATCCAGGAGCCGCGCTACGTCGGCGTGGGCATCGCGTGGCTCGTCGGCCTGCTGATGGACGTCGGCGACGCCACGTACTTCGGCCAGCACGCGCTCGCGTACGCCGTGCTCGCGTACGGGGCCGAGTACTTCCGCCGGCGCGTGCTGCGCTTCTCGCCGTGGCAGCAGGCGGCGCAGGTCGCCGTGCTGCTCGGGCTCTGCGCGGCGATCGTCCTCCTCATCCGCGCCGTCGGCGGGGCGCCCTTGCCCCGCTGGACGTATGTGGTACCGTCACTGGTCGGCGCGCTGCTGTGGCCGCTGGTGTCGGTGGTGCTGCAGTGGCCGCAGCGTCCGCCTGCTTCTCCGGCGGAACGGTGATGCGCGGCGCAAAGAACTCCTGAAGGCAGGGCAATGGCGCGGCGGCTCCTCTTTTCATCGCACCGGCGTGGCGACGGCGGCGGCTTCGATTCGCCGGAGCTGCGCAACGCCGAGCGCCAGCTGTTCCTGTTCAAGCGCCGGGTGGGCATCGCCGGCGTCCTGGTGCTGGCCGCGTTCGGCGCCCTGTTCGCGCGCTTTTTCTATCTGCAGGTGATCCAGCACCAGCACTACCAGACGCTCGCCGAGACGAACCGCATCGCGATCGTTCCCATCGTCCCCAACCGCGGCGTCATCACCGACCGCAACGGCGTCGTCCTTGCGCAGAGCTACTCGGCCTACACGCTGGAGATCCAGCCTTCGCGCGTGCGGAATCTGGAAGAGACCATCGACGCCCTCGCGGCGATCGTCGAGGTGCAGCCGCGCGACCGCAAGCGCTTCCGCAAGCTGCTGGAGGAATCCAAGAATTTCGAGAGCCTGCCGCTGCGCACGCGCCTGTCCGACGACGAGGTCGCGCGCTTCGCGGTGAATCGCTACCGCTTTCCGGGCGTCGAGATCAAGGCGCGGCTGTTCCGCCAGTACCCGCTGGGGGAGGTCGCCTCGCACGTGGTCGGCTACATCGGCCGCATCAACGACCGCGACGTGGTGCGGATCGAGGAATGGGACGAGACCGCCAACTACAAGGGCTCCGACTACATCGGCAAGGTCGGCGTCGAGCTGTCCTACGAGCGCGAGCTGCACGGGACCACCGGCGTCGAGCAGGTGGAAGTCGACGCCGGCGGCCGCGCGGTGCGCACGCTGTCGCGCACGCCGCCCATCGCCGGCAACAACCTCCGGCTATCGCTCGACATCCGGCTGCAGCAGGTCGCCGAAGAAGCCTTCGGCGCGCGGCGCGGCGGCCTGGTCGCCATCGAGCCCGCGACCGGCGACGTGCTCGCGTTCGTATCCAAGCCGGGCTTCGATCCCAACCTCTTCGTCGAGGGCATCGACGCGGCGAACTGGGAGCTGCTGAACGAGTCACCCGACAAGCCGCTGCTCAATCGCCCGCTGCGCGGCGCCTATCCGCCGGGCTCGACGATCAAGCCGTTCCTGGCCCTGGGGGCGCTCACCTCGGGCAAGCGCACGCCGGCGCAGACGATCCACGATCCCGGCTTTTTCCAGCTGCCCGGGGCGGCGCACCGCTTCAACGACGACAAGCCCGGTGGCCACGGCAGCGTCGACATGTACAGGTCGATCGTCGTGTCCTGCGACACGTACTACTACGTTCTCGGCAGCGAGACGGACATCGACGACACGTGGCGCTTCATGTCGCAGCTCGGTTTCGGGCGCAAGACCGGCATCGACATCGAGGGCGAGCTGACCGGCGTGCTGCCGTCGCGCGAATGGAAGCGGCAGCGTTTCGCCGATGCCAAGTACCGCGAAGAGCATCGCAAGTGGTACCTCGGCGACAGCATCTCGGCCGGCATCGGCCAGGGCTACAACGCCTTCACGCCGATCCAGCTCGCGCACGCCATCGCGACGGTCGCCAACGACGGGGTCGCGTTCCGGCCCCATCTGGTGAAGAGCATTCGCAGCCTGCGTTCGGGCGAGGTGCGCGAGGTGGCGCGGGAACCGACGCACACGGTGCCGCTCAAGCCGGAGCACCTCGCCGTGATCAAGAACGCGCTCGTCGGCGTCAACCGGGAAGGCACCGGGGCCACCGCATTCGCCAAGGCGGCGTACGTGAGCGCCGGCAAGACCGGCACGGCGCAGGTGTTCTCGCTCAAGGGGGAAAAATACGCTGCGTCGAAGATCGACGAGCGGTTGCGCGACCACGCGTTGTTCATCGCCTACGCCCCGGCCGACAAACCGCGGATCGCGCTGGCGGTGCTGGTCGAGAACGGCGGTTTCGGCGCGCAGGCGGCGGCGCCGGTCGCGCGCAAGGTGTTCGACTATTTCCTGACCGGCGAAAACCGGGCCGGCCCGGCCCTTCCCGCGGCGGCGGCCGGCGGCGACGATGAAAGCGACTGAACCGCCCCGCGCATGAGGCTCGCATGGTGAACCTGCTCATCAAGCTGTGGGCGGTCCTGACGCGCCGGATCGACAGTTTCCTGCTGGGCGTGGCGCTCGCCATCGTGGGCGTCGGCCTCATCACGCTGTTTTCCGCCACCGACCAGAGCTTCACGCGCGTGTCGAACCAGGCGACGAGTCTCGCTTTTTCGCTGGTGCTGATGTGGATCGTCGCGAACATTCCGCCGCAGACACTCGCGCGCGCCGCGGTGCCGCTCTACGTCGTCGCGGTCGTCATGCTGGTCGCTGTCGCGTTGTTCGGCACCATCGTCAACGGCTCGCGCCGCTGGCTCAACCTCGGCGTTGCCCGCTTCCAGCCGTCGGAGCTGATGAAGGTCGCGCTGCCGCTGATGCTGGCGTGGTATTTCCAGAAATTCGAAGGCCGCATCGGCTGGAAGGATTTCGCGGTCGCCGCCGTCCTCATCGTCGTGCCGGTCTATCTGATCAAGCGCCAGCCGGACCTCGGGACCGCCCTCCTGATCGGCGCCTCCGGGTTCTACGTGCTCTTCCTCGCCGGGTTGTCGTGGCGGATCATCGCCGGCCTCGGCGCGCTGGGCGCCGCCGCCGCGCCGCTGGTATGGTCGCACCTGCACGATTACCAGCGCGAGCGCGTCCTCACGTTCCTCGACCCGACCCGCGACCCGCTCGGCGCCGGTTACCATTCGGCGCAGGCGTCGATCGCGCTCGGCTCCGGCGGGGTGGTGGGCAAGGGCTGGATGAACGGCACCCAGACGCACCTTGATTTCCTGCCCGAACGGCACACCGATTTCGTCTTCGCCGTGTTCGGTGAGGAATTCGGCCTGATCGGCAACGCGGTGCTGCTCCTGCTCTACCTGCTGCTTGTCGGTCGCGGCATGATGATCGCGGTCAGCGCCTCGACGCTGTTCGCCCGGCTGCTGGCGGGAGCGGTCACGCTGATGTTCTTCACCTATGCGTTCGTCAACATGGGGATGGTGAGCGGCGTGCTGCCCGTGGTCGGCGTGCCGCTGCCCCTGGTGTCCTACGGCGGCACCGCTCTGGTGTCGCTGTTCATCGGGCTCGGCATCCTGATGAGCGTGCAGGCGCACCGGAAACTCGTTGCCACGTAACGACCGCGGGCGGCCGCGGTGACGCCGTCGCGCGGTCACTGGGACTCGGGAAATTTCGGGGCCATCAGACCCGCCAGCGATCGCCCGGGCGGATCGACGCGGGCGATGAACCGCCTGACCATGTCGAGGGCGCTCTCCTCGCAGCTCGGCAGGTCGACGGCGGTGGCGGACAGCGGCGTGGTCCGCTCGCCCCAGCGGATGAGGTGCGCGCACCACGTGAGGCCGCCGCCGAACGCCGGCATCAGGATCAGCGCGCCGGGCAGGACGCGCCCTTGTTCCAGCGCCTCGACCAGCGCGACCGGCACGGTGGCCGCCGACATGTTGCCGTAGCGGGCGATGGTGAGAAACACTTTGCCCATCGGCGCGCCGATCCGCCTGGCCACCGACTCGATGATGCGCAGGTTGGCCTGGTGCGGGACCACGAGGTCGACGTCCTCCACCCGGTGGCCGCAGTTGCCGAGCACCGCCGTGGAAGCGTCGGTCATGCTGACCACCGCCCGCTTGAAGATTTCCTGGCCGTCGAAATCCCACACCGTGTCGCCGACAGTGACGGTGCCGTTGCCGTAGAGGAATCCGGGGCCGCGCACCCGCAGCGTGTGCCGGGCGTCGGCATCGCAGCCGAGCCGCTCGCCCAGCACGCCCTCGGCGACCTCGCTCGCCTGCAGGACGACGGCGGCCGCGCCGTCGCCGAACAGCACCGACACGTTGCGGTTGCGCCAGTCCATGAACGGCGTGATCACTTCGACCCCGACCACCAGCGCGTTCCTGACGACACCGGTTCGGATCAGCGCGGTCGCCGTCGACAGCCCGTACAGGAAGCTGGTGCAGGCGGTGTTGACATCCATCGCGCCCGCTTTCGCCGCGCCGAGACTCCACTGCAATCCCGACGCGGCGTTGGGAATCTGCTCGTCGTTCGAGCAGCTGCCGTAGACGATCAGATCGAGCTCGCTCGCCGCGAGCCCCGCGCAGGCCAGCGCCCGCGCGCTCGCGACGTGCGCGAGGTCGTGCCCGGGCACGTGCGACACTCGCCGCTCGTGGATCCCGGTGCGGCTGGCGATCCAGGCGTCGTCGGTCTCGAGAAACGTCGCGAGGTCGGCGTTGGAGAGGACCGCCGGGGGCATGCATTTCCCCCAGCCCGTGATGGCGGCGTACGTCATCGATCACCCCCCGTCGTGCGCGGTGTCGAGGTGACGGCCGCGAGGCCGCGATCCTCGATGGTCGCGCGGTCGTTGCCCGCGCGCGCAGCGCCTATTTCCGGCGCGCGGCACCCGGCTTCGCTGCATCCGGCGCCGCTTTGGAGGGGGTGTCGTCTTCCTTTCGGTAATCGCCGATCACGCCTTTCAGCGGGCAGAGGCCGAATGCCGGGCACTTCCTGCAGCCGGCGGCGATGGCAATGGGGCATAGCGTCATGGCATTCTCCAGAATTCAACGGACAGTCGGTGCGGTCATTCCCTGTGCTTCAACAACGCGTCGAGGCCTGCGAACGGTTGGTGCGTTGCGCGCGTCTCGGGGGCGCTCCTTCCAGGCGGATTGCCGCGATTGGCCAGCTCGAGCTGCCGCGAGTGCTCGTTGTCGTGGCAGTAGACGCACAGCAATTCCCAGTTGCCGCCATCGGGCGGGTTGTGGTCGTGATTGTGGTCGCGGTGATGGACCGTCAGCGTATGCACGGTGGTGCGGTCGAACTCGCGTGCGCAACGGCCGCAGATCCACGGGTAGATCTTGAGTGCCTGCTCCCGGTACGTCGACGCGCGCTCGTCGCTCCGGCGCCTCGCCTCGGCCACGATGCGGTCGAGTTTCGCGAAGTCGGGTTGACGGGTATTCGACGGCATGTCGGTCGCCCGCTTGCTCGCGCGTCAGGCCGTCGGGGGCGCGCGCCCGTCAGGGATTCTCGGGAGCGGCCGGCGCCGGTGCGTCCGCAGCCTCCGGCGCAGCACCCTCGCCCGGGGCGTTCTTCTTCTCGAGCTTGCGCTGCAGCTTCTCCTCCTTCTTCTTTTTCTTCTCCAGCTCTTTCTGTCGTTTCTGGTATTCGAAATTGGGCTTGGCCAACGGGTCGCTCCTTCGGCGGACATCGCTCGTGCCGACATTCTTGCACATCCTTCCGCCCGGCAGTGAAGGTCATTGCGCTCGCCGCCCGCCGGCGGCACCGTCGTGTCCCCGGCGCTCGCGCTGCCGGCGGCGCCACACGCCGAGGTAGATCGCGGCGTTCACCAGCAGCACGAAGGCGCCCAGCGCGAACTGCAGGCCGGGCGTCAGGGCCGCCGGATAGATCAGCGGGACGAGGTAGTGCTCGACGAAGCCGCCGGCGTAGCCTGCCGCGCCCGCCTGCTGCCGCAGCGACTGCTCCCATGGGGTCAGCGGGCACAGGGTGCCGGTGAACTCGGTCCAGGCGCCCCAGGCGACGGCGGGCAGGTGCAGCACGGCCCACCCGCGCCGCCACAGCACGAGCAGGCCGCCCGCGACGACGAACACGATGAAGGCCAGATGGACGGCGACGACGGCGTCGGCGAGCAGGCGGGCATTCATCGGCAGGAGACGCTGCGGCGTGGCGGGGAAAGGGGCATCGGCGCGCGACGTTGCGGGCGGGCGCATCCTTCCCGCGGGCCTTCCGGTCGATAATACGCGCACTCCCCGCCCCGAGAGCCCGCCGATGCGCCTCGCCTGCCGTTTGCTCCTGCTCGCCGCCGCCGCAGCGGCACTCGCCGGATGCGCCGCGCCGCCGGGAAAGGCGCCGCCCGCACCCGCGCCGCCCGCACCCGCGGCGCCGAGTGCCGCCGCGCCTTCGCGACCCGGCTATTACAAGGACGATGGACCCGGCGACAACGTGCCGGCGAACCTGGAGGCGATCCCCGAGCCGGTCCCGCGCGCCGAGCCGCTGCATCGCTTCGCCAACCGGCCCTATGCGGTCTTCGGCCGCGAGTACGTGCCGGCCACGTCGCTGCGGCCCTACCGCGAGCGCGGCGTGGCGTCGTGGTACGGCCGCAAGTTTCACGGCGAGAAGACATCGACCGGCGACGTCTACGACATGTACGCGCTGACCGCGGCGCATCCGACGCTGCCGCTGCCCTCCTATGCGCGCGTCACCAATGTCGCCACCGGCAGGAGCGTGATCGTGCGCGTCAACGATCGCGGGCCCTTCCTGCACGACCGCCTCATCGATCTGTCCTATGCGGCCGCGCAGCGCATCGGGATCGCGCAGAGGGGAAGCGGCGACGTGGAGGTCGAGGCCCTCCTGCCGGGCGCCGTCATGGCGGTCGCAGCGGCACCGTTGCCGCCCGTAGCGGTCGCGGCGGGGCCGGCCGCCGCCCGGCCGGTCGAGCCGATGCCCGTCTCGCGTTCGGCCGCCGGGTTCGCCGTCCAGCTCGGTGCCTTCGGCAGCAACGCCAACGCGCGCAATTTTCTCGAGCACGTGCAGAACCAACTCGCGACCGCGGCGGTCGAACCGAAAATCCGGGAAGCGGACGGGCTGTTTCGCGTCTACGTCGGGCCCTACGCCGACCGCGGCGAGGCGCGCCGCGTCGCGCAGCGCCTGGAGAGTGCATTCGGCTTCACGACGACCGTGGCACCGCACTGAGTCACCGCACTGAGTCACCGCGCTGAGTCACTGCACTGAGTCACCGCACTGAGTCACCGCGCTGAGTCATCGCACTGAGTCACCGCACTGAGTCACCGCACTGAGTCATCGCACTGAGTCACCGCACTGAGTCACCGCACTGAGTCACCGCACTGAGTCACCGCACGCTGTTTTCCCTCGGGGCCTGTCGCGCTGACCCGGCGCGGACGCGGCGTTCGTTATAATCGGCGTGCGGTGCGGTGGTGTCGCACTCGCGGCGATGCGTGTCCGGTGCCTCGCGACTGCCGCCATCGCGTGTCCTTTGCAGAGGAATTGCCTGTTGCGCTGCCTGCGTCTTGCCCGCTTCCTGCTCCCCTTCGTCGCACTCGCGCTGCTGGCCGCCGCGCCGGCGCGCGCGCAACTCGACATCGACATCATCGGCGGTTCCGGGACGCTGACCCCGATCGCCATCGTTCCGTTCGAGAACGAAAACAACTGGCCCCTCGGCATCACCGGCATCGTCGGCGCCGATCTGGTGCGCAGCGGTCTTTTCAAGCTGGTCGACTATGCGGGCATCGTCCCGCGTCCGACGCGCGCGGAGGACGTGCGCGCCGACGACTGGCGCTCGCGCGGCGCTGACGCAGTCGTGGTGGGCTCCATGCGCGCGGTGGGAGAGGGCCGCGTCGAGGTCCGCTTCGCGCTGGTCGACGCCGTCAAGGTGAAGCAGCTCGCGGCGATGACCTATGTGGTCACACCCGCGCAGTTTCGCGCCACCGCGCACAAGATCGCCGACGTCATCTACCAGGCGCTGACGGGCGACGTCGGCGTTTTCTCCACCCGCATTGCCTACATCGCCAAGCAGGGGCCGCGCTACCAGCTCTACGTCGCCGAGGCGGACGGCTACAACGCGCAGGTCATCGTCACGTCGAACGAGCCGCTGCTCTCGCCCGCCTGGTCGCCGGACGGCACGCGGATCGCCTACGTGTCGCTCGAGAACAAGAAGCCCGTGGTCTACGTGCAGTCGCTGGAAACGGGGCGGCGCCAGGTGCTCGCCAATTTTCGCGGCAGCAACAGCGCGCCGGCGTGGTCGCCCGATTCCCGCCGGCTGGCGGTCACGCTGACCAAGGACGGGGGCTCGCAGCTGTTCCTGATCAACGCCGATGGCAGCGGCGTGCAGCGCCTGTTGAGCTCGCCCGGCATCGACACCGAGGCGAATTTCACGCCTGACGGCAAGGCGGTCCTGTTCACATCGGATCGCGGCGGCACGCCGCAGATCTACCGGTTGAGCCTTGGCAGCAACGCCGTCGAACGGATGACCTTCGAGGGCGGCTACAACGTGTCGGCGCGGGCCACACCCGACGGCAAGGGTTTCGTGTTCGTGCGTCGCGACGGCGGCCGGTTTCAACTGGCCGTCCAGGACTTCGCGACGCGACAGGTGCAGGTGCTGACGGCGGGCCCGCAGGACGAAAGCCCCAGCGTATCGCCGAATTCGAAGCTGATCCTGTACGCAGCCGAGCAGGGGGGGCGTGGTATATTGGCCGCGGTATCCTCCGATGGCCGCGTCAAGCAGCGGCTCGTCGCGCCGGCCACCGACGTGCGTGAGCCGGCGTGGGGTCCGCTGCCGCGATGAGCGCCCCACATCGCGGGCGGTCCAATTTCCAGGAGGCATCAATGCGTAAATTCCTCATCGCGGCGTTCGCCGTCGCGTTCCTCGCCGGCTGCCAGAGCACGGAAACGCAGTCCCCTGCCCCGATCGAGGAACCGGCCCCGGGTTCGGCGGCGGCCGGCGCCGCCGCGGGCGGCACGGCCGGCGGCGCAACCACCAGCGGTGTCACGACGTCCGGGATCGGCGGCACGGCGGCGGGCGGCGGCTTGAGTCCCGCGCTGAAGGATCCGAAGAACATCCTGTCCAAACGCACGATCTACTTCGACTACGACAGTTTCGTGGTCAAGGACGACTACCGCGCGCAGGTCGAGGCCCACGCCAAGTACCTGCAGACGACCCGCGCGGCGAACATCACGCTGCAGGGCCACACCGACGAGCGCGGCAGCCGCGAATACAACATCGCGCTCGGCCAGAAGCGCGCCGACGCCGTCAAGCAGCTGATGCGGGTCCTGGGCGCGACCGAAATCCAGATCGAGACGGTGAGCTTCGGCAAGGAAAAGCCGAAGTCCGACGGCCACGACGAAAGCGCGTGGGCGCAGAACCGCCGCGTCGAGATCATCTACGTCGGCGAGTGACGTCCCCACGCCTCATTTCCCGCGCGGCCGCGGCGGCGCTGCTGCTGGCGCTGCTGGCCGCGGCGCCGGCGCGCGCGGCCCTGTTCGACGACGAGGAAGCGCGCAAGCGCATCGAGGCGACCAACCAGCGGGTGAGCCAGCTGCAGAAGCAGCTCGAAGACCGCATGGCGGCGCTTGAAGCGCAGCTGAAGAGCCAGGGCCTGGTGGAGCTCTTCAACCAGATCGAGTTGCTGAAGGCCGACTCGGCGCGGCTGCGTGGCCAGATCGAGGTGCTGAACTTCGAGCAGGCCGAGACGCAGAAGCGCCAGCGCGATCTGTATGCCGATCTCGATGCGCGCCTGCGCAAGCTCGAGGCGGGTCAGGCGGCCCCGGCTGCCGCGCCTGCGGTCGCGGGCACGACGCCTCCGGGCGCACCCGCCCCGGTGCCCGCGCCGTTGGCTGCCCCGGCGGCTGCCCCCGCGGCTGCGCCGACCCCGGTGCCCGGCGCCGCACCGGCCCCCGCGCCCGGCGCGGGCGCAGCCGCAGCCACCACAGGGCCACGTGCTGCCGCCGGCGCTGCCGACGTCGTCGCGGAGCAGCGCGCCTACGATGGCGCCCTCGACCTGTTCAAGGCGGGCAATTACGGCGGCGCCATCGCCGGCTTCACCACGTTCGTCAGGACGTATCCGCGCAGCCCGTTGAGCCCGTCGGCGCAATACTGGATCGGCAACGCCCACTTCGCGCAAAAGGATTTCCGCGCCGCGATCGCGGCGCAGCGGCAGCTGATCGCGGCGTACCCCGACAGCCAGAAAGTGCCCGACGCCCTGCTCAACATCGCGACATCGCAGGTCGAGCTGGGCGACGCGCCCGCTGCGCGACGCACGCTCGAGGAGATCGTCGCCAGGCATCCGCAATCCGACGCCGCGGCCAAGGCGCGCGCGCGGCTCGCGGGACGCTGAGCCCGCGCACCCGCCGGCCGTGACGCGCCCGTCCTTTGCCGCGCGCATCATCGCGTGGCAGCGCACGCACGGCCGCCACGACCTGCCGTGGCAGAACACCCGCGATCCCTACCGGATCTGGCTGTCCGAGATCATGCTGCAGCAGACGCAGGTCGCCACGGTCATCCCGTACTACACGCGCTTCCTCGCCGAATTTCCCGACGTCCGGACGCTGGCCGCGGCGCCCCTTGCGCGCGTGCTCCTGCACTGGAGCGGGCTCGGCTACTATCGCCGGGCGCATCATCTGCACGCGGCGGCGAAGGCAGTCGTCATCGAGTTCGCCGGCACGTTTCCGCTCGCGCCCGACGTGATCGCAACGCTGCCCGGCATCGGCCGGTCGACCGCAGCGGCCATCGCCACGTTCGCGGGCGGCGCGCGGGCGCCGATCCTCGACGGCAACGTGAAGCGCGTCCTCGCGCGCCATCGGGGTATCGCCGGCTTTCCCGGCGCGGCCCGCGTCGAAGCGACGCTGTGGGGCATCGCCGGCGCGCTGCTGCCGGCGCGCAATGCCGGCGCCTACACGCAGGGCGTGATGGATCTCGGGGCGACTGTATGCACGCGAACGCGGCCGCGCTGCGGCGCGTGCCCGGTGGCCGCGGACTGCGTCGCGCGGTCCACGGCGCGGGTCGGCGAACTGCCGACGCCGCGACCGCGGCGCGTGCTGCCCCAGCGCGCTGTGCGGGTGCTCGTGATCGAGCGCGCCGGAGAAATCCTGCTCGAACGGCGGCCCGCCATGGGCATCTGGGGCGGCCTGTGGAGCCTTCCCGAAACCGCACCCGATGACGATGTGGCGCTGCACTGCCGCACCCGCTTCGGCGCGAAGGTGGTCACCGGCGAGGAGCTGCCGGCGATCGAGCATGCGTTCACTCACTATCGCCTGACGATCCTGCCGCAGCGGATCACGGTGCGCTCGTGGCCACCGCGCGCCGAGAGCCCGGGGCTCACCTGGCTGACGCGCGCGGATGCGGTGTCGGCCGCGCTCCCCGCACCGATCCGGAAACTGATCCGCGCGCTCTGACGTTCAGCGCGCCGGCGGCGGTGGCGGCTCGCCGCCGGACGGGAGGTCGACGAGCAGGTGCTCCTGGTCCGGATACGCGGCGCGGAATGCCGCGACCTCGCGCGCGAGCGCCTCGGTTCGGCCTTCCGCGCGCAGCTTCCTGATCAGCACGATCCACTCCGCCACCGGCAGCGGTGCGCGTTCCTTCGCCTGCGCTTCGGCACGCGCCGCGGCGCCCGGCGCGCTCATGACCTTGCCGAGCGCCTTGGCGCGCGCGCCATCGCGCTCCGCCGCACCGGCGGGGGTGGCATCCGCCGGGAACGGCTGCACGCTGTCCGGTGACGCCGAGATCCCGCTGCCTGCACGCGGCGCGATGGCCGCGAGCGCCGGAGTCGTCGCCGGCGGCGCGGTGGGCGGGTTCCGCTGACCACCGGCCCGGGTGGCTTCGGTCGCCGGCGCCGCCTCGGCCGCGCTCGGGTCCGCGACCAGTTTCGCCATCACATTGGCCGGCGCAGGGTCCGGCGAAGTGGGTGCCGCGTTCTCCGCCATGGCAGAGACGGGCGGCGCCGGGGCGCGCCGGACTGCGTCGTTCGGCAACGAAGGCATGATCCCGTAGAAATCCATGCGGCCATCACGCCCCGCGGCCTTGTCCTGGGACCCCTGCGCGGCGGGCGGTGGCTCGGCCGGCATGTCGCTGACGATTGCGCGTTTCGGGTCGGGTGCGCGGGCCTGGTCGAGTCCGCTGACCTGCAGGATGCCGACCGCGACGGCGCCGATCGATGCGGCCGCCGCGAGCGGCCACCACCAGCGTTCGGGTCGCGTCGCTTCGCGCACGGCGACGGGCTGCGGACCCGCGCCGACTGCGCGCCGCGCGGCGGCGAGGATCGCGGCGTCGAGCGCCGCCGGCGGCGCCTCGCGGGAAGCCTCGCGCCATGCGGCATCGAAGCGCGGATCGCGCAAGGAATCGGAGGAGGGGTCCGGCCGGTCGGTCGTCATCGCAGGTCCGCGAGTTCGAGGCGCAGCTTGGCCAGCGCGTAACGAAGGCGGCTCTTCACCGTCTCGATGCCGGCGCCGGTGAGCGCCGCGATGTCGGCGAGTTCGAGCCCGCCCTCCTGGTGCAGCAGGAACGCCTCCCGCTGCGCCGGCGGCAGCCGCGACAGCGCGACGTCGATGCGCTGCCCCTGCTCGCGCGCTCCGGCGCGGACCTCGGGCTCGTCGCCGCGGGCGCCCGCGACGAACGCCAGCGGATCGGGCTCGTCGCCGTCCACGTCCGTCGCGACGAACTCGGCCCGCGCGTGGGTGCGCCAGTGATCGACCAGCCGGTTGTGCGCGATCCGGTAGAGCCAGGTCGCGAACTTCGCGTTCGGGGCGTAGGTGGCGCGAGCCCGGATCACGTTCATCCACACGTCCTGGAACAGTTCGTCCGCGGCGCCGGCGTTGCCGCAATGGCGCACCAGGTAGCGATAGACGCCGCCCTTGCGCCGCGCGTAGAGCGCGTCGAAGGCGGCGGCGTCCCCGGCCGCGTACGCCAGCATGAGGGCTTCGTCACCCGGGTCGTCGGGGTCGGCGTCGGCAAACGCTCGCGGGGGCATCGCCTGCGAGTATGCGAGCGCCTCGCGACCCGCGCAACCGGCGTTGTCCAGGCCCATCAGGGCGGGCGCGATCCGTCATCGGGCAGAGCGCGCGCGGCAGTTCCGATGGAGCGCACGGGCGCGGCCTCCGGCCCGCTCAACGGGGCGGGTTCGGCACGAAGCGCGGCGTCCACGACGGGAACGGGTTCGGCGAGCGCGCGATGACCGGCGGCGGGAGGATGCCCATCGCGACGAGATTGTCGCGGCGGTCATAGTGAATCGCAATCGTCTCGGACGGTATCTCGCTCGCGCGCTCGAACCGGACCATCTGCGTCGGCGAATGCTCGCTGCGGCCATGGCCTGTTCCCAGCTTGGCGAGCGGTGCGGCAGGGGCCGGCGCGCGGTCGCTGCGCGCGCGGCTGCCGGTTGCGTC
>Ga0315275_10000746_pt1 | contig 27157 bp, 22 predicted proteins | sample YL17G03_0_MG_FD_205557 | JGI IMG/M metagenome (GOLD analysis project Ga0315275, IMG submission 205557) | Sediment microbial communities from Yellowstone Lake, YNP, Wyoming, USA - YL17G03_0 | ecosystem: Environmental > Aquatic > Freshwater > Lake > Sediment | place: USA: Wyoming | collected...
CCGGTTTTACAGCATTTTGGTTTCCACATTGAACCGTTTGGTCAGAACAGTTACCAGGTGCGGGAAATCCCCAGCCTGTTTGCCAATTCGGACCCCGGTGCAGCCCTGCGCGCCCTGGTGGAGGATTTTGAAGAGGATGAAACCCCTCTGCAGAACGAAATGGAAGCTAGGATCGCCGGGCGGGTCTGCAAGCGCCTGGCGGTGAAGGCGGGGCAGGTGCTCAGCCTCGACGAGCAGCGTGCCCTGCTGACCGACCTGGAGGCATGTGCCTCGCCGCGCACCTGCCCGCACGGGAGGCCGACGATGATCCACTTATCCGTGGAGACTCTCGAGCGTCAATTCGGGCGGCGCGGGGCGCGTTGAACCTGGCGCAGGCTTCTTGTTGAATAACTGTAGTTTGGCGAAATATTCGCTTCCCCCAAATTTAGATCAAGAATGGATCAGAAGGGTCAGTCGTGACCCTTCTGCTTTTCATATTCCAGGATGGCTTCCGCCAGCTTGGAGAATTGCTGGGCGGTCAGGCTGTCGGGACGAATGGAGATCGCCGTGGTCTTCATCCGGTTAGCAGAAAAATGCAATTCGGGCGAAGGTGTGATGGCGATCAACGGGGTTTGACCGAGGATCTCCTCCATCTGTGCCATGTTCAGCTGGGTGTCCGAGCGGATGCGGTTGACCACGATGGCGTGGATATTCCCCTTGCTGCCGGTCAGGTCGGCAAGATCGGTGATGAGTGCCTTGGAGTGGATCACGGTGTTGGTCACCGGTTCCACAAGAACAATGATGAAATTGCAAGCCGTCAGCAATTTCTGCGTCATGGGGGTAAGGCCTGCGCCCAAGTCGAGCACCAGGTACTGGGTCAGGAAACTCATCCGGTTGACCAGCGCTTCCATCTGTTCAGGGGCGTTCAGCAGGAGCCCGTCCTTCGCCTGGACAGAGCCAAACAAGAGCCGCAGGCCGGTCTTATGGGTATAGAGTTTCTCCTGGACCTTCTGGCGGGTGAGTTCGGAAAGGGTCGTGGAGAGGAACTCGGTGAGCGCCTTGGGATTATCCTCACCCATGTCGGGACCCAGGGTACCCCTGCCCGGGCGCAGTTCCGCCACGATGACATCCCCATTGGTGGCAATGCGCAGGGCATCCCCCAGGTTGACTGCAACGGTAGTCACCCCTTGCCCGCCGCGCGGCGCGAGCACGCCGATCGTCATGGCGCGTTTCTCGGCTGCCAGGGGCGAGGTGGCGATCTTGCCCTTGCCAGACCGCGCCAGCAGGGCTTTCACGTGGGCGGTCAACTCGGTCGGGTGGGTAGGTTTGGTCAGGTAATCGTCGGCGCCGGATTCAAAACCTGTGACCTTGTCATCCAGCTGGGTTTTGGCAGTGAACATCAGGATGGGGGTGTTGGCTGTAAGGGCGTTGGCACGCAGGCGCTTGGCAACTTCGTAACCGTCCATTTCAGGCATCATCACGTCCAGAAGGATGATGTCGGGATTTTCCGCTTCCGCCTGCGTCAGCCCCTGCTCGCCATTGGCAGCCGCGATGATCTGGTAACCCTGTTTCTGGAGCATCATGCCCACCAGTTTCAGGGTATCAATATCATCGTCAACGATCAGAATCTTTTCGGCCATAAATCATCCTCCGCGAATATGAATAAAGTCTAGCATAAAGTGGCTCGAGAGGCAAGCGTATTTCTATGGTTGTGCTGAATCCCATGGAGATTCAACAATACAGGTTATGCTCCAGAATGTATTCGAAGACCGCCGGGGGGAGAAAATAGCGGAAAGGGAGCCCGTGTGCGGCGCGCCGGCGGATTTCCTGTGCGGCAATATCTATTAATGGAACATCCAGGTAACGAACTTTGGCGGTCAGCCCGGGGATGATCTTTTCGAGAGCGGGCAGGTCCACCCGGTCGCCCGGTCGGCGCATCACGCCGATGGAATGAAGCGCAGCCACCAGGCGTACTGGCTGGTGCCAGGTGGGAAGCTCGCTCAGCGAGTCGCCGCCCATGATATAGGTCAGATCCTTGGCGGGATTCTGCCTGGCAAGGATGTTCACCGTATTCAGCGCATAGTGTGGAGGTCGCCGGTCAATATCGACCCTGGAAAGTTCAAAGCGGTGATCCGCGGCCAAGGCGAGTTTGACCATCTCCAGGCGGTGTTCGAGCGGGGTGATCGACTTACCCCGTTTGTGAGGCGGGTTGGGGGTTAAAACCCACAGCAGGTGGTCCAGGCCAAGCTGGGCATACGCCTCGGCGGCAAGGATGAGGTGCCCGATATGGGGGGGGTCGAAAGTACCTCCAAAAAGGCCGATCAATGCTGGCATGGCTTTAGTATAACATCAGCGCAGATCGGGATCGGAATATCATCCACCAATCCACCCTTGAATCCTGACCAGAGGCTATCTGTCTTAATCATTTCTTCATAATGGATGGGTATACTGAACGTAGATGAGAAACAACTCTGACGATTCCATGGCTGGAAGCATAGAGAGAATGAAAAGAAAAGCAATCCGATTCGATCTCTTCACCGGTCCCTCCGCCACGGGATTTTCCAGAGAAACTAAAAAGGAGATGGTCTTATGAGAAAAGTTTGGAAATGGATTATCGGTATCTTCCTGGGGCTGGTCGTTCTGGCCGTCCTGCTGGGTGTGGGTTTCATGCTGAGGGGCAATTTCCATGCCTACCGCGTGGAAGCCTGGGACGGGCGCGGCTATGGTTTCCGCGGCCCGGAAATGATGCCTTACGGCGGCTATGGAAATCATATGCGCGCTCCTGGCATGATGGGCTACGGAGTGATGCCGTGGGGCGGGCTCATCGGCGGTCTATTCTCGCTGGGATTCGTGGCTCTGCTGGTGCTGGGCATCGTCTGGTTGATCAGAGGACTGAATAAACCGGCGCCGGCGGCAGTGCCCGTGGAATTGCCCGCTGCAGCGGTCAACGCATGCAAGAAATGCGGCAGGACGCTGCAGAGTGAATGGAATGTCTGCCCTCACTGTGGTAAGAGGGTATAACCCCCTGCATTTCACAATAACTCCCACTATTCAAATCAGACCTCCGGATGGACCTCCGGAGGTCTGATCATTAAGGGCAACCAGCGAAGAAGGTAATGAACATGTCGATCCTGGCGGTCGGGTCGATCGAGCGCAAGAATCCATAACCGGAGGCGATGTGATTCATGATAGACTCGCACCACCTGATGAAACCAAAACACTGGTTTGCCTTTATCCTTCTTGGCTTGCTCTGGAGCACCTCCTTCCTGTGGATCAAGATCGCCATACGGGAGGTGGGTCCGTTCACGCTGGTTGGCATCCGGGTGGTGCTCGGCACACTTATCGGGATCCTGGTTACCGTGATCCTGCGCACGCCCTGGCCGCGCGACCTGCGCACCTGGACCACCTATCTCATCCTGGGGATAACCAGTGTTGCCATCCCCTTCGTGCTGATCTCCTGGGGTGAGAAAACCATCGACTCGGCGGTGGCATCCATCCTGAATGCCAGCGTACCGCTCTTCACCATCCTTCTCGCCCATTACCTCCTGCACGACGACCGCATGACCGTCCGCAAGGTCATCGGCCTGCTGGTGGGATTTGGCGGTGTGATCGTGCTGCTCAGTAAGGACCTGCAGCCGGGCGGTCATAATTCCATCCTCGGGCAGGCAGCGGTACTCGTTGCTTCGCTTTTTTATGCCGGCAGCACGATCTTCGCCCGCCTCAAGACGGAGCACGTCCCCGGCCTGGTGCGCGGTACGGCGCCGCTGCTCACCGCCAGCGCATTCATGTGGGCAGCCATCCCGCTGGTCGAACGCCCGGTCCACCTGCCCTCCCTGCCCCTCACCTGGGTGGCCCTGGCCTGGCTGGGTGTGCTCGGCTCCGGCGTGGCGCTCTTCCTGTGGTATTACCTGCTGCATGAGATCGGACCCACACGCACAACCCTGGTAAGTTATCTCTTCCCCCTGGGCGGTGTGATCCTGGGTGTTCTCTTCCTGGACGAACCATTATCCTGGCAGTTGTTGTTCGGCTCCCTGCTCATCATCGCCAGCATCCTGGTCGTCAATCTCAGGATCCGGAAATGACCCTGGTGAGTTCTTCCAGCAGCATCACTCTCTCCACCTCCCTTCCCGGGTATCTCCTGACAGCCATTGCAGCCGGGTGAGTTCCACGGACGAGAAGGCAACCATGACTGAGTTCCGCTCCGGTTTTATCGCCATCCTGGGAAAACCCAACGTGGGTAAATCCACGCTGGTGAATACCCTGCTTGGACAGAAGATCGCCGCCGTCTCCCCCCGTCCGCAAACCACCCGCCGCCGCCAGCTTGGCATACTGACCTCCCCTCACGCCCAGCTCGTATTTGTCGATACGCCCGGCATGCATACCCCGCGCCATAAACTGGGGCGGTTCTTCAACCAGGAAGCCAGGGAAGCCCTGCAGGGTGTGGACGTGATCCTCTTCCTGGTGGACCTCAGCCAGGAGCCGGATGAGAACGATCGTCTCATCGCCAGCCTGCTTTCCGGGTTGCATCCCAGGCCGATCCTCGTGCTGGGACTCAACAAGTCGGACCTGCTCCCGGCGGAAGCACTGGGACCGCGCCGCAGCGTCTACCAGGCGCTTCTCGCTCCTGCCCAGGGAGCAAAGGGGGAGGAGGTGCAGGCTTTCTCCTTTTCCGCCACGACCCGTCTTGGCCTGGACAGCCTGGTCGCCGGGCTGGCTGCCCTCCTGCCGGAGCGTCCGGCGGAGTATCCCGAGGAGCAGTTGACCGACCTGTACGAGCGCGAGATCGCCGCTGAACTCATCCGTGAAGCCGCGCTCATCTTCCTGCGCGACGAGGTTCCGCACGGCCTGGCAGTGCGCATCGACGAGTTCACCGAGCGAGGCGACAAGGGTGCCTTCATCTCAGCCACGCTGTTCGTGGAACGTGAATCACAAAAAGGCATCGTCATCGGCGAAGGCGGATTAATGTTGAAAAAGATCGGCTCAGCCGCACGCAAGGAAATCGAGAGCATGAGCGGTCGCAAGGTCTTTCTCGAATTGCGTCTCAAGGTCTCGAAGAACTGGCGCGACGATGAACAGGCTCTGCGCCGCTTCGGATACAAACTCAAGAAATGAGCACCGGAGGACAAACCATGTGGATTGTGCTTGCGTTCCTCTCCATGTTGACCTGCGCCGTCATTAACTGGATGGCTGTTGCCAGGGCCTGGAAACGGATCGAGACTTTCGCCAAGCCGGCCACCATGGTGCTCCTGTTCGCCACCCTGGCGCTGGCTGCCGGTTTCAGGGACCGTCCGCTGGTCTTCTTCGGGCTGGGGGTCCTGTTCTCAATGATTGGGGATATTTTATTGCTGCTTTCCTTTCAACACAACTCCAACCGTTGGTTCCTGGCGGGTATGGGGGCTTTCCTGCTGGCGCAGGTAGCCTATATCATCGCTCTCAATATGCCGTTTGGGGGACGCTCTCCATTGGTAGCCACTGTTATTGCAGTCGTCCTGGCAGTTGCTGCCGGGCGCATCCTGCAGCCCATCCTTGCCGGTGTTCGCTCCCGGGGGCTGCCCCGGATGGTGGTTCCGGTGGCGGTGTATGCAGGTGCGATCGACCTGATGCTCCTCTCCGCCCTGCTCACCTTCCTGAGTCCCGCCTGGAAGCCCTTTCCCAGCGCGCTGGTCAGCCTCGGGGCGGCCCTCTTCTTTTTCTCCGACGTTCTGCTTGCCTGGAACAAGTTCGTCAAACCGGTGAAGAATGGACGCTTGCTGAACATGGTTGCCTACCACCTGGGACAGTTCACCCTGGTTGCAGGCGCGGTGATGCAATTCCGCAAGTAGTGCCTGCCCTTCCATATCTCTGTACCCCACCCGATAACAAAGTAACACGCACATGGTCTTGCTGTTCGCCTGCCCGGCTAAAGAAGCAAGCGTATTCCCCCGATCACTTTTTTAAAGCCTGGAATCCCTCCCCCAACGCCTCGTGTGCCGCGCCGATGACAATGAAGGCTTGCGGGTCTGTCTCGTGGGCGATGGTCTTTAACTGCTGCACCTCCGAGCGGGTCACCACGCAGTAGAGCACCGGCCGCTTCGCGCCTGTATAAGCCCCCGTCCCGTCCAGAATGGTCACGCCGCGCTCCATCTCAGCCAGGATGCGGTTGGAAATTTCCTCGCACCGGGTGGTGATGATCAGCGCGGTGCGGACGGTACCGGCTCCTTCGAGAGTGCCATCCACCACCAGCCCCGAGACATACAGGACGATGATGGCATACAACGCCTTCTGCCAGCCAAAGACAAAACCGGCTGCCAGCACCACCAGCGTATCCGTCATCAGGTAACTCTGGGTCATCGGGACGCCCTTCCAGCGATTGAGGATGCGCGCCAGGATGTCGGTGCCGCCGCTCGTCCCCTGCGCCCGGTAGACCAGCCCGTAGCCAATGCCGCTGACCACCGCCCCGTAGAGTGAGTTGAGCACCAGGTCGGTCGTCAGCCCGTCCCGCGGGAAGAATGGCAGCCAGAGCACCGCCTCAGTAAAGAAGGAGTAGGCAGTTACTGCCGCCAGCGTGCGAATGGCAAAGCGACGCCCGCCCAACCTTCGCCAGCCGACCAGAAAGAGGGGGATGTTGCCGATGAAAACCATCAAACCGATCGGCCAGCCGGTGAAGTGATGGATCAACTGGGAAATTCCGCTGATCCCGCCGCTCGCCAGCTGCGCAGGGACCATGAACAGACGCAGAGCCACTGCCTGAGCCAGCGCGCCGGCAAGGATGAGGCTGTAATCCCTTAAGATTGGCCAGGTTTTCTTCATACGATTGCCTCGCTTGTTGGAGGTCTGTCAATGCTCGCGCCCGCGGCGAGCCTACGATTCCTGCAGCTTGGTCCCGGAAATATCCTCAAGCATCGCCACCACGGCAGAGTTATCGAGGTCTCCCATGCCATTCAGGAGCATATCATTGTAGAGCTGGGCATCCACGGCCACGGAGGGCAGCGGTATGCCGTAATCGCGGGCAGTATCGAGGATGATGTTCAGGTCTTTAGCCATCATGCTGGCTTTGAAACCTGGCTTCCGGTTGCCGGCAAACAGCCGCGGCGGTTTCACATCCAATGTCCAGCACTGGGCGGCGCCGCCTTTGATCGCCTCCACCACCTTCTGGGGATCCACGCCGGCTTTCTGCGAAAAGATGAGCAGCTCGCCCATCGCCACCATCTGTGCCGCCACCATGATCTGGTTGGCAGCCTTGGCCACCTGCCCGGCTCCCGCCCCGCCGACGTGCGTGATCGTTTTGCCCATCGCCTGCAGGATCGGTCGTACCTTCTCGAGGACGGCTGCCGGCCCTCCCACCATGATGGCGAGCGTGGCTTCGCGCGCTCCTATATCCCCGCCCGAGACCGGGGCATCGAGCGCCTGCACCGACCTGTCGGCCAGCTTGGCAGCCAGCCGGCGGGCAGCGGCCGGCTTGATGGTGGAATTATCCACCCAGATGAGGCCCTCGTGCGCTCCAGCAACGATCCCGTTTTCGCTCAGCACCGCATTCTCCACATCCGGCGTGTCGGGCAAATTGGTGAACACCACGTCCACCTGCTGCGCCACTTCCGCAGGTGATGCGGCTGACTTGGCGCCTTCTTTAACCAACTCTTTCACCGCGGCAGAGGAACGGTTGTGGATGGTAAGCGGGAATCCGGCTTTGAGAATGTTGCGGGCGATGGACTTGCCCATCAGCCCCAGTCCAATGTAACCGACTTTCAGCATGCGCGCCTCCTCGGGTTTGAGGCGATTATACCCGTCTCCAACGCGAAACCGGCCTCCTTAATGGAAGCCGGTTTGAGTGAATGAAGAGGCGCTTACTTGATCTCGTAGACGATGGTCACCGTTGTGGAGATCTGCATCGAGCCGGACTGCACAGGCACGCTGCCCCCTCCAGCCATGGCGGCACGGTCATACATGACGGGATAAGGCGCGCTGCTATCGTAGTAGGAAATGTTCTGCACATCGCCGAGGCTGACTCCTGCCGCAGAGGTGAGTTCATCGGCTTGCTTCTTCGCTTCAGCGACCGCAGCGGCACGCGCCTGGCTGAGCGCATCGGTCTTGTCGGCCAGGTCGAAGGAGATGCTGTTGATCGTGTTCGCCCCCACCCGCACGGTGGCATCGAGCAGACCGCCCAATTTGGTCAGGTCGCGCACGGTCACGTAGACGGTGTTATCCACCACGTAGATCAAGGTGGTCATCACACCGTTGTTGTCGTACTGCTGCTGGGGGTAGATGCTGAAATTGGTGGTCTGGATGTCCTTGTCAGCGACGCCGGCACTCTTGATGGCAGCAATGACGGCTGCCGCGCTGGTGTTGTTGGCGGTCAGCGCCACCGAGGCGCTGGCATCCTGGCTGCGCACGCCAATGTTGATGTAGGCGATGTCGGGTGTGAGGGTGACCATGCCTGTGCCGGTGACGGTGATGGTGCGCTGTGGCGGCTGCGGCTGGACATTGATGGTCGAAGGACCACAGGCGCTGAGGCCTATGCCAAGTAACAAAATTGTGAATAAAAAGATATATCGGGTTTTCATGGCTAACTCCTTAAAGGTTGGGTGAATTGTACACCGGTAAGACGCTGACCGGGGAGGAAAGTTCCCCGCACCGGCGCCGGGGGACCAAAGCGCTCAAGGGTTGACCATGCGGTTGATGGTGATGATCAGCGTGATGATCGAAAGCCCGCCCCCGCCGATGGACAGGCTGATCAGCAGTTTGACCTGCGAAATGACCTCGCGGATCTCCTTCAGGTCGGCTTCGGTGCTGGCGCGCCAGGCTTCGAGGGCGGCAACTTTTTCCTTCAGGATGAGCAGGTCGCCGGAGGGGAAGCGGGCAAGGCGAGCCTTACCGGTGTTGTGGGTAATGGCGTAGGCGGATGCGTGGGTGGGTTTTGGCATGGGTTTCACCTTTTGATGAGGGGAATTTGGCTGAACCGGGTGCGGGCTCTCCGAGCACGGGAAGGCTCGCAGAAAAGACGCACGGAAAGGGCTGAGCCTTCCCGTGCTTGTTTTTATTTTAGAACATTTGTGCTGGTTTGTCAAGAGGGGGGGGATTTGGACTCGTTTAGAAATTCAATGAGGTTCAATTCGGCAGCTACCAGTCCCAACGACACGAGTCGTTGGGACTGCATGCGACGGCTGGAAGCCGCCGCTGCGAGAAATTCAATGAGGTTCAATTCGAGGGGAAGAAATATTTACGCAACCAGGGTGAGGCGGTAAATAGCGTTTCCATCCCATTGAAATATCAGAGGCCCTCGCTAAAGCGAGGGCCTCCATGCTGAAGAAAGGTAAGATGTGCACGCGATCGATCACGGGAGTGCGACGGTCACATTGCCAACCTGCGTAACTGTAATCTCAAGATGCCCGGCTCCACTACCCTTGAGGGTACCGGAGTTGTCACCGACATCCGCCTGGTAGTCCAGCATCGCTTTAAGCAACGCCCCCGTCGCCTGGTCGACCCAAACATTACCGGTGACCGAGGTGATCGGGAGGAGGTTCCCGGGAACACCCGGTACCGATAAGCCGCTGCTGTCGATGGCGTAGATCTCAGCAGGGCGCCCGTCCAGCGTTTCCATCCCCGCTGAGGTTGCACCCGATGAACTTGAAGACAGGAGAAGCCCCAGTTTGGTCGACCAGAGCATCCAGGTCAGGGAATCGTCCGCTGGCGGCTGCACCTGCCCGCCCTCGACGGCATATTCCTGGTCGCCCATGAGGTAGGCTTCGGAGGTGGTGGTGGACCCGCCCGGCGGTGTGATGCGCCGGGTGTAATGGACGTTCCCGCCCTCCACATCCGCACTCATTTCTTCCTGCCGCTCGGCGATCTGCGATCCGTCCCAGATGGGCGACCGGTGGGTGGCTTCCAGGTGATAGGATGACGGACCCGGCTGCTCGGGCAGCATGCCGAAAAGGACGCTAAAGGCAAGCGCCACGCGAATGCCCGGGTTTTGTGCCATGGCGGTTTCCTGGGCACCAGGAACGGGCGTGGGGACCGTTCCGGGACTCTGATCGGGGGCCATCACAGTCACGCGACGTGTAGATTCTTCCGTGTCCACGGCGATGATCGCGCTGGCGCTCCTGCCTGTGCGCACGAAAATCACAGACCCCGAGTCTGCACCCAGGAAGGGTTCTGAGAACTGTTCCCAATCCAGCGGGGGAAGCTGCTCCGCATAGAAGGCGAAGACGGCCTCCATCGAGGCGCCGGTGGTATACGCCAGCAGCCCCGGCAGGCGGACCAGGTCGGTCGCATCCTCCGTCGCTGGCCAGCCAAGGACCGGCTCACATCCTTGCGGGTAGACCACATCCGGATGCGCACCCACCTCGCTGAGCAGGTATTCCACGTGGCGTGTGCCCTGTGCGCCCGCGCCAAAGACAGAGTCTGCCCCGGTGATATCCAGGACATATTTGAACAAATAACCGCCGTCCTTAGCGATCCAGGCCTCGCCCGTGGCAGCCGCGCCTTCGGGGAGGCTGAGCGAGGCAGTGTCGAAGGTGTAATGGCGGGTAGCAATGTCATCCAGTACTTGCTCACCCGCCGACCTGGCAGTTCCCACTGCCGGGAGCAGGAAGGCAAGGCGGAAATCGGTGGGACCGCCGGCGAGAGCTCCCCAGGTCACCTCGCAGGGAGCAACGCCATCGGCCTGGTAATACTGGGCCTCGCCCACCGATCCGACCAGGGTGACCTGGCGATCCCCGCCCTCGTTGAGGGCATCGATGGTGGTGAATTTTGCCGCCTGTGCAGGCCATTCGGTCTGCACATACGCGTCGGTTAATTCGAGCGGCTGTCCATCCCGGGTACCCTGGAACGAGATCGTCAGTTCCGCGCGGTAATTATCCAGACTGGCCAGGCCGGCCCGGGGATCGCCGAGCAGGCTTTCCACCTGGCTGCCGGTGCCGATGCCACCCGAGAATGGACACGCCAATCCAAGGAAAACGGTTATGAGGAGGGGAAGAAGCAGGCGTTTCATTTTGCCTTCCTTTTAACAAACCAGTAATCCAACGTTCCTGTGCCGAATGGGAGTGTAACATGCACCTGGGACTTGCTTGTCCCGAAACCACCGCTTACATGAATCTCACTTGATATATCCACCGGTCCTCCAGGGAATAATTCGCGTTCTATAGTCTTTCCTTCCCTATCAATGCAATGGGCAATGGCAGGCTTGATCTCGACCGGGTAGAATTTGAAATCGTAATAGACATAATCGACTGAGGCTGTTCCAGTGACCTGGAGGGTCGAATCATTGGTCGATTTCAACACCCGTTCACATGTTATTGAATCAGGGGGAATGTACTCGATGCCGATATTGTATTGATAGGTACCCTCTCCCATGACGAGACCATTTTCATCAATCTCGATGACCGCTTTTCCATGAAATTCCGTGTCAATCTTGGTGTGAGGATCATCCACATAAACACTGCCACCGATGGAAAAGTCATAAGCGCAATTCACCACCTGGAAGTATGCCGTGGTTGCCCCCTCCGGTAAAACACCCATGCCTGTGATCGTGATCTGGTCGCCCCCTGTTTTTGTGGCTGTATAGGTGGCGCTCATCCTGCCCGAACTTTGAAGACCGCGGAAACTCCATTTCGTGGGGGAGACTGTACCCGCGCCGCCATCCATGGTTGAGGCGAAGAGGTTGGTTTCGAGAGGATCGTCACCGGGCACGGCAGTAACCCCACCACCCGGGGCTTGCGTATAATTCATGACCATGTAGATGAATATGACCGGAACCTTGTCACCCTTACATACTGTTTCCGGGGGGGGCAGGATCCAGCCGATCGAAATATATCTTTCAACGGGAGAATCCGCGCTGACCCCCCGGGCGGGTGGACCGAAAAGCCCGGTGATCAATAATGCCGACAAGAACAGCAGAACGAAGGCTCGTTTTTTAACCATGCTCATTCACCTCCCCGGGAATGGAACAAGAATTGATTCGATCACTCGCATCCTCGCCGGGCGCAATCGCATTACGAAGGATACATATAGTATATTCTTTTTTTCACAATCGCAACAATCCATTTTCGGAGGCCCCCTCCGACCCTTTTCCCCCAAATGGTCCGGCATCAGTACATCATGGTGCTGATATAGCCGACCCCCGTGACTCGTGTCACCGGGACAGCCGATTGCGGCTTGTCCCCTACGCTACGCTCCGGGGATGGTTCCCAAAAGCCGCATCGGCTAGTGGCGGCTGGCCCCCCTTCGGGGGTGCTTCGCAAAAGCCGCCTTGGCCTTGCGACGACTCAGGTCGTCGATGCGGCTGATGCCGGCTTGAGACCGGCTCAGCACGGGACAGCCGATTGCGGCTGGATGCCGCATCGGCTGGTGTCGAAGAGCGCGCAGGGGTGCATTCCTCTTACCTGCCTCTAACACGCCCGTGCTATAATCCGCCCGAAAGGGACTTTTCATGCTACAGAGACTGGTCAAATCATTCGGGGGCGACCCCAATAAGCGCGAGATCGGGAAAAGCACCGACACGGTGGCGCAGATCAACGCACTCGAAGCCGAATTCGAAGCCCGCAGCGACGAAGAACTGCGCCTCAAGACGGACGAATTCCGCCTCCTCCTGAAGACCGAACTGGAAGGGATCGAGGAGGAAAAGGAAATCCGGGAGGTGGAGCAGGCGGTCCTCGAGCAGATATTGCCCGAAGCCTTCGCGCTGGTGCGCGAAGCCGCCAAGCGCACCATCGGTCAGCGCCACTACGACGTGCAGCTCATCGGCGGGTTGGTGCTTCACCAGGGCAAGATCGCCGAGATGCGCACCGGCGAAGGCAAGACGCTGGTGGCCACCCTGCCGCTCTACCTGAACGCCCTCACCGGCCGCGGCGTGCACCTGGTGACGGTCAACGATTACCTCGCCCGCCGGGATGCACGCTGGATGGGCGCCATCTACCATTTCCTCGGCCTGTCGGTGGGGATATTGCAGATGGCTGCCGCCACCGAGAACGGTAAGAAAGCCTTCCTCTACGACCCGGACAGGGAGAGCCCGCACGAAGACCAGGACGGCATGCGCCTGGTGGAACGCCTGGAAGCCTACCAGGCGGATATCACCTACGGCACCAACTCGGAATTCGGTTTCGATTACCTGCGCGATAACATGGTCTACCGGCTGGAGGACAAGGTCCAGCGCGGCCACCATTACGCCATCGTGGACGAGGTGGATAACGTGCTGATCGACGAAGCCCGCACCCCGTTGATCATTTCCGGGCCGGCCTCCGGCGACGTGGGCTGGTACGGCAAGATGGCGATCCTGGTGCGCCAGTTGAAGGCGGAGGATTACGACGTCAGCGAAAAGGACCGCAGCGTGGCCCTCACCGAGATCGGCACCGCCCACATGGAGCAGCTGCTCGGCCAGCCGCTGCGCGACCCCGACCGCCCTGAGGATGTGACCCCCGAGCAGGCACACCTGCTGGGATTCCTGGAACAGGCCCTGCGCGCCCAGCACCTTTTCAAGCGCAACAAGGACTACCTGGTGCAGGGCGGCAAGGTGCTGATCGTGGACGAGTTCACCGGCCGGCTGATGCCGGGGCGGCGCTGGAGCGACGGTTTGCACCAGGCGGTGGAAGCCAAGGAAGGCGTGCGGGTGGAGCCTGAGAACGTCACCTACGCCACCATCACGCTGCAGAATTATTTCCGCATGTACACCAAGCTGGCAGGTATGACCGGCACGGCCCTCACCGAGGCGGAGGAGTTCGACAAGATCTACAAGCTGCCCGTCCTGCCCATCCCCACCAACCTGGAGTACCAGGCGTTTGGAACAGATGCCGCGCTGGTGGAGGTGAAGGCCAAGGACGAGCAGGGCTATGCCTACGACTATTTCGCCCGCAGTTCCGACCCACAACGCGAGGTGGTCTTCTGGCGGCGCAAGGACTACCCGGATATCATCTACCGCAGCGTGGAAGCCAAGCTGCGAGCGCTGGTGCGCGAGATCGTGACATACCACTGCATGGGGCGCCCGATGTTGGTGGGCACCACCTCGGTGGAAGGTTCAGAGCGCCTGTCGGGCCGGCTGCGCGCGGAACCGGTCCGCCGGCTGATGCAGGTCCTGCTATTGCGCCATGCCTGGTTGGAAAAGAACGAGCGTTTCGAGGACGGGCGGATCATCGAGGAACTGCAGCCGCTTAACAAGCCGCTCGAGCAGGCGCGCCCGGAAGACCTGCGCCCGCTGGCAAAGGAGCTCGGCCTTTCGCTGAACCCGGAGGATGACGCCAACCTGAAGCACCTGTTGAAGATCCTCGGGCTGGAGGAAGCGGACGAGAGCCGGCTCAGGGCGGTGCTGCAGGGCGGGGTGGCGCACCAGGTATTGAACGCACGCAAGCATACCGAGGAGAGCCAGATCATCGCCGGCGCAGGCGCCTTCGCGGCGGTGACGATCGCCACCAACATGGCCGGCCGCGGCGTGGATATCAAACTGGGCGGCGACCTGGCGGAGGAGGTGGTCTCCGCCGTGGCGCGCGTGCTGCGCAAGGCCGGCTTCAAGGATCCGTACGACATGTCGCTGCAGGAGCGGCGCGAGGCTTTGCAAAAAGCCGACCCGGCCCTCTTCAGCATCTACGATGCTGAGGTGAAGCTCTTCCTGCAGTATTTCGAGGATATGGAACAGGTGCGCACCCGCGGCGGCCTGCACGTGATCGGCTCCGAGCGGCACGAGGCGCGGCGAATCGACAACCAGCTGCGCGGCCGCGCCGCCCGCCAGGGTGACCCCGGCTCCTCGCGTTTCTACCTGTCGCTGGAGGACGACCTGATGCGCATGTTCGGCGGCGAACAGGTGAAAGCCGTGATGGAGCGCTTCAAGATCGACGACGATTACCCCATGCAGCACCGCCTGGTCACCAACATGATCGAGCAGTCGCAGCACCGGGTGGAGGGGGCAAACTTTGACGTCCGCAAGCACCTGCTCGAATATGACGATGTGCTCAACGCCCAGCGGCAGCGCATCTACGACCAGCGCAACCGGGTGTTTGAAAAAGAAGACCTGGTCGAAGATGTTAATGAACTGCTGGCGCAGGAAGTGGAGCGCCGGGCTGGGGAAGCCGCGCAAAACGAAGAGTACTGGCGCTTCCTCGCCTGGCTCGACCAGGTGCAGCCACCGTTCAACACCCCCAACGGCGTCTTCCCATCCTACACCTACAAGGTGCTGCTGGATGAGCTTGGCGCCTCAACTGCTGACCTGAAAACCGCCCTGCCCGATCTTGCCCGGCGCGCCCTCGAAGCCGACCAGGTGCATTTCCTCAACACCGTCATCGAGCAGATCGACCATCTTGGCGAGAACCTGCGCACCCAGGTCGACGAACGGCTTGAGGTGCTCGATACTGCCCTCGACGGGCTGGGTGAAAATCCGGAAGGCGAGAGCCGGCGCCCGGCGGTCATCCTGGACGAGATCTCCTCCCTGACGCGCGTCCCCCTGCGGCTGGAGGCAGACCGGATGCAGGAACTTATCGATGACCCGCGCAGCCTCTCCGCTGAACTCCACGCCCAGGTGGAGGCGTCTGTCGTATCCACGAACATTACCCGGCTTGCCAGCACGATTGAATTCAGGCTCGGCGAATCGCTCGGGCTCGATCTGGCTGAGCTGGAAGGCCTCGAGTGGCAGGCAGTAGCAGACCAGGTGGAAGAGAAGGTCCGCCAGGTGCTGGTCGGACGCCTTGAGAACCTGCTGGGCGAAAACGGGCAGATCACCCATGAGATCGAAACTGCTCTCGAACGACTGCCCCAGACCGATGAACAGACCCGGTTCCGCCTGCTGGCATTGGTGGCGCAGGGCAGCAGCACCTCCTTCGACCCCAAGACCCACCGCCAGGTGCGCCAGGTGTTCAACCGGCTGAATTATGTCCACCTGGCAGGAGACCTTTTGGCCGCACGGGACAACTCCACCCTCGGGCAGGAGGTGCTCGAGCACCTGCAGGAGGCGCAGGAAGCACAGCGGCTTGCCTGGGGTCAGAGCGAGATCACCCGGCTGGGAGAGAACGCTCCCGGGCTGCCCCAGCAGGAACTCGGGCGGCGCGTGCAGAGCCAGATCTACCGCCAGGTGCTGCTCGGGGCGATCACCGAACTATGGGTGGATTACCTCACCCGGGTGGAGGCGCTGCGAGTCTCCATCGGGTTGGAAGCCTACGCCCAGAGCGACCCGCTGGTAAAATACAAAAGCCAGGCCTCGGTCATGTTCCAGACCCTGCTGGCGGATATACGCGCCGGCGTCATCGGGCGCATCTTCCTCTACCAGCCGCGCGGCGCCGCAGCCCAGGCCGAGGTTGCCATTGAGACCAGCCCCGCACCTGCGGCAGGAACCGTTCCAACCCCACCTGCTGATAAAAAACGGAAACGGCACAGACATTAGTGGACAATTCGATCCATTTCTACAAGAGCCTGCCCTAAGTGGAGCTTCACCGCCATCTTGAGGGCGGCCCGCGCGGGTTTCCTGCCAGGAGCTGAACGTGATACACTGATGACACAACTTCATGAGTTGGGCAATTGAAGGAGGTAAGAATGTCTGCAGATCACTTCAATTCACGCTTGCAGCTGAGCGTGGGGGAAAAGAAGTACACCATCTACCGCTTGGACGCGCTGGAAAAAGCAGGGCTGGTGAAACTTGACCGGCTGCCGTTCTCGATTCGCATCATGCTGGAGGCGGCGCTGCGGCAATGCAACGACCGCGAGATCACCCAGGAGGATGTGCGTAATATTGCCGGCTGGACGCCTTCCGCCCAGCCCGGGGGAAGCCGCCCCGGCATCCCCTTCCTGCCCGCCCGCGTGGTGATGCAGGATTTCACCGGCGTGCCAGCGGTGGTGGACCTGGCGGCGATGCGCTCGGCGGTAGCCCGCCTGGGCGGAGATCCCAAGAAGATCAATCCGCTCGTTCCCGTTGACCTGGTGATCGACCATTCGGTGCAGGTGGATTTCTTCGCCAACCCCGATTCGCTCCAGCGCAATGCCGAGATGGAATTCCAGCGCAACCGCGAGCGCTATGAATTCCTCAAGTGGGGGCAGAAGGCTTTCAGTAATTTCCGCGTAGTGCCGCCTGCCACCGGCATCATCCACCAGGTGAACCTGGAATATCTCGCCCGGGTGGTTTTGACCGGCAAGGATGGCACAGGCAAGGGCGAAGTTCTGTTCCCGGATACGTTGATCGGGACCGATTCGCACACGACGATGATCAATGGCCTGGGCGTGGTCGGCTGGGGGGTGGGCGGGATCGAAGCCGAAGCCGTGATGCTCGGTCAGCCGATGGACATGCTTTTACCGGATGTGATTGGCTTCAAATTATATGGTCAACTTAAGGAAGGTATCACCGCCACCGACCTGGTCCTGGTGGTCACCCAGATGCTGCGCAAGAAGGGCGTGGTCGACAAGATCGTGGAATTCTTCGGCCCCGGCCTCGACGGCATGTCGCTGCCCGACCGGGCAACGATCGCCAACATGGCCCCCGAATACGGGGCGACGATGGGCTTCTTCCCCGTGGATGGGGAAACGCTGCGCTACATGCGTTTCACCAACCGCCCGGAGGAGGTCATCGCCCGAACGGAGGCCTACTGCCGCGCCCAGGGATTGTTCCGCGAAAGCAGCACCCCTGCGCCGGAGTTTACCGATACGCTGGAACTGGACCTGGGCAGCGTGGTGCCCTCCCTGGCAGGCCCAAAACGCCCGCAGGACCGCGTGGCACTCGCAGACATGAAATCGGTCTTCCAGAAAGCGTTGGCCGCGCCGGTCAAGGAACGCGGTTATGAACTCAAGCCCGATGCGCTGCAGCGCACCGGGAAAGTGGGCACCAATGGCGGTTCCTACGAGATCGGGCACGGCGCGGTGGTCATCGCTGCCATCACCTCCTGCACCAACACCAGCAACCCATTCGTCATGGTTGCGGCGGGTCTGGTGGCGAAGAAGGCTGTCGAGAAGGGTCTCACCGTCCCACCTTATGTCAAGACCAGCCTGGCACCCGGATCCCGGGTGGTCACAGATTACCTCGAAAAGGCGGACCTGTTGAAGCCACTCTCCACGCTGGGTTTCAACGTGGTGGGCTACGGCTGCACCACCTGCATCGGCAACAGCGGACCGCTGCCCGGCGAGGTTGCCAAGGCTGTCACTGGGTCCGACCTGGTGGCCGCGGCGGTCATCTCGGGCAACCGCAACTTCGAGGGCCGCGTTCATCCGCTGGTGAAGGCGAACTACCTGGCCTCTCCGCCACTGGTGGTGGCATACGCCCTCGCCGGCACGGTGGATATCGACCTTTCCAGCGAACCGATCGGCATGGGCAGGGATGGCCCGGTTCATCTCAAGGATATCTGGCCCAGCTCCGCAGAAGTGGCAGAGGTGGTTTTGGCTAGCGTCAGCACCGGTATGTTCGCAGACAAGTATGCGCATGTGTTCGAAGGGTCTGACATGTGGCAGGCCATCAAGGTGGCCAAGAGCGACCTGTACCCCTGGGACGAGGCATCCACCTATATCCAGCATCCGCCCTTCTTCCAGTCGCTGAAACCCGAAGTACCCCCCATCCATGACATCCATGCCGCGCGGGTGCTCGCTTTACTCGGCGACTCGATCACCACCGACCATATCTCCCCCGCCGGGAACATCGCTGCTGACAGCCCGGCAGGGAAATTCCTGCAGGAACGCGGCGTGCAGGTGCGCGACTTCAATTCGTACGGTTCGCGGCGCGGCAACGACTGCGTCATGGCACGCGGCACGTTCGCCAACATCCGCCTGAAGAACCTGATGGTGGCTCCGCGCGAAGGCAACTGGACCAAACACCAGCCTTCGGGCGAGGAGATGAGCATCTTCGATGCAGCGATGAAATACCAGGCGGATGGCATCCCGGCGGTCGTGCTGGCAGGCAAGGAATACGGCACCGGTTCCAGCCGCGATTGGGCAGCCAAGGGACCCATGCTGCAAGGCGTGAAGGCCGTCATCGCCGAGTCGTTCGAGCGCATCCACCGCTCCAACCTGGTGGGAATGGGGGTGCTCCCGCTGCGCTTTGTGGATGGTCAAAACGCCGAGAGCCTTGGATTGAAAGGCGACGAGGTCATCGATATCGAGGGTCTGAATGACAGCATGAAACCCAGGAGCACCGTCACGGTGAAAGCCAGAAAACCGGATGGCAAAGAGATCGTTTTTAAGGCGCAAACGCTGCTGAACACTGACGTGGAGGTCAATTACTTCCGCAATGGCGGCATCCTGCATACCGTTCTGCGCAACCTGATCAAGTGATCGGGTAGATTCGCAAAATCATTTGAAAAAAGTTGAAGCAAGGGGTGTTGGGAGGTTCTCACTCTCCCAACACCTTTTCTTTTCACCCCCAGGTATGAATTTCATCCCCTATCACCGGCAATCCGGCAATTTTTCCGAGTAATCGGGTAGAAACTACCGGTCCCTTTTGGAAATTAAGGTGTTAAATATGTAGCCGATTGTTATCATCCAGATAGGCAGGATTTGGGAAATCCTGGTAACCTGATTACAGAAAGAAATTTGGATATCTCCATCCGCCAATGACTGATTTTTCAAGGAGGTGACCTGTTGCAGGAATTTCTATACCAGGCAAGCAGGGTATTCGTGCGAATTTTCGCCCTGGTCATGCTGCGCCTCGACATTCAGCGGCACAGCCAGCATCATTCCAGCCCGGTCATCTACGTGGCAAATCATCCCAGCGCAACGGACCCTTTCCTCATCCACATGATCTCCCACCAGCAGGTTAACGTGCTGATCACCGAGAAAGCCTTCAGGGTGCCGGTTTTTGGCTGGTTCCTGCGCAAGGTGGAGGAGATCCCCGTCCCGCTGCTGGAGGGCAGGGCAGCCTTGGAGCAAGCCCGCCAGCAATTGGACAAAGGACGCTCGGTTGCCATCTTTATTGAAGGCCATATCAGTCCGCTCGAAGGAGGGTTTCTCCCGCCGCGCAGTGGAGCGGCAAGGCTGGCGATCAGCAGTGGCGCTCCGGTGGTGCCTGTGGGGATCTTTCTACACAGGGACCGCTGTCACAACATCCGCTCAAAAATTGCCGGAGGGGTGCCGTCCGAAGCGCGCTGGTACCTGCGCGGACCGTATGCCATTACGGTGGGAAAGGCCGCCCGGTATAAAGGGGATGCCGGAGACCGTGAACACGTCCGGCGTATATCCGATGTCATCATGGAAAATATCCAACGGCTGGCGGAAGAAAGCGAACGACGCATCCAGCGCAGGAGACTATCCTCCTCCCCGATTTAGCCAGGAGGAAAACAGCGAAGGCGTTGGATGACCATCCATCCAACGCCTTCGCTTTTATTTTCCCAGCATGCCTTTTCAGAGGTGCTGAAGGAATGCTCTACTTATTGACGGGGAAATTCCTTTCGGTTTTCCGTTCGACGCAACTCACCCGATCTTATCGAAGAATTCATCCTGAAGGCGCTTGGAATCCTCATCAGCCTTGATGGTTCGAATGGCTTTCGCCAGCGAGGTTGCCCGGTCGGCAAACCAGGTTTCGCCTTTTTTCGCGCTGGCAGGTCTGCCATCGCCGCAGTAATGGGTGGGATTATCCGCATACCACCAGATGCCCACGTAGGTATCCTGGTCGCGCAGGGATTTGAGCCTTCCCAGCGGCATCCCTTCGCCGTCGGTTGGGAGGCTGCCCATGTCCACCAATTCCGGTCGAACGGCAAGGATCATGCTGGTTTCGCGCTCCCCGGCATGGTCGTCGATCACCGTCTCCCACTGGGCGGCGGTGGAGGGTTCTTCACCCTGGTAGGATGGTTTGGGAACGTAGACCACATAATCGCGCCGGCTTGCCAGCTGGATCTGGGCAAAGTAGTAGATCAAGTGCTCGTTGCCGCCGTGGGCATTGACGATGACGATCTTCTTAAAACCGTTGCGGGCGATCTCGCGGCAGGTTGCCTCCAGCAGGCGGACGATCAACTCCGGCTCGATGCCCACCGTGCCGGGCACGTGGCGGGCTTCGAAGATCTGGGTGAATATATAGTCCGGGAATACCACCGCTGATTCAAGCTGCGCAGCCCGCTGGCAGAGTTCGCGGCCGATGAACATATCGGTCCCGAGCGGTAAATGATGCCCGTGTCGTTCGATGCACGAGAGCGGCAGCAGGCATACGCCTTTCGATTTCTGAACGGCTTCAGGAAACTGGTCTCCGGTCAATTCTTCCCAACGCATACGCTTCTCCTTTCAGGGTTTTGCAGGTCATCCCCGCAAAGCCAGGCATGGTGACTTCCGAATTCTCAATCTGGCTCGAAAATGGAAATGCTCTCGATATGATAGGTCTGAGGGAAAAGATCGAATAGCGCCACCTGGCGTAAACCATAGCCACCCGTGCTGAGGCGGGCAGCATCCCGTGCCAGCGTGGACGGGTCGCAGGAGACATAGGCGATGCGTTCCGGTCTCAGCACCAGCAGGGAATCCAGGGCAGGGGTTTGCAGGCCGGTGCGCGGCGGGTCAAGGATCACCAGGTCGGGTTTGAACGGCAAGGCAGGTAGGGCGTCTTCCGCCCGGGCCTCGTAGAGTTCGACATTATCGAATTCGTCCAGATTGGCTGTGAAATCCTCGCATGCCTGCAGAGAGGATTCGATCCCGACCAGGCGCGCCACCCTCCCGGCGAAGAAGGCGCTGAACAACCCGACCCCGCAGTACACCTCCAGCAGGGTGGTCGTCGTCGAGACAGGTAGATTGTCCACAAGGTATGCCGCCATCTTACCTGCCATGGTGGTATTCACCTGGAAGAACGAATCCGCCGAGACGCGGAACTGGCGGTCATTGACCTGCATGACCAGGTGATCGTCCCCGGCCATTACCACGGCATCCCCGCCTGAAAGGTGCACCACGGAAAGGGATGCCTCCAGGTCCAACTGCGGTAATTCTGCCGATCTCGATTCAAGCACCAGCATGATTTCCCCATCCATGCCGAGCCGGAGCGAGACGCGATCCAGCCCAGGTTGGAGGTCAAAATCCAGGCTGGGCCACAGCTTGTTTAATGGTGGTTCAGGGAGGTGACATTCCCTGATGGCGACCACACTACGCGTATGTGCCGCCAGATAGCCCAGTTTCCCCTGCGGGCTCAAATGAAACTGGACATGGTTGCGGTAATTCCACTCGTCCGGAGATGGAACGACCGGGCTCAGCGTAGAGATATCCACCCTGCCGAGGCGTTTCAACTGGTCAAACAGAATACCGGTCTTGGCGGTTAATTGGGTTTGATAAGGCAGGTGCTGGTAATGGCAACCCCCGCATACACCATAATGCCTGCAGCGCGGGGCGATGCGATCAGGGGATGGTTCCAGGACTTCGACGAGTTCGGCGCGCACGTGGCCGCGTTTCTCCTCCACAATGCGGAGGCGAGCCGCTTCATCCGGCAATCCAAAGGGAACAAAAACCACCCGCCCGTCCGCTAATCTTCCCAGGGCATCGCCGCCGTAAGCCAGTTTTTCCAGTTTGACGGTATGCAGGTTCGAAGCCATGGAGCCGCGAACGCGGAACCTCCACTGCAGGGAGATCTCCTCCCGTCGGTTCTATTTAACGAACAGGGCAATAAGCTGGTTCTGGAATATCGCCAGCAGGATCAGGATGGCGAAGAAAGCACCCACCAGAATGCCGATATGCTTCAGATCGCGTTTAATGATGCTGTAATCCGGGTTGAATTCCACAGTTTTTGCTGCCAGTGAAACGACCTGCCGGGAACCCTGATTTCTTTTCTTCTTGCTCATAAAATCTCCTAGGGATTTTGAAGTGTCGCAAACACAACGATGCGTTTGTTATCCACCATGTACGGGTAGCAACTGATGAGCGTGACGGTCGAGTAGCTGGTGGGGTTCATCACTTCCACCTGGCTTGGTTCCACAATGCGCGTTTCGGTGACCAGGTAAACGAACTGCCGCTGCATGGTATACAGGATCACCCGCGAGCCGGGTATGAGTTTATCCAGGTTGCGGAAAACTTCCCCGAACACATCATCATGGCCTGCCAGGACCACGTTTCCATTCTCGCCGGGGTTGGCAGAGCCGATGTGCTGACCCACGCCTTTCTTCAATTGCTCCCAGCCGTCACCCTGGACGATGGGCCAGTTCAGGATGCCGATATCCGGAATGTCGATCTGGATCGCCTGTTGGGGTCCCGGGGTGGGTACCGGCAGGTTGGCCAGGGATTGCACCAGCGGTCGCAGGTGTTCGGGTATCTCGGCTTCATTGAACTGCGCACCGCCTGCCGCTGTCGGGGGTGTATGACCGCTCGGCAGAACAACCGCGGTGATGATCGCCGTGGCCGTGGGGGTATCCTGGTGCAGGGCTGCCACCACCTCCTGGTTCAGGGTGCGCAGTAAACCAAAGCCGTTGAAGAGGATGCCAGCCAGCCCGAAGATCGCCAGCACTTCCACCGCAAGCAGGAGACGGTCGAACCAGCGCCTCTTCAGCGGGTAGGCTGCGGTGCTGGCAATACCTGCCTCCTGCGTCTCGAGAGGAAGTTGGGTGCGCCATTCGTCCAGGGCTGCAGGCGGCAGGTCCGGGGCGAGGCGTAATGCACGACCCGTGCGCCGGAATCGCTCCAGCCGTCTCTGGCGGGAGTCGTGGCGCTTGTCCAACAGCAGGCGGCGCAGTTCCTGTTCCGACAGGTCTTCCGGTCGCTTCGGGATCGTCACGGGCGTGATTATACCCCACCTGTCTCACCGTTTTCCGGCTCAAAATTGGAGCCGCAAGGCGGTCGAAATCCGTTTATAATAGGTGTTACCAATCACCTGTGGCAATTTTAACTGTCACAGGCTTTGTCCCCAAGGAGGATACCATGGCTTTCAGTCATACCAATAAGAAAGGCGTCACTTATTTTTTGCATGCCAGGAGCACCAAGACCAAGACCGGTAAAACCCAGACACTCTTTTTCTTCGCCAAGGAGAAGAAGGCTGGCGTGCTGGATGCTGTCCCTGCCGGATACAAGGTAAGCGAGACGGCCAACGGCCTGCCGGTTTTGAAGAAAGTGTGAACCCGGTAATTGCTCAACGGCTCCCCTTCGGGGGAGCTTTTTTTATGGGCTGATTCCAGCCGGGTTAAAACAAGGCTGGTAATCGGCGCCGACGATCAGGACATAATTCATGTCCACCTGCATCGGGGCGGTGACGAATGCCTCCTGCGGCAGACCGAGCACATTCAGCAGGGAATTTACCCGGTCCATGTCCGGGGTTACAGCCAGGTCATACAGAAGGGAGTTGACATAATTCTGCCGGTCGGCGGTGGCCAGGCGGGTGTCATACCCCACATAGTTCAGGCGCTCGGCAGCCAGCGAATCCCAGCCCAGGTTGGTCGTCCCATTGCGAACCTCCACCATCAAAGGTTCCACTTCCGCGGGGCGGGGTGAGGGTGAAAGTGCCTGCTGGAGCATCGCCTGGATGACCGGACCATTTGGCAGCAGTACGCTGGCACCGCCGGGTGTCATCCAACCTGTCACCATGTCCCTGCCGATGAAATAACTGCGAATATCGGCATTGTTGAGGTGCAAGGCCAGGGGGGCAAGTTCAAGCAGGTCCGGAAGGGTCATATCCGTGATGATGGCGGATTTAAAATCATTGTAGAGTTCCGGGATCTTGCCGATCGACCCGGTCTGCAGGGCGCGCGTATAGAGAGCGCGCAGCACTTCCTGTGAGCGCCGACCGCGGTCGAAATCGCTGGATTTCTTGCGCGAGCGGGCGTACCAGAGCGCCAGATCCCCGTTCATGTGGATGACACCCGGACCGACCGTATAGAGCGCCCAGTTATCCTCGTTCTCCGGGTCATAAGCGGGATCGATCAGGTGCCAGTCGGTATAGGCGCAAAATACCGGCACATCGATACCGTCCAATGTGTCCACGATCCGGCGGAAGCCGTCGAAGTCCACTATGGCGAGATGGTCGATGCTGAGGCCCAGGTTATACTGGATCGTATCCTTGAGCAGGGCGAAGCCTCCGCCAGGGTAGTTATACAATTCACCATATTCATAGGCGGCGTTCACCCGGTCCATGCCCACGGTAGGAATGTAGACATACAGGTCGCGCGGGACGGAAATGAGCGCCACCTGCCCGAATGAGGGGCGGATCACCGCAATAATGATGGTGTCAGTGCGAAAGTAGGTCTGACCCGGTCGCTTGTCGGAGCCAAGCAGTAGGAACGTGACCGTATCCGCTCCATTCAACGTCTGCGAAGGGTCGGGTGCGTACGGAGGGACGTAAAACGAGACCGGCGTGGTGGTTGGGGATGAAACGATGTTGGGATCAGGGGTGGCAATTACCGGAATCGGTGTTTCCGTCACGCCGATCCCGGGCTGGGCCAGGGCTGTCCCCGGTAAGGGTTGGAAAGGCGTGGCAGTGGGAGTGGCATCTGCCGGTACGGTCACCAGGATTAGTGCGGTGGGTGTGGCGAGGGGTGCGGATGCAGGCGTCCGGGGTCCGCAGGCGGAGACCAGGATCAGGAGCAGGCAGGCGAGGTGAATTGTTCGGGAACGCATAGGGTGATGTCGGCTGGTTGCGCCTGGCAGGGAGGCCTCACGGCAGGAACGGCTCGGTGGGATAGTCAGTGGGGAACCCGGTATCCATGCTGGCAGTCTCGGTGGGAGTGTCGTAGAACAGGATCGGGGTCGGTGAGGGAGTGCGGGTGGCCCAGGGTGGGACGTAAATGATCTGCCCGACGTGGATGATCGAACTGGTCAGGCAGTTCGCCCGCTTGATTTCCGTGTAGGGAATGCCAAACGCCTGGCCCAGGTGAAACAGGGTATCTCCCCGCTGAACGATATAGATGACCCAATCATGCGGAGCCCCGCAGACGACCGGTGTAGGAGTGGGCAGGGGTGGAAGGTAGATCACCTGCCCGGAAAACAAGCCATTAAATCCCAGGCAGTTACCCGTGCTGATTTCCGTACCGGTGGTTCCCCGGCGCATTGCCAACCTGCTGAACGTGTCACCGGGTTGAACCACGTAAGGCACCCAACCCGTGGGTGGAGGGCAGTTTGTGGGCGGGGGAGGCAGTGTGGAACTGCTGGTTGGGGGAAAGGTCGGCGTGACGGTGGCGGGGAGTGTGGGTGTCACGATGGGAGGCATCCGGGAAGGAGACTCGGTGGGCGGAAGGGTTGCTGAAGAAGTGACCGTTGCCGCAAGGGTGAAGGTGGCAGCGGGCAAGGGCAGGCTGCCCTCAGCCAGCGAAAGCGAAAATCCTCCCAATAGCAATCCTGCAGAGATAAGCGCAGTGACGATTCCCCAGATTACCTGGCGCAGGTTCCGCATTCTATTTCACAACTTCCGCCTCGAGCAAGACGGGCAGAATAACGCTGAAGGTCGAACCGGTGCCTGCTTCCGTTTCCACCCAGATGCGGCCGCCCTGTGCTTCGGTGAGCGACTTGGCAATGGAAAGCCCCACACCCGTATCACCCAATCCCTGGATAAGGGAGTGCTCGGCGCGATAGCGGCGGGCGAACACGCGCGGGATATCCTCGGAAGCGATGCCCCCGCCGGTATCCGTCACCTGGATGGAAAGAAAATGCTCGACGGCCTCGTTCTGCAATTGGACCCGCAGGGTGATGATCCCTTCCGCCTGGGTGACAGCCGTGGCGTTCTGCAGCAGATGGATGAAGATCTGTTGCAGGGCATCCCGGTCTGTTTGCACGCGCGGGGCAGCCTCGGGGATGTCGAGCCGCAGGGTGATGTTCTTTTCGCGGATCTGCGTTCCCGTGTAGGCCATCGCGTTGTCTATGATCAGGTTCAGGTCGATCGATTCGGCTTTGAATTCCATCTTGCCGGTGTCCAGGTTGGTGATCTGGATTAGATCATCCACCAGCCCGCCGATGCGTTCCGTGGAAGCCTTGATGCGCTCGATGAACTTGCCCTGCAACGCGCCGAGGATGCCCACCGATTCACCCAGCAGCAGGTCTGTATAGCCCACGATGGAAGACATCGGTTGGCGCAATTCCTGGGAAATGGAAGCGATCACATCCACCTGTTCGTTGGTGATGGGGGATTTGTGCCGCTGCTCAAGCTCGAGGATGATGACATTGGCGTCTGCCAGAGCGTTCTGCATGCGGGCAATCTCTTCCAGGGCCTGGCGCAGTTCACTCTCCAACTGGGCTGATTCACCCGGCAGGCCACCCATCCCGCCGGTCTGGCGCATCTGCTCCATCTGGGTCTTGAGCGATTCGATCGTCCTTTGGGAATCCTCCTGCGCGGATTGCAGCGCGGTCTTGTTCTCACCTTGCAATAGCGCAACCTTTT
>Ga0315275_10000747_pt1 | contig 27156 bp, 24 predicted proteins | sample YL17G03_0_MG_FD_205557 | JGI IMG/M metagenome (GOLD analysis project Ga0315275, IMG submission 205557) | Sediment microbial communities from Yellowstone Lake, YNP, Wyoming, USA - YL17G03_0 | ecosystem: Environmental > Aquatic > Freshwater > Lake > Sediment | place: USA: Wyoming | collected...
ACAGGGGGGCGGTGCGGAGAACGTGCTCGATGCGGTCACGCGTGTACACAGACGGTTCTGGAGGCTCTAGCTTTGTCTGGCGATAACGGCCGAAGTGTACTTGGCCCAGGTGACCGATGCGAGGCCCCCAAACCGGGGGACTCGCCGTTTTGATCCATCGGAGTGATGACTGTGTCGACACGTTTTGATGCAAAACAGTACTGGGAGACTCGTCTGAGACGAGACTATAGCCTGGGGGGCGTCGGCCGTCTCAACTGGGGTCGGTACTACAACCAGTGGCAATACAGAGTCAGCCGGAGGGTTTTCAAACGGATGCTCCGGGCGGCCGCTCGCGATTTCGAGAGCGCGACCGTTCTCGATGTGGGGTCGGGAACCGGTTTTTACATCGATTGCTGGAAAGAGCTCGGTGTAAAATCCATCGCCGGGATCGACCTGACCGCTCTGGCCGTCGAAAAGCTCCAGGCGAAGTACCCCGATTCGATGTTCTACGAGGTGGACGTTGGCGACGAAACGACGACGATACCCGGCGGACCGTATGACTTCGTCTCCGCCATGGGAATCATGTTCCACATCGTGGATGACCAGCGGTACTCGACCGCACTGAAGAACATTTGCGCATCGTTGAACCCCGGCGGGATACTCATCTTCTCCGACTTGTTTCTGCACGGGGAGCCGCGGCGGGCCGACTACCTCGTCCATCGAACGCGCGCCGCGATCGAGGCGATGCTCGACGATGCGGGTCTCAAACGGTTGATGCGACGGCCTATGTACGTTCTCATGAACGAACCGGTGGACTCCTCGAATCGTCTGCTCAAGGTGTATTGGGGAATCATCCAGAGAATCGTCCATCGAGTCCAGTGGACCGGTTTCGCATTCGGCGCCGCGCTGTATCCCCTGGAACTGTTGCTCGTCTCGACGCTCAGAGAATCCCCCGCGACCGAAGTCATGATCTGCAGAAGACCGCATTCCGGCGGGCGGCCGTAGCCGCCCGGCGGGCCGTGGATCGTGACCGTTCGCGTGATTCCCCAGAAGTTCGCCTCTCCGGTCTCACGTCATTTCGTCGTATCCGGCGGCGATGGCGATTTCTTTTCAGCGGGAAGGAGCTTCTTGAGGTAGTCATTCTTCAATTCATTCAAGCCTTTTTCGACTACGCTTTTTCCCACCACGTTCCTGATGTACTCCGTGTCCGGTTTTACCTGGACGCGCGGAAGCCCGCCGGCGAGGACGAGGGGGAGCTCGATTTCTCCCTGAGCGTTCTTGAAGAACGCCACCGCCGGGTAGCTTCGGGCGAGGTCGTCGGTGAGCTTCTTCGACACGACAAACGTCGCCGCCATGTCGAGACTGCGGTCGAAACCGAGAGAGCCTTTCGCCCCGATCCTGTAATCGCTGTGTGTGAACTGGAGGTTCCGCGCCAGGATCTTTCCGTTTTCGACGACGAAATCGCTCTTGAGATCCTTGAAGGACGTGTTTTTCGTCTCGAATACGCTCGGATACTTGCTCCTGAGCTGATTGGGTATGAGATTCGCCGCGCCGACGTAACGGCCGATTTCATCGAAGATCGCCGTGGCAAAGTTGACGTCGAGGATCTCGCCGTCGAACAGTTCGGCAAGCCCTGACCCTTTGAGTGTTTTCTGCACGTCCAGCCACTCTTTGCCGCTCCCCGACATAGAGAGGTTCATGCTTGCCGTACCGCGGATGCTCTGGCGAACGGAGCCTGGGAGCGCCGTGAGAAGCTCGGTGATGTCGACCTTGTTGGCGGCGAGCTCGATGTTGAACGAGCTCTCTTTTTCTCCGGTGGTGATCACGCCGCCGCCTTTGAGCTCTCCCTCGAGCGCACGCACGTTCATGTCGGTGATCCGGATCGTTTTTCCCGCGATCGTGTACGACGCGCCAAGATTCGTGTAGTCGACGTTCGCGATCGATCCCGAGGGAGAAACGACGGTCCCTTCACCCGAAGGTTCTTTGCTGACCGGATCCACCGTGAGATGCCCCTTGGCGGCGAGGCCGTCGAGGTGCTCGGGTTTCTTCGCGCCGGGTTGGGGCGGTTTCACATCGGCGAGAGCCAGTGAGGCGGAGGTCGCTTCGTACACAAGCGACAGCGGTTTGAACTTGTCGACCGTGGCGTGCCCCTCGATACGGGAACCGCCCATCTGGAGGGACGCGTGCTTCACCTCGGCCCGTTCCTGCGTGAAAGCGATTTCGGCGGAGATGCCTGTCAGCGGTTTTATCGCTTGGGGCAGGACGGCTGATCCGTCGATGATCTTCGCCGTTCCAACGGCGGCCGGGATCTGACCCGGTTTCAACTCGCCTTCGACGCGCGCGGTGAGTTCCGCTTTTCCCGAGAGTTTGTACGGGGCCGCCATCGGGACGATCGCTTCCCAACCGGCGAGGCTTATGTCCTTGGAGCGGATGTTGAGGGCGAGCGAAGGCGGTTCGCCGATGACGTATTCTCCGTCGGCGTCGAGCTTGAGCGCGGCAAACTTCGCGGTTGCCGCTTCGATGATGAGTTTCTGCGGTGTGTAGCGTCCGTTCATGTCGACCGACAGCGGCACCCCCGCCGTTTTCTTGAACCCTTGGGGGCCCTGAAGGTCGATGCGAGACCCGTCGAGGGTCACACGCACGCTCGCGTCCGCCGATGTTCCTTTGGCGGTAAGATGAACGCCAACGGGTCCGCCGATGCGGACCTCTTTGGGAAGACCGGCCGCGACGCGGGGGAATGTTGTCAATACCGCGGTCACATCGAGCGCGTCGATCACCGCGTCGAGGTCGACGGGAACAACGATCGGTCCGGCTTCACCCCTGGGAGTCTCTTTCGGTACGGGTCCGAACGTCCCCCGCACCTTGAGATTCCTCTCGTCGGCCAGCAGGGCCGCCTCGAGTTCCAGCGACAGGGGTTCGTCGAGGGCGAAATCTTTGACAGACGTTTCGATCCTCCGGACACGAAGCGCGACCCCCTGCATTTCATCGGTGTAGTCGACCTCGCCGTTCTCGATGCTCGCAAGAGAGACGACGAGCGGTATGGCCTCCGCTCCAGCTGCGCCGGTCTGTGTCTCGCCCGTCGCCTGGCCCCCGGCGGCGCGCGTGACGAGCGACTGTGTGTTGAGCACGCCGTTTTTGTCCTTTACGATCCGTATCACCGGATCGCGCAGCGTGATCCGCTTGACCTCGAACTTCTTTTTCAAAAGAGGAAGAAGTTTGACGGCCACCTGGAGCTCTGAGGCTTCGACAAAAGGCTCCGAACCGAACGCAGGGTCTTCTCCGATCGAGATGTTTTCGAGACGAACCCCGATGCCGCCGCGAAGCGTGACCCCGACGTCGCCGACGCTGACCTTCCGCCCCAGCGTCGTTTCCGCGCGTGTGAGAAAGAAGTCTTTGTTCTTGTTGACGATCCGATCGAGGTTGGTCGCGACGACCACGAGAGCCACGACGAGGAGGGCGACGATGATTCCGACAACCACGAAGAGCTTTCGCATAGGTAATGTCTCCCTTTTGGGCTCCGGATGACGATGGCGCACATCACTGGGCTCAAGAATAGGATACGCCGTTGCGTTGTCAAGGGCAGAGCCGGTCGCCGGCATCCGCGGTAGGGAGCCGCGCTCGGCACGAGACGGCGCTCGAGATGACAACGACCCGATGTCTGTCGAATTCAGTCGTGGAGGTTTCCGATCTCGATAAGACGCGGCAGGTCGAGAATCCGTATCTTCTTCTTCTCGGTCGAGATCAAACGCTGCCTTTTGAACTCGGCGAGCGCACGGACGAGAGTCTCGACCGCGGTCCCAACGATCCCCGCGAGTTCCTCCCTGGAGAGACGGACATTGAGCGCCGAGCTGTCCCCATCCTCGGTGCCGTAGGTGTCTTTCAGGAGGAGCAAGGCCTCGGCGAGCCGCTCTCTCACGGGTTTCTGTGCGATGTGAACGATCTCCTCCTCGGCCCGCCCGAGCTCAGCCGACAGGAGTTCGATGATCCGCATCGAAAAACCGCCGTTGCCCCTGAGGAGTTTGAAGAACGTCTCCTGCGGGATGCAGCAGATGACCGATTCTTCCAACGCCGCCGCCGACACCGAAGATGGCTCGCCGGTGAGCAAAGACCGGTAGCCTATCACGTCGCCGTTCTTCGCGAGCCGCATGATCTTTTCGCGCCCCTCGCCGCCGGTCTTGTAGACCTTGACCTTTCCCTTGTGGACACAGAACAGACCCGTCGGCGGAATCCCCTCCGAGAAAATGACCTGGCCCTTCTTGTAGAGGTAGCACGCCTTGGTGGAATCGAGGTTCTCGAGGGCATAGTCGTCCACGTCCCGCAGGATGGAGCGGATGCGGTGCTGGCACCGCGCGCAATACGGTCTTTGCAGTTGTTGCATCATAATTACGACGTTGTATACCGGCGTCCATTCACAGTGGACGACACGAACCGCACAACACGAGGAAGCGGCACATGAGGCATCTCGTCGTCTTCATTCTAATTTACATCCTGACGGATGTCAACCGAGTGGGAGTCTTTTGTTGGAAACGGCCGTCCCCGGGGGGGCCATCGGCGCTGCTCCCACGTGCGAACGCAATCGGAACGGCTCGCGGACCAGCTCGCGGCCAGCGTTCAAGCGATCCGGGCTAAATATACTCGTCGGCGTCCGGCGGCGGTTTCTGTGGAGACCCTCGCCAGAAGTCGAGGATTCTCGCCCCGAGTAGAATGAGAAAGGCGAGCAGATACATCCACGTGAGAAAAACGGCGGTTCCTCCGAGAGCCCCGTAGATGGCCTGTCGTCTCGACAACCCCGCAGTGACGTAGGTCCCCAGCTGCTGAAGCACGGACCAGGCACCGGTGACCGCAAGGGAAATCACCACCGCATACGCGGCCTTGGGTGTTTTGACGGGAAGGGTCATATAGAGAATGAACAGGAAAACGGCAAACACCCACGCGGAGAAGTACTTCCCTACGAACGGAATCACGGCCGGGTTTTTCTGAAATACCGGGAGGATCTCGAGAAGGTTCAGGCTGTAACCGGCGACGGCGGCCACGGAGAAAAAGAGCATCGCGCCCACGATGTACGCAAGGGAGAGGATACGGCCTTTGAGAAATCCGACCTTTTTTCTGGCTCCCATGACGGCGTTGATTCCCTCGTCGAGGCCGTCGAAAAGCCCCATGGCGACAAGAACAAGCGAGCCCAGCCCGAGCAATCCGAACGCCTGCCAGTTCGCAGCCGCGTTTTCGATTTGTGAGAGCAGCCTCTCGCCGACAACGGGCGGGAGAATCTCGAGGACGTTTGCGTTGACCTGACTGATGATGTCGGGGTTTGTCCGCATGAAGTAGCCGCTCGTGGCGGCGAGAAGAAAGAGAAACGGGACGAGCCCCAGAAGAAAGTAGAACGCCAACCCCGCGGCCATCATGGGAACCCGCCGCTCGAAAAGAAAGCCATCCCATGCCCGGGGGATGGCATCGAGGAGCCCGACAAAAGAGTCCTTCGCCGATCGGGCCGCCTTCGTGGCCTCTTCGCCAACCTCTTTGCCGACCTCGCGAGGATCGATCGGGGGTTTATCGGGAAACGGGCGTTTCACTTTGGGGTTCTCCTCTCTCCGCCCACCGCGGGCGAACGGCCGGGATCTGCCGCTCGGACGCGCCAGTCCCAGCGGGTACGACGATATACGCGGATAGACCGCTCGTCAACAGCGGCGATCGTGACGGAAAGGACTCCTGTCCGCTCGGGTCGAGACTCTCATTCTCAGACATGCCGGCGAGGCCTGTCCATGGGACCCCGCGATCATCGTGAAAGTCATGGTCGGAGGGAGGCCCTCGCGGGACTCTGGAAACGGGGAAAGAGAGGGTATTTTTTCCGTCCAAAAGTTCGGGTTGACAAGTCGGCCGTCGGGGGCTACAATCAGAGTGCTATTGGAGTACTATTGGAGTGTTATGATGACGTCATCGACGAACTGCGGCTCGGGAAGACGGACAGCCTGGGCCCTTGCTTACTTACAAGGAGGGGGAAACGTGAAGACACACATTGTCCTCGTGCTCGCCTTTGCGGGCGTTCTTTCCGCCGCTGTCACAACCCACGCCGGCACCGAGCTCGGCGCGTCGTGGGACAACGGGATTGTTCTTCAATCCGAAGACAAGAGCTTCAAGCTCAGAATCGGCGGCCGACTCCAAAACGACTGGGCGTGGTTTGAACAAAGCGGCGAGAACGAGGCGTACTTTGGAAACATCCAGGACGGGACCGAGTTCCGCCGCGCGAGGCTGGGGGTGTCCGGTAGCGTCTACAACTATATCGTTTTCAAAGCGGAGTACGATTTTGCCGGGGCGGGGGAGAAGGCACAGGACGGGAAAGCGTCCAAAGAGGTCGCTATAAAGGACGCCTATATCGGTGTCACCGGGATCCCATACATCGGGACCCTGCAGGTCGGACACCAGAAGGAACCCTTCGGTCTCGAGGTGTTGACGAGCGACGATTACACCACCTTTATGGAACGCTCGGCGCTCGTTCTGGGTTCGTATCTCTCCGACCGGAACACCGGCTTCCGTCAACAGGCCGCTTACCTCGCAAACCGGATGACTGTGTCGAGCGGTATTTTTCGCGAGACCGACAACGGCGGGAGGAACTCGCAAGACGGCGAGTATTACGCCGGCACCATCCGTCTTACGGGTCTTCCCTGGCGTAACGAAGAGAAACGCGGTCTTGTCCACCTCGGCGCCGCGTACTCGTACCGGAACACGGCGGATATCTTCAAGATCGAGTTGAAGCCCTCGCCGCACCTGGCTCTGACATCGAAGTCCGCCGGCACGGGGGATGTGGCGATGGACGACGCGAGCTTCTACGGAGCCGAAGGCGCGTTCGTATACGGTCCGTTTTCGGCGCAGACGGAGTACGTGATCTCGTCTCTGGATGCCCCGGCGGCCGGCGACCCCTCGTTTCAGGGGTACTACGTGTACGCTACCGCGTTCGTCACCGGTGAGTCTCGGGCATACAAGGATTCCGAAGGGGTCTTCGATCGCGTCAAGCCGACGAAGAACTTCCGTCAAGATGGAAACGGTATCGGCGCCGTAGAGCTGGGTGTCCGTTACCAGTTCGTCGATACGATCGACCAGGAGATTCTTGGCGGCGAACTCACGGAAGTCACCGTGGGACTCAACTGGTACTTGAACCCCAACACACGCGTGATGGTGAACTACGTCAACTCGAGCGTCGATAATTCGGGAGTCGACGGGGAAGATCTGGGCGCTCTGAGCGCGTTCCAGACGAGATTCCAGATCGATTTCTGAGCAGCCGACACTCGGGTGGGGCGGCAATGGAACGCGGCCGGGCGCGGTTTACACGGCTCGTGCCGGCTTCCTCTGGCCCCGTCAGATTTTCTCCAACTCGCGCGCTGCTACCTGTCCCCGGGATTCGCTGACCCGCCCGAGGAGCACCGCGCCGGCGACAAGGAGGAGGATCACCGACAGAATGGCCACATGAGGGTTCCCGGTGAGGACGCCAACCCCGCCCATCAGCAGCGGACCGACGACGGCGGCGGACTTACCGAGCATGTTGTAAAACCCAAAGAACTCGGCCGCCTTGTTTCTCGGAATGATCCTCGAGTAGAACGATCGGCTGAGCGATTGGACGCCGCCGAGGACGAGCCCGACCGATACGGCGAGCACGTAGAATTCCCACACGTTTTTCATTCGATACGCCCAGACACACACCGCGACATAGACGGCGATTCCGATGTAGATCCCCGTTTTCGCCCCTTTCTTCTCCGCGATTTTCCCAAACGCGATGGCCGCGGGGAATCCCACGAACTGTGTGATGAGAAGCGCGACGACGAGGTTGTTTACGTCGAACCCCAGGGACAACCCGTAGTCGACGGCCATCCGTGTGATTGTGTCGACGCCGTCGATGTAGCACCAGTATCCAAGGAGAAAGAGAGAGACGGTCTTGAGCTTCTTGATCTCGTCGAAGGTTCGTTTGAGTTGCCGGAGCCCCTCGGCGACCGTCCGCCGGTACCCGACCGTCTCGGCAGGAGCCTCTCTGACGAAGACGAGGAGAGGTATGGAGAACACCGCCCACCAGACCGCTACCATGACGAACGACACTCGCACGGCCTCCTGGGGGTCGCGGAGCCCAAAAAAGCCGGGGTCCAGGGTCATCGCCACGTTGAGCGAAAAGAGAATACCTCCTCCGAGATACCCGAAGGCGAACCCCAAAGCGGAGACGTAATCGGCGCGTCTCCCCGGGGCGACGCTAACGAGCAGCGAGTCGTACAGACTGTTGGCCGACGAGAACCCTACCGCGGCTGCCACATAGATGAGAACGGCGAGTTCCCAGTCGCCTCCTTGAACAAACCGCAGCGCTCCGGTCATGACCACGCCCATCATGGCGAAAAGAAAGAGGAGCTTTTTCTTGGCCCCTCCTTTGTCCGCAATGGCCCCGAGCACCGGAGAAAGCACGGCGACGACCACGCTCGCGATCGAATTCGCCGTTGCGAGCCGAAAAGTGCTGGTTGCGACATCCGTCTCCAGGCTCATGTATTGTTTGAAGAACACGGGGAAGAACCCGGCGATGACCGTCGTGGAGAAGGCGGAGTTGGCCCAGTCGTACAGAACCCACGAGAGAACGGTCTTTTTATCTGCGATCCGATCCATACGGTTCATTCGCGGAGAAACGACGGACGTGCGGAAAAGCTACGCGCCGCAACCGGCCTCACAGCCCCGGCACCTGCGGATACCGCCAGAGGGGAGAATGACTTGCAGTGTTCCTCCACGGCATCCCGCAGAATAATCCTCGACCCGACCTGTGCCGTCAATATCGAGGTCGACGCGCCCGCCAAGAATTGCGCTTTGACTTTCCGCCAGGGGGTCGTGTAGAATCCCCGTTTGAGTATCCACAGCCTCTTTCCCCAATTACCCCATAGATCGCCGGCTCAGAAAGGAGAAGAGTTCAGCATCATGGCTGAAAAGCATTTCGATAGCGTACTCGAGGAGGTGCGGAAGTTCCCGCCTCCGCAAGGTTTCAAAAAGGGTGCACATATTTCCTCGATGGAAGACTACCAGAAGATGTTCGAGCAGAGCATCAAGGATCCGGAAAAGTTCTGGGGATCCGTTGCCGAAGAACTCCACTGGTACAAGAAATGGGACCGAGTACTGAACACCAAGGAAGCGCCGTTTTTCAAATGGTACGAAAACGGCAAAACGAACATCTCCTACAACTGCATCGACCGGCATTTGAATTCGGCGGTCAAGAACAAGGCCGCGATCATTTTTGAAGGAGAGCCGGGAGACAAGCGGGTGCTCACGTACGGCGACATGTATCGCGAGGTCAACAAGTGCGCGAACGTGCTCAAGAAGATCGGCATCAAGAAAGGCGATCGGGTTGCGATCTATCTTCCGATGGTTCCGGAACTGCCGATCACAATGCTCGCGTGTGCCCGGATCGGCGCGATCCATTCGGTCATATTCGCAGGGTTCTCCGCTGAATCGATCAAAGACCGGGTGCTCGACAGCGAGTCGAAGCTCGTCATCACATCCGACGCCGGTTACAGGCGGGGAAAAACGCTTCCGCTCAAGGACATCGTCGATGAAGGGGTCCGTGAGTGCGCGTGCATCAAGGACGTTCTCGTTTTCAGACGGTCGATGACTCACGAGTTCCCCTGCAAGATGAAACAGGGCCGGGATCATTGGTACCACGACCTCGTCAAAGATGTGGATCGGATCTGTGAGCCCGAGCAAATGGACGCCGAGGACATTCTCTTCCTGTTGTACACCAGCGGGACCACGGGGAAACCCAAGGGGATCATCCACACAACGGGTGGATACATGGTTTTCACGTACATCACGATGAAGTACATCTTCGACATCAAACCGGAAGATGTTTTCTGGTGTACGGCGGACATCGGTTGGGTGACCGGGCACAGCTACATCGTGTACGGACCGCTCGCAAACGGCGCAACCTGCATCCTGTTCGAGGGCGCGCCGAACTGGCCCGACGAGGGACGGTTCTGGGAGATCATCGAAAACTACGGTGTGAACATTTTCTACACCGCACCGACGGCCATCCGCGCATTCATGAAGTGGGGAGACGAGTGGCCGAAGAAGTATGACCTCAGCTCGCTTCGTCTGCTCGGAACGGTGGGCGAACCGATCAACCCCGAAGCGTGGATTTGGTATCACCATCTGATCGGCAACCAGAAATGCCCGATCGTCGACACGTGGTGGCAGACCGAGACCGGCGGCGTCCTCATCACGCCTCTGCCCGGCGCCACGACGACGAAGCCGGGGAGCGCGACGTTCCCGTTCTTCGGGATCGACGCGGCGGTGCTCAACGAGAAGGGCGAAGACGTCGAAGCGGGTCTTCTCGCCATCCGTACGCCGTGGCCGGGGATGCTCCGCGGGATCTACGGCGATCCCGAGCGGTACAAACAAACGTACTGGTCCAAGTGGCCGGGCGTTTACTTCGCGGGCGACGGGGCGAAGAAGGACAAGGACGGCTACTTCTGGATCCTCGGCCGGGTGGACGACGTGGTGAATGTCGCCGGTCACCGGATCGGAACGGCCGAACTCGAGAGCGTGTTCGTGGAGCACCCCACGGTCGCCGAAGCCGCGGTGATCGGGATCCAGCACGAGCTCAAAGGACAGGCGCTCGCCGCGTTCGTGACACTCCGCGACGGGGTGGAGGGGACCGAGAAGCTCCAGAAGGAGCTCATCGACTGGATCGGACAGAAGATCGGCAAGTTCGCCGTCCCGGACAAGGTCATCTTCACCGCGGATCTTCCGAAGACCCGTTCGGGGAAGATCATGCGGCGTCTCCTTAGAGACATCGCGGAGGGCCGCGCGCTGGGCAGCGTCACGACTCTTGCCGACTCGAGCGTGATCGAACAGCTCAAAGCGAAGTACACGGACTAGGCAAGACGACCGACACCCTGAGACGCACCGCGCACAGCGACGTCACCGGGTTTCGAGAATCGTGCGGTCATCCGCCATCCTGCGATCATCCGCCAAAAGAACAGGGACCTTCCGAAGAGGGTCCCTGTTTTCTCGCCGGGTTGAACGAGTCGCCTCATCCGATCTCCGCGCAGAAGTTGCTCCCGGTTGTTTGTATCGGACGCGCACTGCTCAGTCATCCCAGCTGACCACTTTTGCAGTTTAGTCAACGGTTGACGTATCCAATATAATGCGAACCCAGCGCGGGTGCTCGAAGATAGTTCGTCATCTGGACTACGTCCCGTTCTGGCCCCGCGAGTATCAGTCATCGTTTTTGACCGCGTCAAGACCTGCGTGCGTGTGAAAGAATTAACTTGTGGAAATTCGACATGAGAGAGAAGAGAAATCGAACAGCGCTCGGTGCGCGGCAACGCGGCCAAGCGACACAGGCATTCACAGCGTCCCGTGAATGGGTTACCATATCCGTCGGAGGTTCTTGATGATGCGAGACACCATCGAAGCCAATCTCTGCCGTGTCCGTGAACGGATAGAGGAGGCGTGCCGTCGGGTAGGGCGCCCTAACAGCGATGTGATCATCGTCGGTGTGACCAAAACGTTCGGACCTGAAATCGTGAACGCCCTCGTCGATGCCGGTGTGGAGCACATCGGCGAAAACCGCATCCAGGAATTCATCGAGAAAAAACCCAGAGTGACCCGTCCGTGCCGGTGGCACCTCGTGGGGACTCTTCAACGAAACAAGGCGACGAAAGCCGTCGGGCAGTTCGAGCTCATTCACTCCGTGGATCGACTCACGCTTGCCGAGACGCTGAGCCGCCTGGGGGAGGAGCGCGGCATTACGACACGGATCCTCCTCGAAGTAAATACGTCGGGTGAATCGACCAAGCATGGATTCACACCCGATGACGTCGCCGAGGCCGCCGCGAAGGTCGCGGCTCTGCCGGGTCTCTCCTTCGAAGGTCTGATGACGGTGGGGCCGCTGACGGGCGATCCGGCAGTCGTCCGGCGGTCGTTCGAACGGCTGCGCACGCTTCGCGACCGGATCGAGACCGGTCTGGGGAGATCGTTGGCCCATCTGAGCATGGGGATGAGCGACGATTTCGATATCGCCGTCGAGGAGGGAGCCACAATGGTCCGTCTCGGACGAGTCCTCCTCGGGGAGCACCGCGGCGCCCCGCCCGCGGGCGTTCGCTGAACCCGAGCGGTGGGCTTGCGGGACACCGGGGGTGGAAAAAAACCTACCAAATTTGAGAGAATCGTGTATTTTCAAAAGCGGTCTCTCGACACCGACAGCGAGTCTGAACAGTTAACTCACTACAGTGATGCGAGTTAACATGTTCCGCAGCGTCGAATCATTGGCGCGGATATTGCAAAGTGCAGGTCGATCGAATCCAGAGATGCGATCGACGCGCGTTGTGAGCGATTCTAAGTCCCGGGAGGATGACCCATGCGTTTGACACCGCTCGACATCAGAAAACAGGAATTCAAGAAGGCCATGCGAGGGCTCGACGCCGACGAGGTCTATGCCTTTCTCAGCACAATCGCCGACGAATACGAAGCGGTGATCAACGACAACAAGGCCCTTCGCGAACGGCTGCTGGAACTCGATGACAAGGTCCAGGAGTACCGCAACATGGAGAAGACGCTCCGCGACACCCTTCTCACCGCGGAACGTGTGACGGCCGAAGCCAAGGACAACGCCCGCCGCGAAGCCGAACTCATCGTGAAGGAAGCCCAGATCGAGGCTGAGAAAGCGGTCAGGGACGTCCGGGGCACGGCGATGAGACTTCGCCAGGAGATACAGACGCTCAAGCAGCAGAAAGACGGTTATCTCTCGCGTCTCAAGGTGCTCATCGAGTCCCATATGAAGTTCATCGAAACCGCCGAAAAGGATTTCGCCGATGAGGAACGGAGGTTCGAAGCCGAACGACGGGAATTCGAAACGAAGAAACAAGGTGTGGAGCAGGCGGAGACGCAGACCAAAGGGTTCCGCAAGGCCCTCGACGAAGTGATCGAACGCCAGAAGGACGCCCTCAAAGACGAAGGTCCTCCGTCTCAACCGCGTCCCCGTGCCCAGGCACCCGTGGGCGGTGAGATGGGGCATGACCCGCGCCGATTCCATCCGGGTCCGGCGCCCGAACTTTCCGCCGACGCGGCGCCCGCCGGTAAGGGGGGGACGGCGAGACCCGACGAAAGCGCAGCGCCCGGGTGGTCCTTGGAGAGGCTGAAGCGCGACATCCTGGCCGGCGCCACGAAGCCGGATGAAAAGAGTTGACGAGCGGACAGACGGGAAACTCGTTTTCTCCGTCAGCCTCGCGCCGCGATCTTCGAGGGACGCCGTTGCCGGGTGGACCGCGATGGGGAGCCTCAAAGTTTACGTGACGTCCCCGCCGGTGGATGAAGCGGCCAACCGTCGTCTGACCGAGCTGTTATCCGAAACGCTCGAGGTGCCCAAGTCGGAAGTGGTGATCACCTCGGGGTTCAGATCGAAGTCGAAGAGGCTCACCGTCCCCGCCGCGTGCAAGAATCGGCTTTTACGCTTTCCGGACATCTGATAGAATACTCAATCCCGAGAAAAAAAGACGGCTTTCGACCGGCGCGCAATCGCCCCGCGACCGCCGCCGGCACGCGAAACGATGCTCTGTGAGCGCGGAAATCGTTCGAAGTGAATCACGTGCAGTCCTGATGTCGGGGGCGATGGTCGGCGTTCGCGCGAATCGTTCACCGAGGAGTCCGTTTTGAGAGGGCTTTACGAGAGAATTCAGGAAGCGAAGGAACAGATCGAAAAGCGAATCTCCTCCCGCCCGCAGGTGGCCATCGTTCTCGGCACCGGGCTTGGGGGGATGGCCGATTCGATCGTCGCCGAAGAGATCATCGCGTACCACGACATCCCGCATTTCGTCGAAACCACCGGGCTCGGGCACGACGGCAATTTGATCGTCGGGACCCTTGGCGGCAAGAACGTCGTCGCCATGCAAGGCCGCCTGCACTACTACGAGGGGTACACGATGAAGGAGATCACCTTTCCGCTGCGCGTGATGCACGCGCTCGGCGCGGGGGAGCTGGTGATGTCCAGCGCCGTCGGTGGGATGAATCCCCATCTCGACCGCGGGGACATCGTGGTGCTCACCGATTTCATCAATCTCATGGGGGATAATCCCTTGATCGGGTGGAACGACGACCGGCTGGGACCTCGTTTCCCGGACATGTCGGAACCCTTCGACGCGGAGAGGCGGCGCATCTTCGAATCCGCGGCCTTGGAAAGAGGGACGGTTGTTCGCCGTGCGGTCCTCGTCGCCGTCGCCGGACCCAACCTCGAGACGGCTGCCGAATACCGCTATCTGAGACGGATCGGCGCCGACGTCGTGGGGATGTCCATGGTGCCGGAGGCGATCGTCGCGGCGCACTGCGGGATGAAAGTTCTGGCGCTCTCGGTGGTGACGGATCTCTGTCCCGCGGATAACCTCCAGCCGGCCAACATCGCCGAGATCATCGAGACCGCCGAGAGGGCCGAGCCAAAGCTCCGCGAGCTGGTCGCCGAGTATCTCAAGCGCCTTTGAGAGGCGATTCGAAACATGGAGAACAAACGATTCAAAATCGCCGCGACGCCGGACAGGATCCCGGAGGTCGAAGAGGCCATCATCGATTTTTGGAAACGGGACACGACGTTCGAAAAGAGCGTCTCTGGGCTCGAAGGCAGGCCGCGCTTTGTCTTTTACGAGGGGCCGCCGACGGCCAACGGAAAACCCGGTGTGCACCACGTGATGGCCCGCGTGTGCAAGGACATCGTCTGCCGGCACAAAACGATGATGGGGTACCAGGTGATCCGCAAGGCCGGTTGGGATACCCACGGACTTCCCGTCGAGATCGAAGTCGAGAAGGAACTGGGGATCAGCCACAAGGACCAGATCGAAGCGTATGGAATCGCCAATTTCAACGCCAAGTGCCGGGAGAGCGTGTTCAAGTACGAGAAGGAGTGGACGAAGTTCACGCAGCGGATGGGCTACTGGCTCGATCTGGATCATCCTTATGTGACCTACACGAACGATTATATCGAAAGCGTCTGGTGGATTCTCAAACGTTTCTGGCAGAAAGGGCTTCTCTACGAAGGACACAAGATCGTCCCGTTTTGCCCGAGGTGTGAGACATCGCTCTCCAGCCACGAGGTCAGTCTCGGGTACAAGGACGTGGACGACCCGTCGATCTTCATCAAGTTCAAGAAAGCGGGCAGCGAAGACAAGTTCCTCGTGTGGACGACGACGCCTTGGACGCTCGTCGCGAACGCGGCGCTCGCCGTCGGTCCGTACTACGACTACGTCCGTGTGGCCCACAAGGGGGAGACGCTCATCCTCGGCGAGGCCTTGCTCGGCGTCCTCGACGGGCCGTACGAGGTCCTCGATCGTTTCAAAGGAGAAGCGCTCGCCGGGGGAAAGTACGAACCTCTCTTCGACTTCTTCAAAAGCGCTGAGAATGGTTTCAACGTTCTCGCCGCCGATTTCGTGAGCCTCGAGGACGGGACGGGAATCGTCCACATCGCGCCTGCGTTCGGCGAGGACGACTACCAGCTTCATCTCACAGCGGGTGTACCGCTTCTGCAACCGGTAACCCTCCAGGGGACTTTCACCGAGGAGATCACTCCCTGGGCGGGGCGGTGGATCAAGGACGCCGACTCCGACATCATCCGAAAACTCAAAGAGGAGGAAAAACTCTACGCGAGCGGCACGGTGACACACGCGTACCCGTTCTGCTGGCGTTGTTCGACGCCGCTCGTCTACTACGCGCGCAAGTCGTGGTACATCAGGACGACCGCCTTCAAGAACGAGATGATCGCCGCGAACAAGGAGATCAACTGGATTCCCAAAGAGGTGGGCGAGAACCGGTTTGGCAACTGGCTCGAAAACAACGTCGATTGGGCGTTGAGCCGCGAGCGGTACTGGGGGACCCCGCTTCCCGTATGGGTCTGCGAGGGAGGCGAGCACCGGTTGGCGGTGGGGAGCATCGAGGAGCTGAGGAATCTCGGCGAGAACATCCCGCGTGACAACGAGCTGGACCTTCACCGTCCCCAGGTGGACGGGTTCGTTCTCAAATGTCCCGACTGCGGCGGAAGGATGCGCCGAGTCGCCGAAGTGATCGACGCGTGGTTCGACTCGGGGAGCATGCCTTTCGCGCAGTACCACTATCCATTCGACCAAGGGAAGATGTTCGAGGGCCAGTATCCCGCGGACTTCATCTCCGAAGGGATCGACCAATCGCGGGGATGGTTCTACTCGCTTCTCGCCATTTCGACGTTCCTCACCGGGGGGAGCTCGTACAAGAACTGCCTCGTGACGGAGCTCGTCCTCGACAAGAAAAGCCAGAAAATGTCCAAGAGCCGGCGAAACGTCGTCGAGCCCTGGGACGTGCTGAACAAAGAAGGAGCCGACGCGCTCCGCTGGTATCTGATATCGGCCAGCCCCCCGTGGCTGCCCACGCGGTTCGACAGAAAAGCGGTCGTCGATGTGTCGCAGAAGATCCTTGGGACGCTGCGAAACGTATACTCGTTCTTCGCGATGTACGCGGAGATCGACGACTTTCGTCTCGGGCGAAAAGGAGGAACGCCAAACCTCCTCGACCGGTGGATTCTTTCACGCTTCCATTCGACCGTGACGGACGTGCGGAAGCAGATGGACGCGTACGATATGACCCGCGCCGCGCGGGCGCTTCAAACCTTCGTCCTCGACGAGCTGAGCAACTGGTACGTACGCCGTTCCAGACGGCGGTTCTGGAAGGGCGAGATGGGGCCCGACAAGACCGCCGCGTACAACACGCTTTACACGGTGCTCTACGGGACTCTCAAGCTCCTCGCTCCCTTCGTCCCCTTCGTCACCGAAGAGATCAACCAGGCTCTCCACGCGGCGATGACGGGCGCGGGAGACGGCAAGAGTATCCATCTCGAGTCTTTCCCCGATGCCGCCCCAGAACTGATCGACGCTGATCTCGAAGCGCTGATGGACACCGCCCTCGTGATCTCTTCGTTGGGCCGCACGGTGCGAAACGACGCCGGTATCAAGATCCGTCAGCCGCTCTCGGAGATGGTGATCCACGACCATTCCGGAAGATGCGAGAGGCTGCTGGCGAGCGAAGAGATCCGCGAAATCGTTCGCGACGAACTCCACGTCAAGGGGCTCCGTCTTGCCGACGATTTGTCCGTCTGCGTCACGATGAAACCGGCGGCCGCGTACCCCGTCCTTGGGAAGCGATTCGGAAAACGCGTGCCCGAGATCGTCCGGCTCATCGACGAGCTTCCCCAGGAGGCGCTCGGGGAGTTCCTGAAAAACGGCGAACTCACCCTGGCGACGGGAGAAGGCGACGTGACGCTGGATCGTGAGGACATGACGGTGATGGTCGAAGGGATCGCCCCCTGGGGCGGGCGTCACGAACACGGGATCATCGTTGCGCTCAACCTCGAGGTCGACGACGCGCTGCGGCTCGAAGGGATCGCGCGCGAGTTGGTCAACCGGCTCCAGAACCTCCGCAAGAAGGCGGGCTTCGAGGTGAGCAACAGAATCAGGATCCGCTACGACGGCGGCGAGGTCGCGGACCGCGTATTCGCAGCGCAGGGGGAATTCATCAAACACGAGACGCTTGCGCGTGAGGCCGAGAGGGGCGCGGCGCAGTGGAAGGACAGCGCGGAACTCGAGGTCGATGGAGAGTTGATAAGTCTTTGGATCGAGAGAGAATCTGATTGACAACCCCGCGCGGCGCTAGTATGTTATCAGCGCTTTTTTTTGACCGTGCGCCGCTTCGAGCATCACACAAACGCAGGATCGATAAGAGGTTGGCATGAACAAGAAAGAGCTCGCACGCTTCAGGAAGCTCATCCAGGCGGAGCGAGAACGGGTTCGGCAGAATCTCGGTCTCATCGAGGAAGAGATCTCGGACCGCACTTCGAACAAAGCCAGCGGAAGCCAGGGATACTCCAACCACATGGCGGACATCGGAAGCGACGCCATGGATCAGGAACAGGCGTTTCTCCACGCCAGCCAGGAGTCCGAGTATCTCGGACAGCTCGACGACGCGCTCAAACGGATCGATGACGGGTCGTACGGCGTGTGTGAAGACTGCCAGGACAAGATACCGATGAAACGGCTTGAAGCGTACCTCGCAGCCAAACTCTGTGTGGCGTGCAAGTCCAAACAGGAGAAACTCCCGAGGAGCTGAGTAGTGGGGTTTCTTCTGTCAGCGCTGATCGTCGTTTTCCTCGATCAGATTTCAAAGCAATTCTTCTGGGCCCTCGGCAAGAATTTCGACATCATCGAAGGGTTTTTCCGCGTGACTCTGGTGCGCAACTCGGGCGCGGCGTTTGGCATGCTCCAGGGAGGAAGAGTGTTCCTCATCGCGGCGAGCGTCGCCGCGTCGATATTCATCATGTTTCTCGCCGAGAGGATTCCCCGTGAGGAGCGTCCGAAGCGCATCTTTCTCGGGATGATACTCGGCGGCGCGCTCGGAAACCTGATCGATCGTCTCTACCCGGGTCATGTCATCGATTTCATCGACATGGGGATCGCGTCCTACCGATGGCCGGTGTATAATCTTGCGGACAGCGCGGTGACGATCGGCGGCGTTCTGCTCGTCCTCAGTTTCGCCCGGAAACGTGAACAGAAACAGGAACAACCGAATTGAATCGTTCGTGGTCTCTCCCGACGAGGAGGGGCTCCGACTCGACGTGTTCTGCGCCGCCCGCATCGGGGGGCTCTCGAGGAGCCAGATCCAGAAGCTCATCAGAGCGGGACACATCGTCGTCGATTCGGCCTCCAGACCATCCAGCTCCATCCTCAAGAGCGGGGAAGAGGTTCGCGTAGCGGTTCCCCCGCCGGCTCCATCCGATTCCGAACCGGTCCCGCAGGATATCCCCGTGCGTGTCGTTTTTGAGGATGACGATCTCATCGTCATCAACAAAGACGCGGGCATCGTCGTCCACCCCGCAGAGGGGAACCGGGACGGTACGGTTGTCAACGCGCTTCTCGGCAGGGGGGTGCGGCTTTCGAGTCTTGGCGGTCAGAACCGCCCGGGCGTCGTCCACCGTCTGGATAAGGACACGTCCGGTGTGCTCATTCTCGCCAAGACGGACCGCGCCTACGGAGGACTCGCGCACCAGATCGGCGCGCGGGAGGTCCGCAAGACGTACCATGCGATCATATGGGGGCACTTGGGCGTGCCGGCACAGAGGATCAATGCTCCCATCGCCCGCCATCCAGTGCACCGGCAGAGGATGGCGGTCGCCAAACGAGGAGGCCGCGAGGCCCTGACCGAGGTGTTTGCGGTGGACACCTTTGAGCATTTCGACTATATTCGTGTCATTACAGTTACGGGCAGGACCCACCAGATTCGTGTGCATCTTTCACACATCACCCATCCGATTCTAGGTGACCCTGTCTATGGGGGACGCCGGGTGAAAGCGGCGCCGGAGAGCGCGAGGATCCGCGCAAGGATGGGTGTTCTTCTCAAATTGATGCAGCGGCAAGCACTCCATGCATCGAGCATCTCCTTTGCTCACCCCATTACGGGTCAGCGGTTGGGGTTCAAGACGGCACTCCCCGATGACATGAGATCGGCGTTGGAGTTGTTGTACCGTGAGGAGAGACTGTTGTAAGGAGGTGAGGGGTTGAAATTCAGCCAAAGGGAGTACATGGGATACCCGGTTCTCGACCTCAAGGGCAAACTGACCGGCGGGCCGGAGGCGGAGACGTTCCGGGACACCTTCAAGGGCCTTGTGCAACAAGGCAAAAAATACGTGATCATCAACTTGAGGGATGTGGAGTGGATCTCGAGCACGGGTATCGGGATTCTGATCCGGGGATACAAGACCGTTTGCGAAGCGGGCGGAGATTTCGTCATCGTCCGCGTCGGGGAGAGAACGCAGCAGGTTTTCAACGTTCTCCGGCTCGATCAGATCTTCAAGATCGCGGCCGATGAGGATGAGGCCGTAAAGTACCTGGAACGGACGGCCAAAGCGGGCGGCTGATCGATCGTGTCGGCGCGCTACAGCGTGTAGCATCGAGGAGGCAGTGACGTGAAAGTCAACCAGAGAGAGCTTTCCGGCGCAGTGGTTCTGGAGCTCCAGGGGAAATTGACCGGGGGGCCCGAAGCCGAGCAGTTTCGCAACATCTTCAAAGACCTCATCCAAGACGGAAAGAAAAACATCATCGTCAATCTCAGGAAGGTTGAGTGGATCAACAGTACCGGGCTCGGGATCTTGATCAGCGGCTACACGTCGGTGCGGAAAGCAGGCGGGGATCTCGTGCTCTGCAACGTGGGGGACAGGATCGACAGTATCCTGTACGTTACGAAACTGAATCTGCTGTTCAGTGCGTTCGAAGATGAAGCGGACGCCGCGGAGCACCTGCGGAAGCGTAGCACGGTTTAGACTCGTCCAGTAGGTGATTGGATGCCCGGTTCCCAAAAAATCTTGGAACTCGTCATTCCCAGCGATTTCAGATACTTGGGCGCTGTCGACGCAGCCTTCCAGGATCTGGCCCGAGAGTTCTCATGCGCCCAGAGATGGATCGATGATTTCAGTACGGCCCTTGTCGAGGCCTGCACCAACGCGATCGAACACGGAAACAAATACTCGAAGGACAAGAAGGTCCGGATCGTCGTCGAGCTCAATGAAAACAAGATCGTCGGCCGGGTGCAGGATGAGGGCGAGGGCTTCGATTTCGAGAAATTCCTCTCCGATTCGTCCCCGCCCGACACCCTCAGTGAACGCGGTCGGGGTATCATCATCATGAAAGCCTTCGCGGACGAGGTCAGATTCTCGTTCGACCCCAAGACCGGTCTGTGCGTCGAATTGACGAAGGTGTGCGGGCAGACCGGACCCCACTCCTCGAAAGCCAAGAAGTGACGACTACCTCGACAGAATCGAGGGGTGGGCGAACGGCCGGCCGCCCACGGAACCTGCGGTGCCTTCGGTGCGTATGATATAGCGGACTGCGGTACTTCCTGCCAGGCGTCGGATCAAACCAGATGGGTGCGACGTATACGCTTCTACTCTCTGTTGTCTACCTCGTCGGCGGCGTTTTCATCTTTTTGCTGGGGCTCACGATCCTCCGTACGGGCACCAGCAGCACTCCCACGCGTGCGACCGCCCTGATGCTTTTTTTCGCCGGGCTGGGACCCGTTCTGAGCGCCACGAGCATCATCGTGCAGAGCACCCTGAAACAAGACGCCGTCGTCTACCGGTCGATGGTCGATAACTTCGAGTACCTGTGGGAATTCTATTTTCCCTCGCTCCTGCTCTTCTCCCTCTCTTACCCGCGGGAGAACCGGCTGCTCCGGAGCTTCGCGCTCGCGGGGCTGCTTCTGTACCTTCCGTACGTCGCCCACCTCATCACCATCATCATGGGTGAGGGGCTGTTGAAAAACGTTCTCGACGCCGCGAGACACCTTCCGCCGGGGAAAGAAGTTTCGATCGGGGAGCGGACCGTATCGCTTTCCGGCACCGGGAACATCATCTCGATCGCGCTCGGCGCACTCGTCAAGCTCCACAAGCCGCTGTTCCTTCTCGTGAACGTTTTGTACGCTGCGGTCGCGTTGTTTTTCATTTCGAGGAGCCTCAAGCGCCAGCCCAATCCCCGGATCGCCAGACAGCTGAAAACCGTGTTTGCCGGGCTGGTGGTCAGCATCGCGGGATACCTGCTCGCGAAAACCGCGGGGCGCCTCGGGTCCGAAAACGTGAGCCTCGCCCTTGTCAATTTCTCGCTCGTAGCGGGGGGCGGGTCCGTGGCGTACGCCGTTGTAAAACAGCAGTTCCTCGGGATCAGATACGTCGCCCGGAAGAGCCTGCTCTACGGCGGGGCCGCCGTCATGTTCGCCGTGGTCTATCTGTTCGTGGTGAAGCCGGTCAGCGACTATTTCGGCCAGTACAGCATGGTGAGCAAGGACGCGTTCGAAACGGGCTTCATCATCCTTACAATCATCGCGTTCCAGCCGACGCTCCTGCGGATCGAGGAGCTGCTCGAGCGGGTCCTCCTCAGAGGGAGGGACGATCTTCAGGTGAGATTCAAGGAGCTTGCGGGCAAGATATCGAGCGCGGGCGGCGAGAAAGAGCTCGAGGATCTGCTCCGGTCCGAGTTCGAGGCGATCCTCGACGCCTCTTCGGTGACTCTCACGCTCGCCGGCGAGGCGGAGCGAACCGGACGGGTCGTGGAACTCCTCGAGAAAATCGGCGAGCCGGTGATGAAGCAGGATCTCTTCAAGTCCGCCGAAAAGGGACGGCTTTTCGTGGATGAGGGTGGAGGGGAGAAGACCCCGGGAACTTCCGAGAAGGAGCGCGCGAGAAAGCGGCGCGAGGCGGCGGCCGAGCTCATCGGAAGCGGCGAGGTTCTCGTTCCGATTTTCAGGGAACGGAAGTGCGTAGGGTTCGTCTCGCTCGGCGAGAAGACATACGGGCTGAGATATACCACCGAAGAGCTCGCACAGCTCTCCCTCATCTCGAACCAGATCGGTGTGGCGCTCGACAACATCCGGCTCCTCCGCGAGAACGTCGAGAAAAAGCTCATCGAGGAAGAGCTCCAAATCGCGCGCCGGATCCAGTCGCAGCTTCTGCCCCCGTGCTCGCCGAGCATACCCGGGTACGATCTCAGCGCATCGACGATTCCGAGCCGGCACGTGGGAGGGGACTACTATGACTTCGACATCATCGACGGCGACGCTCTCGTCGTCGTCGTCGCCGACGTGTCCGGGAAAGGGATCCCCGCCTCGCTGCTCATGGCCACGCTGCGCGCGGCCGTCAATTCGAACGCGGACGCTAGAAGAACACCTGCGGTGATGGTCAGCCGGATCAACACCCTCCTCTATGAAAGCACATCGTCCGAGGAATTCGCGACGCTCTTCTACGGTGTGGTAAACCTCGAAGACGGCGTGATGAGATACGCCAACGCGGGGCACGAATTCCCGTTTCTCGTCTCCGAAGAGGGTGTCCGGCAAATCGGCGAAAGCGGGATCGTAGCGGGTTGTGTGGAGAGCTTCCCTTACGAGGAGTTCTCCTGCCAGATCCCAAAAGGGGGGACGGTCGTGCTCTACACCGATGGGATCACCGACGCCGCCGCCGGGGACGGTGAGAATTTCGGCGCGGACCGGTTGAAAAAGGTGCTCGAACGGGACGGGCTCCGGAGTGCCAGCGAGCTCTGCTCGAGCATTCTCTCCGAGGTGGAGCGGTTCGCCAAGGAAGGGGCGAATCTCGACGACCTGACTCTCGTTGCGTTGAAGAGAGAGTAGTCCTCCTCGGCGGCTCTTCCGCGCAGCCGCTGGGATGTCGAATCGGCACGGATCGTGCGGGGTCTTCTATGCGTATACTGGGAATCGATACGGGTGAACGGCGCGTCGGGTTCGCGGTGAGCGATCCGCTCGGGATTACCGCGCAAGGGCTCGAGACGTTCGACGCAAGAGAAGGTATCGACCTGGTCGATCATGTCAAGGGTCTTGTGGAGCGGTACGGAGTCGAGGAGATCGTTGTGGGCCACCCCGTGGGACTCGCGGGGCACGCGGGAGAATCGTCCCGGAGGGCATCGCAGCTGGCTAAGCTCCTCGGGGAGCGGTTCGGTCTGAGGGTGACGTTGTGGGACGAGCGCTTTTCGAGCGAGGAGGCCAAGCGGGTCCTCCGCGGGCAACGGGCCCCAAAGACAGCGATTGACAAGCTCGCCGCCGTCATCATTCTTCAGAGTTACCTGGATTACCGAAGGAGATCCGATTGAATTCCCGGGGTCGTCTGACGTGGGTCGTCGTTCTCGTTCTGGTTGCCGCAGCCGGTGGCGCCTTTCTGTTCCAGGCCGTATATTCACGACCCGCCGTCGGCAGTGGTCGCGACGTCCCCGTGTTGTTCTCCGTCAAGACGGGGGAGTCCTTCTCGTCGGTCGCAGCGCGGCTTGGCGCGCTCGATCTCGTGGAACACCCGCGCGCCGTGGAGGTCTACGCGTGGCTTCGCGGCTGGGACAGACGGGTAAAGGCGGGGACGTACCAACTCGTCCGGGGCGAGAGGGCAAGAGACATACTGGGAAAACTCGTGTTGGGGGATGTGCTGAGGGTTTCCGTGACAATACCCGAGGGCTTGACCCACACGCAGATGGCCGGAGTGCTCGCCGCTGCGGCGGATGTTGATTCGACGGTATTTGCCGGACTATTGACGAAACGCGAGATTCTCGATGAACTCGGTGTGAAAGGACCGTCCCTCGAAGGGTATCTATTCCCGGATACGTATCTCATTCCGTGGGGTATGACACCTGAAGAGATTGTGCGGATGATGAGAGCGAGGCTCGAGGAAATTTTCGCGGGGGGCATGAACGGACGCGCCGAGGAGATCGGGATGACGCGCCACGAAGTGCTCACGCTCGCGTCGATCATTCAAGCAGAGGGCCGACTGCCCGAAGAGCTGGCGCTCGTGTCCGCCGTCTATCACAACCGGCTCAAAACCGGCATGAAGCTCGAGGCGGATCCGACCGTCGCATACGCGATGGGTGGTTACAAGGGCCGGCTCTACTACAAGGATCTCGAAGTGGACTCGCCGTACAACACGTACGTGCACACCGGACTCCCTCCGGGGCCGATGTGCGCTCCCGGGAAGGCCGCGATCGTCGCGGCTCTGTACCCGGATACGACGTGCAACGCCCTTTATTTTGTTGCAAAGGGCGACGGCGGACATATATTCTCCTTGACCCTCAAGGACCATCTAGCCGCGGTCCAGGCCGTCAGGAGAGCGAGGATGGCGTCGAACTGAGCCGGACCTGAAGCGGAGAGAATGCTGATGATCGAAGTGAACGCGCTTGCGGGGGAGAGCAAAGCGGCCCTCGAGAACCTGCGGTCCGTTCTCCGGAAGTACGACTCGATGGTCGTCGCGTTCTCGGGCGGCGTCGATTCCGGACTGCTCGTGTACGTGACCCGTGAGGTCCACGGCGACCGTATGCTCGCCGTGGTTGCGGCGACGCCATCGCTCCCCAGGTCGGAGGAGGAAGATGCGTTCGCGTTCTTGAGATCACACGGGATTCCGTTCGAACGGATCGTCACCGACGAGATCGATAATGACGCGTACAGAAAAAACAATCCGGACCGATGTTATCACTGCAAGACGGAACTGTTCACAAGGCTCCAGGAGCTGGCGGCGTCGCGGAAATTCTGTTGTGTCGCGTACGGCGCGAACGCCGACGACGAGGACGACTACAGACCGGGTATGGTGGCGGCGAAAGAGAAACGCGTTGTCGCTCCCCTCATCGAGGCGGGTTTGGGCAAGCGTTCGGTCCGGGATTTGGCAAGGGCGCTCGGTCTTGAGTTGTGGGACAAACCCGCGTCTCCGTGTTTGGCGTCCCGGATACCTTACCTCCAGGAAGTGACGCGGGAAAAACTCGCGCAGATCGAAAGAGCCGAGCGAGTGTTGAAAGACAACGGGTTTAGAATTTGTCGAGTGCGCCACCACGGCGACGTCGGCCGTATAGAGATCCCCGTGGACGATCACCCGCGCCTTTTTGAACCGGGTGTCTGGCCCGCTGTGATCCGCGGGGTGAAAGACGCCGGGTTCCGGTATGTCACTCTGGATCTCGAGGGGTTTCGGACCGGCAGGTTCAACGAAACGCTGGGCGAGGAGTAGAAAAAATGGACAGGGCAAAGCCGTTCGAATTCAAATGGAAATTCTTTGTCGCAGGGATGGTGTCGATCGTCCTTGGCTATGTGCTGCTCGCGTTGAGCGACATTTCCATCTCTCCAATCCTTCTTGTTCTTGGATACTGCGTCCTTATTCCTTTGTCTTTTCTATAGTTGCGATCGGTTGCATAAGGGCGAATAGCTCAGCGGGAGAGCGCCTGCCTTACAAGCAGGAGGTCACAGGTTCAATCCCTGTTTCGCCCACCACGGCCCCCCCTCGATTCCCCGGAGAACCCGTCCCCCGCTACCGCTCGCACGGGGCACAAAACGCCTGTCTCGAAAGGATTGGGCGAAGTTTACGGGTTGACAACGCCGGGCTCCTCGTGATACAATCCTCGGCGTCGAGTAAGGCTGCACCACCACTGGTGGAGGGAGGTGTTCATCCCCTGGCTTCTTTCCATTGGGTGGAGTGCCACCCAATTCGCACGTGTTCATTCCGAACTTTTTGGAGGTGTAACGAATGTCCAAGGTTGTGTTTTTTGCAGCCTCACTGCTGTTGGTAGCAGGGGTCGCGTTCGCGGGGATCATCAATCCTTGCGGTTCGCCGGTAATCCCCCACCTGACCGGGACGCCATGTTACTTCGCATGCCCCCAGGGTGATACGGGCACGATCGTCAGCGCCGGTTTCTGGATCGAGTTCACGATCAACGACCTCCTCGGGGCGCCGGTCGTGGACATTGGCGGGGCCGACTTCTGGCTCATCGACTGCGATCCAGCGAAGGATCTGACACTCTGCGCGGGTGCTGCTTCGTCGAACGCCGACTCGGCGACCAGCAACTCACCGAGCCTCACTTACAGAGGCAAGACGACGATGAGCTTGACGACTCTGGCCGTGGGCGGTTGTGTGACCGGTCTCTCGCCGGTTGTCCAGGGCATCGTGCTCCAGACACCAGGCACTCAGCCGTGTACCACGCCGACCTACTGCTTCGCCGTCAAGGTGCGCAGCTGTGATCTGAACGGCGATCTCCTGATGAACTCTCAGGACGTTGCGATCTTTGCGAGCCACTACCCGCCGACGGGTACGTACGACACATGCTCGGACTTCGATTGCAGCACTGTGATCAACTCTCAGGATCTCGCGAGGCTTGCGTTCCACTATGGTCCTCCGGGGCACAAGTGCCAATAACGAACGCAGCGGAGGTCGCGTCGCGTCAACAGCGGACTCCTGTGGTGGTTACGCGTCGTAGGTAAGCAACGAACGAACAAGGAGTTTGAAGATGAGAATTGCAACATTGGTTTTTGCGGCTCTGATGGCGACTGCGGTGGCCGTCAGCGCGCAAACTCCGTACATCGCGGTGTACTTCGATTCGGGTCATTCCCAGGAGGCCAAGGACTGTCCGGGTCCGGGTCCGGTTGTCGACACGTGGTATATCGCCGCGGTCAACTTCAACATGTTCCTGAGCGGAGCCGAGTTCATGGTCTCGTATCCACCGGCGGTCACCTGGTTGGCGGATGCGGCCACGCCCCCGGTTACCCTCGGTAACACACCGACGGGTATTACGATGGGGTTCCCGTTCCCACAGAACGGATTCAACACGGTCGATCTGTGCCAGGTCGTGGTTCTTTGGAACTGCGAGACATGTA
>Ga0315275_10000748_pt1 | contig 27154 bp, 19 predicted proteins | sample YL17G03_0_MG_FD_205557 | JGI IMG/M metagenome (GOLD analysis project Ga0315275, IMG submission 205557) | Sediment microbial communities from Yellowstone Lake, YNP, Wyoming, USA - YL17G03_0 | ecosystem: Environmental > Aquatic > Freshwater > Lake > Sediment | place: USA: Wyoming | collected...
CGGGAGAAGCGCCGGACCTCGTAGGACCAAATGAGCCCTCATGCGAGGGCTTGACCCGCCGCGCCGATGTTCTGGGGGCCGCCGAAAGGCGGAGTAAGACGGTCGGCGTCGGCGGGTCTGCATCCCCTGAAAGGAACCCCTTGTCTGACCTGCAAACCGCCGCCGTCGAATACGCCAAAGCCGGGCTGCACATCCTCGCCCTGACTGGCAAGCGCCCGAACGGCCGGGTGCATGGCGAGAGCTGGTCGTGGGAGGACAGCTTCTACGGCGCGCCGGACAACGAGGCCGAACGCGACGCACTCTGGCAGGCGTTCAGCGACCAAGTTGGCACCACCGGAATTGCAATCCTCATCCCGGAGAACTTCTACGTCGCCGACGTGGACAGCGAGCGCGCCGCAGAGCTGCTGCTCGAACTGGGATGGCTCCCCCAAGACGACGCGGTCGTCGCCAAGACAAAGAACGGCCTGCACATCTGGTTCTGGTGCCCGGGCGCGAACAAGAACCGATGGCTCGGGGATGGCGAGCAGCCTGACCCGGGCCGTACCCTCCTTTTCAAGGGGTTCGGCGGATACGTCGTCGCGCCTCCATCCCTCCACTTCGATGCCGACGGAGACGAGGACGGGACCTACGAATGGGTCTTCCCCCTCGTCTCCGGCGGGTCGCTCCTCTACATGCCGGACGTCCTGCCGGAGTCGGTGCGGGTCAAGTTCGAGGCCGCCGACCAGTGGGCGGGGCTGAAGGCCGTGCTCCCCAAGCCAGAAGTCACGAGCTTCGTCGTCGCCTACGAGGAGGGCAAGCCGTGGTGGCTGTGGCCGAAGACGTGGAGCTACGGGCTGGAGGGGCTGGAGAAGGCCATCATCAACGCGGCGGACGGCAACCAGAACAACGTCATCCACTGGGCGGCGATGACAGCGCGCGATGAAGGTGTACCCTATGAAGTCTCGATGACAAGACTTCTGGCCGCCGCCATCCAAGGGGGACACCCGCGCTCACGCGCCCGGGACACCATCAAGGGCGCCTACAAACGAGCCCCGCGTGGGTAGTATCGCGCCGTTCCCAATCCATCCGACCACCCGCGACGACTACTTCGCGTGGGTGCTCGCCCAGTCCGGCGACATCGGGCTCGGGGACACGGTGCGGTACGACCACTCGACCCAGCTCTGGCATGTCTGGAACGGCATCCGCTGGGCACCCGACCGGACGACCGTGGTCTTCGACCTCATCCGGCAGCGCATGTCGCACTGGTTCGACATCAACACGGGCATGGTCAAGACCGAGGCTGACGGCAAGCTGTACTCCGCCCTCTACGACACCGGGAAGAAGGTGGCCGTCCTGAAGGCGCTGGCCTCGATGCCGGGTATTGCAATGACGGGCGAGGAGTGGGACCAGTGGCCGGAGCTACTGGGCTTCAACAACGGCGTGCTCGACCTGCGGACCCTCGTACTGGACACGAACCCGGCGCCGGAACTCCTCATCAGCCGCTCGACCGGCGTGGACTGGGACCCGCAGGCAGACACCCGGCCGTTCATCAGCTTCGTGGACGACATCATGGGCGGCGACGCGGACCTGCGCGACTATCTCCTCCGCACGCTGGGCTACGCGGCGCTCGGCACGACGCGGGAGCAGAAGTTCTGGATGTGGGTCGGGCAGGGCCAGAACGGCAAGGGCGTGCTGGCGCGGACAGTGACCATGGCCCTTGGCGACTACGCCGCGACCCCGCCGGACACCCTCTACATGAAGACCAAGTACGGGTCCGCGAGCAGCGAGAAGCCCCGCCCGGAGCTGCTGAAGCTGGAGGGAGCGCGGTTCACCTACATGTCGGAGCCGCAGGGTGGGCAGTTCAACGAGGAGATGCTGAAGGCGCACACCGGCAACGACCCCATCGAGGGTCGGACCCTCTACTCCAAGACCTTCAAGACCTTCAACCCCACCCACAAGATTGTGTTCCTGACCAACAACCCGCCCCGTACGGAGGATGTCGGCCCGTCGATGCAGCGCCGCGTGCGGATGCTGTGGTTCGAGCAGGACTACCGGGACCCCAAGCGCGACGACAAGGACATCGAGGCCCGCCTTCAGGAGACGAAGAACCTCCAAGGCGCGCTGCTCGTCATGGGCATCGCCGCGCAGGAGTACCTGACGTCGGGCCTGCCGCAGCCCCAGAAGGTGACGGACTGGTCGGACGCGTACATCGCCGAGAACGACCCGCTGGGTACGTTCGTAGAGGAGATGTGTGTGAGGGACCCGAACACCGAGGTCGCCTCGGGGCAGCTCTGGAAGGCATTTGACGGTTGGTGCGACCGGAACGGGTCCGAGAAGATGACCCAGACCGGGTTTGGCCTCGCGCTTGCCCGCAAGTTCGACCGCAGGACCAAGAACTCGGGCCGGTTCTTCATCGGAGTCCGCCTGAAGAACATGACGGACGTTCAGGACGACGATGAATGACAATGTGCTACATGACTCAACAGATTTCAGCCTTCGGCGGTCCCTCGTCATGGTGAAACAGGACCCGAAGGGTGCGAAAGTGGCATTCGCGGACGCGGCAAAGTCGTATTGCCCCTCCTGCGACAAGTTCATCCGCCATAAGGAGGGCGTGGAGTGGTGCCGGGACAATAGGATGAGCGAAAAGACCCTCCAGAGCCGGGTAATCGCCCGCGCGAAGTCCCGGGGGTGGGATGTCAAGCACGTTGGCAAGGGAATTGCGGCATTTGACGCCGCTGGAGCCCCTATCTTCGTGTCCACCGCCAAGTCGTTCCCCGACCTGTTCCTGCTCCACGAGCGCCAGCGTCGCCCGCTCGCCATCGAGCTGAAGCGGATGAACGGGACCTTCGAGCCCGGGCAGCTCGAATACCTCCAGTTGCTCAACGTCTGCGGCATTCCGGCCGTGGTCATCCGCCCGGTCGATTTGCGCGATGGTACCCTCAACGCCATACTGGGGGCTCTATGACGACCCCATCCCAGATGGCAGTTCGACGCACCATCAACTCGCGTTGCGTCATCTGCAAGCACACAGACCGCCGCAACGCCGTCGAGCTGATGTGGAACGGCGGCATGTCGGGCGTGGCCATCTCGGACCTGCTCGGTGGCACGCCGAACCCCGCAACCATCCTGAAGCACCTGAAGGAACACTCACTCGGCGGGGCTACTCGCGAGGTTGACGTTGAGCCCGAGGCGCCCGTCCGTGAGCGCATCCTCCGGCTCCAGCGGATGCAATTGGACGAGATTGAGCGCCGCATTGCGCTGGCCAAGATGCGCGCGGACGAGACGAACGAGTACATCGACGCGCAGCGCGAGAAGCACGAGGCAGCGGGCGAGGACTACGACCGCCCCAACGTGGACTGGTCGTCCTTCACCGACATCCTCGGCAAGGACATGCAGTCCGCCATCGGCTCCATCCTGAAGACGCAGGGTCTCAGCGACAAGCGCGAGAAGGTGCAGGGCGAATTGAAATTGGGGCTGTTCGAGGCCATGACGGCCGCTGGGCACGCCCCGTTGTCCATCTCGGGCGGCAAGCAGAAGCAGCTCACGGCCCCGCAGGAGAACGACGACGACGACGCGCTCGCCGAGGCCCTGTACCCTGACGACATCGGTGCCAAGTGATTGACTGGGTCAAGGAGTTCGAGCGGTGCCGCTGGGACCCAAAGAGGTTCGCCCGCATCTTCCTCGGTCTCCGGGTCCACCCGGGACAAGAGAAGATGCTGGACGCCTACATCAAGCGCACCGATAGCCGGTGGCGGGCGTTCTACTACTGGCTTATGGTCGCCGCCGGGAACCGCGCGGGCAAGACCATGGCCCTCGCCATCATCATCCTGCACTCGTGCATCTACCGCACCGGGCTGGAGTCGCCGAAGCCCGGGGCCAGCCCGGACGAGCTGAAGCGGTTTGGCTCTCTGCCCTACCACTGGTGGCACTTCGCCGTGGAGCAGGCTCCGGCAGAACAGGTGTTCACCGAAATCATCAACCTGCTGGGCGGCTCACACCCGGCCCAGAAGGAAGGCTGCCCGTGGACCAAGGCCATTGGCGGCGGGGACTCGGTCGTAGGTGCCCGAAAGGTCGCGAAAGCCACCCAAGTCGAGGGAGTTGAGTGGACCGAGGGCCTGAAGGAGCGCGGCGAGTACGCGTGGATTGCATTCGCTGCCGAGCTGGGCGGCGCGCAGGTCCACTTCCGTAGCACCAAGGCCAAGGCCCTGTCGGCCATCGGCCAGAACATGCACGGATTGTCATTCGATGAGGCCGGGCTCCAAGAGGCGCCGTCCCTCGTCTACCTCGTCAAGGAAATCATGCACGCCCGGCGGCTCTCGACTGGCGGACAGTTCATCCTCATCTCGACCCCGTCGGCTGACACGAGCACCGAGTTCGAGGACTTGTGGTACACGGGCGACCCGGAGGACCCGTTCCGGGACCCGCGCGCCTTCTCAATGAGAATGTCCACCCGCGACAACATCGGGTACGGCATCGACCGCGAGTCGTTCGATGCCCTCATCCTGCATCAGCCGCAGGGCTGGATTGACCAGAACATCGAGGGCATGTTCATCCAAGCGATGGGGGTCTGGTTCAACGCCGCCTCCGTGCGCGCGGCCTTCATCGACTCCATGCCCGAGCGCACCGAGCCTGCCGGGGCGGGACACGTCTACGCCCACGCGCTCGACCCGGGGCTGAAGGACAAGTGCTGGTCGATGGTCTGCGAGATGGACTCTGATGGGAGGCTGAATGGCGTCTCGCTCGACAGGCAGGAGGGCAAGCAGACGACGCGCGGCATCGTCGCGCTGGGCGCTCGTGACCACATGGCGTACGCGGCGGATGGCGCCGAAGTCGAAACTGGCGTTGACCATACCGCTTTGGGTGGTCACATGTTCAAGGAGCTGTTGGAGGAGGCCATCCCGGTCGTCCGCACCATCGAGTTCGGTGGGGTCATCAAGACCAAGCGCCAGCTTCTCTCGGACCTGCGGACCGCATTTGATGAGGGCAACATCAAGCTGCCAGCGAGCGGCTTCTGGGCCGAGGCTCAGAAGCAGAGCCTCAACTACAAGCTGGCCGACCGCAAGATGGAGCAGGACTTGGTCATGTGCCTTGCCATCATCGTGAAACTCGGCCGTTCCCTGCCCCGTCCCGGGCAATCGAGGTCTGCGACGTTCGTCTTCGGAGACCCCGACGCGCAGCGAGAGCTGTCTGCGGCGGAAGTTCTGATGCAGGGGTACGACCCCGAGCTGACGACCTTCGCCGGGTTCAAGCGGCCTTGACGCGCTCAATCAGCGGGCATACACTCAGCGCACCGTGAGTCGCACCTAGTGGAGCCCAAGTACCAAGACCTGACGCTCGTTATCGGCCTGTCTGAGGGCGATAAGTCCGAGATGGAGCTGCAACGCGCGCTTCAGGGCCGTATTCAGGGCATCAAGCTGGAACACGACGCATTCGCGGACGAGTGCAAGCGATACGACGCTTTGTTCTATTCGACCACCTTCACCCAGTTCGGAGCCGATTTGTGGCCCGACGACCCCAACCTAAAGGTCGATGGACGCTCGCACGTCTCGCTGAACAACCCGCAGGTCTACGTCGAGGTCCCAGCCGCCCTTCAGGCGGTCGAGCCCATCGAGAACATGGTTGCCATCGAGGACTCCGAGGAGGGTCGCGACAACGCGAACGCCCTTGAACGAGTCCGGGAGTCATGGAAGGTGGACGAGGGCTGGCAGTTGAAGCGCCATAAAGGCGCCACTGTGAAGGGCCTGTACGGCCGAACCGCCTCGTTCGTCTACCCGGACCTCGACAAGTCGTACCCGTGCGCCGAGGTCATCATCAACCCGCGCAACCTGTACCTCGGCTTCAAGGATGACAATTACGACACGCTGGAGTGGGCCGCGCAGGTCACGCTCATCGACCCGAAGTCCGCCATGGAGCGGTACAGCGTCGAAATCACCGCGAAGTCCATGGCCGATGGGACGATAGTCCCGTGGGTGACGGGAGCAATCGACTCCGCGTACGCCGACATCCCCCGCCCGGAGCTGAACTGGGGTCCGGCCCGCGTCGAGGTCTGGGACTACTGGTACCGCAAGGTCACGAAGCCCGGGAAGAAGGGCTCGCCCGCCAAGATGGAGACGTGGAACTGCATCGTCGTCGGCAACGAGGTCGTCCGCGACGAGAAATACGCCTACTACAACGGCGTCGTGCCGTACGTTCCGCTGTTCAATACGTTCGTTCCCGGCACCCCAACTGGACGTTCCGAGCTGCACGATATGGAACAGCTCATCCGCGAGAAGATGACCCGCATCACGGCGGGCGCGCAGATGATACAGAAGGCCACCGCTGGCGATTACTGGCAAATCACGGGCGAGAACGCCCCAGCTCGCGGTGCTGCGAACGTCAAGCCAATCCTCAACCAGACGGTGAGCCCCGGACCCGGCAACAGGTTCGAGTCCATCGCTCCGTACATCGCCGAATTCCAATTGGAGCAGTTCCTCGGGCGCATCGACCGGGAAATGGCCATCATCTCGGGCCTGAACGACCTGCTGCTGGGGCTCGCCCCGAGCGCGGTCCTGAACAGCTCGAAGGCCATCAACGCGCTGGTCGCCAACTACGAGTCCCGGATTGCAATGCGCCGACTGCTGTTCTACGATTGGGACCGCAAGACGTGGGAACTGGTCTGCAAGGTATGGTCCAACATGAAGGGCGAGAACGGCCAGTTCATCAAGCGCGTCATCGCTGATGGGATGCCGCGACTTGACATTCAGGACCCGTCGCTCTCCCCGCGTGACGAGATGGAGACCGCGAACCGCGCCGCCAGCCTCGTCAACGCCAAGCTCTGGTCGCAGGCCCGAGGCATGGATGCCGTCGGTGTCGATGACCCGGAGCAGGAGCAGAACATCATCCGCCGCGAGTCCACCGACGCTACGCTGTGGCCGGACCGAGTCAACCTCATGGTCCAGCTCATGGCGGCGCTGAATGCGGCCAACGCTCAGGCGCCGCAGGGCGTGCAGGAGCAGGCTCAGGGTCAGGCCGCTTCCGGCGCTGCCGACCTTCAGGCTGCACTTGGGCAGGCTACCCCGGGTGGGAACCCCCTCGGTGGTGGTGGTCAGGCCGCAGACGGCATGGTTCCGCAGATGCCGGACGTGGCCGGAGCCCAGTCTTCGCCCTTCGCGCAGGGTCCCGCAGGTGCGACCGCGCAGGCCAATGGCCCGCAGTCCACGCAGGTCCAGTCGATGATTGCAGGTGGCAAGCTCTCCGGCCGTATCCTGAACAACACGAAGTACGGTAGGAAGTAATGGCCCGGAGTCGTAGGGGCTCGTTCGGCCTCCAGCCACGGGTAGCCCCGAATGTCAATGGTCAAATCGTCGCGCTCGCTCGCGAGTACGTCGCCAAGCGCGACTCGCTCATCATGGATGCGTGGCGGAATGGTGGCACCTTCGAGGGGAAGAAAGTCACCGACGAGATGGCGCTCGCGTACTGGAAGACCCGGGAGGATGGGCTGGACCCGGGCGACCCGACCTACGAGCAGGCCAAGAACCAAATCATGCAGCTTCAGTACGGCATCGCCCAGTCGAAGGCTGACGTCCTGCACGTGCAGGGCAAGATGTCCGACAACGCGTACGCGCAGTTCTTCCTGAAGTGGGCACAGAAGGTCCCGAAGAACAGCGAGTTCTACCGCACCCTCCAGAAGGACGCGGCTCAGCTCATCGAGGGCGTGAAGGCCAAGGGCCACGCGAACGCCGACCGCATCAAGACCGAAGCCTTCAACAAGTTCGTGACGCAGACGACCGACCGCGATATTGCAATCGGCGATGCGATGACGGCCGCCCTCACCGACCTCTCCAAGGCCACGGGCATGTCCATCACGGGGAACGGGGATGAGCTTCTGACGATGCTCACCACCGATGCTACCCAGAACCCGGACAAGTACCGGCGCCTCCTCGACACCATCAAGAAAGGCGACCCGGGCTGGGACGGCCAGCTCACCGAAGGCTATTTCAATCAGCACATCAAGTCCGCCACGGCCGGGTACTCCCTCATCGCCGACAAGGCGCAGAAGGGCGGCTTCGTCTCTGCGTACGCGAACGCGACACAGGGCATGTCCGCGATGGCCTCGTGGGGCCAGAACTTGAAGGTGTGGCCTGTCTCTGAGTCCTACACCAACTTCGAGACCGCATGGCTGAAGGTCATGCAGGACCCGAACGCGTCCCAGATGGACAAGACGTTTGCGTCCAACATGTACGCAGACCAACTCGGCAAGCTCTCCGCCACGCCCGGCATGGAGCCCGGCGCCAAGGCAATGATTGAGGCGGACGCGAAGCGGCTGCTTGGTCAGGACGCCGGAGACGCGCCGTCCTTCGGGTCGTCCATGCTGTCCCGCCCGGGTGTGAGCCCAGAGGCGGCAATGGTCGTCTCCGTCCTCCAGCAGAAGGCTCTTGAAATGGCGACCAACCCGCTTGGGTTCGCCTACGCTCCTGTGGACAACGCCGGGAACTACGACCCGACCGGGCAGGGCGCGCTGGGCATCGTCCCGGCTGGTGCCGTTCCGCCCAGTGCCTCGGGCGTCATGGTTCCGGGTTCGGACGGCAAGGCTGTCATGGCCATGATGCCGGGCCACTCCGTGTACGTCTCCGACCCGAACGACCCCAAGGCGTCGCCCCGGCTCGCGGGCTACCAGATTTCCTACAAGGTCGGCGGCAAGGACATCCAGCTCTGGTCGTATCGTGACGACAAGGGTGCGACGCAGTGGTCGCTCATCTCGCCTCTGGCTGATGGTGCCACCACGCAGGTTGACAACAAGGGTGACGTCTACGTCACGCCGCCTGCCGCTCAGATTGCGGACCCCGCCGCCGCAGCCGCCGGGCTGAAGGACGCGCAGGGCAACCCACTCGTCGCGGGCGCGCAGCTCGCCGCCCAGTTGAAGGCGCAGCGTGACGCGGGCGACTTCTCCGGCGGGGCCAGCGTCAAGCAGAACCAGTACGGACCGTCCGAGAACGGTAAGCCGGGCAAGCTCATTGGGTCCACGACGCTGACCTACAAGGACGGCAAGTTCACCCAGACCGTCACGACCAATACTCTTGACCCGGTGACAGGGCAGGTTCTCGCGTCCACCGATACGCCGATGGACATTCCAATTCAGGGGCCGCAGTCGCAGGGGTACAGCCAGTCCCGCGTTCAGGCCGGGTACGTCCCGGGCACCACCTTCTCCTCGCCTCTGGCCGCTTCGGTCAATGCGACAGCAGCGACTCAGACCATGGACCAAGTGACTGCTTTCGCCAACGACCCGAAGTTCCAGCAGCAGTTCGTCGCGCAGACGATGAACACCCTCGGGACCAAGGACCCGTACGACCAGCGTATCGCTGATGCGTGGAAGATTGTCACGACCGCGCACGAGTCCGGTCCTGATGACGCCGTTCGCAGTAGCAACACCAGTGCTGCCCTGCGGTACGACCTCCAGTACCCGGGAACCGCGACCGCCCCGGGGGCGTTCGACAAGCCCATCACCGTCAACTTCGGCGGACAGACTATCGTTGTCCCGGGCCTGCCGTCCTATCTGAAGAACATGCAGGGTACGGAGCACTTCCAAGGTCAGGGTCCCAATGCTGGTACACTGCCCGGTGTGGGTGCCCCTCCAGCGCAGCCGAGCCCGATTGGCCCGATGCCAACTCCAACGCCGACAGTCGTTACGCCGACGCCGACGCCGACGCCGACCAACCTGCCGGTCACGCCTACACCCGCCCCGACTGCGGCCCCGACGCCATACGACGTCTCGAAGGATTATCATTCGGGTGCTCGTTAGATGCTTGATTACACCAAGCTAGGCCCGGCGAATTCGCCGACTCCGACTACACCCCAGACCACGGCTCCCATCGCCCCGGCCTCCCCGGGGTCGCTGACTCAGCCTGTTCCGGCAGGTGGCTCATTCGGCTCCGTACCGAACCTCCTCGCCTCCCCACAGTCGCAGAAGTACGACAAGACCAACCCTGACGCGGCGACGCAGGGGCAGGTGGACGCCATGATGCCGTGGGACAAGTTCGGCCGTGGTCTCGACTTGCTCGGGGCGCACCTGTTCGGTCAGAACAACGGCTCTGCGCTGGGTGGCGTGCCGGTCGTCGGCAACATCGGCCGAGAGCTGGGCAGGGTCGGAGACGCTGCGGCATGGACGGTCGTCAAGCCCTTTGAGGCAGGAGCTACCGCCCTATCACACATGCCGATTGGGTTGGTACCGGGAGGGGCCGACGACACCTTCAATCAGATTGGCGACCAACTGAAGACCAGCAACCCGGCGTTGTACGCGGAATGGCTCCTCATCAGGACTCACGCCGACGCTGACGTGCTGTTCGGCGCCAACGAGAAGGCCGATTTCAATATCGAGTACCTGAAGATGCAGGACGACATGCAGAAGGAGAGCTTCCTCGGGGGTACTCCCGAACTGGTCATGGGCCGTGCCGGGTCGGGCTCCGTCGGGGGTGCGTTCAGCAACGCCATCAAGGGCTTCCTCGGCATCGGCAGCAACACGTTTCAGGGTGTCGCGGGCAATGTCGGTCTGCTCGACCCGTACTACTCTGGGCACCACCCGGGGGAGGGCGGCTCAACGAATATCGAACGCCTGCTCGATATCCATGACAACCCCACCAAGTTCGTGCAGAACGTCGGCTCCTCGTCCTACTACCAGTTCAACGACTTCGAGAAGTACGCCGTGGAGAACGTCACATCCGGCAAGTGGAGCCCGGCGCAGGCGCAGGAGTGGATTGACAAGAACATCAACACGAAGCTCAACCGCGTTGAGGAGTCGGCCGCTCGCCTTGAAGCTGGGCTGGAGGTCTCGGACGTTGAGAAGAAGGCCGTCGAAGCGTGGCAGTCGGGAGCATGGTCTCAGCAGCACGCCGCCGACTACATCGTGTCCCACGGGCAGGGCGTCACCCGCAACCCAGTCGGCCAAATCCTCGGGGCCGCCGCGCTCGACCCGCTGACCTACGCCACCCTCGGGGCTGGGTCCATCTCCAAGATGGGCGTCACCACGGGCACGCGCCTGATTACAATGGCGGGCGAGGGTGCCTCGATGGCTGAGAAGCTGGACCTCGCCGCGACCAACATGGAGCGACTGGCCGTCGTGGTGGCCACCGTCCAGAAGGGTGAGGTCAGTGGCCCCATCTTCCGTATCACGCGTGGCTTGGTGGACCCGCTCGCGGTCTACAAGCCTTCGTCCGTTGCTCGCGCAGTGACCGACCTGAAGAACGGCGTCGCCGTTGAGTCGTTCATGCGTGCCTACGGCCCGGCAACCGTCAAGGACATCCGCGCCCTCGCACGAGAGCATGGCATCACCACCGAGATTGACAGCGCCATGGCCAGCTACGCCATGGACAAGGCCGACGAGATGGTCACGATACAGGCGGCTCGCGACATGCTCAACGAGGGGCTGGGCGAGGAGCTGGTGCACACCCACCCTGACGAGATGGCGAGCGCACTCAGCGGGTTCGCCGGGCGTGACGCCGTCACCGAACTGACCGACCACATGCAGAGGATTATGAAGAACACCTTTACGGCCGAGGAGCAGGTCAACCTCTCCGGCCGGATGGCCACTATCTTCGGCAAGGACGTGGCCTACTGGGACAAGGAGCTGGCCAACATGTCCTTCGACATGAGGTCCGCCCTGCACGCTGCTACCTACAAGCGCGCCGAGGTTGCGTTCGAGAAGGCACGCGCCGCCATCGACCAAGCCGGATACGACGGCGAGCTGTCTCTGAAGAACATGGTGCTGATGTCGCCAGAGACGCTGGACACTGACACCGCCGAGGCCATCGTTGCCAACATCCGTGGAGCACTGAAGAACGAGGCCGGGTCCATTGAGGACCCCATCGCCACGGCCACGGCTGAGTGGAACACCCTGACAAAGCGGTATGGCTTCCTCTCCAATATCGGCTACGCGACTGGCGGCAAGGAACAGCTCGAAACGCTCGTCAAAGAGCTGGAGAAGGAGATTGAGCGCGGCCGCATCACCAAGAGCCTCGCTGAGTCCGAGTTGTCACATCCGTCTCTGAAGCCGCTCCGCGACTTCCTCAATAGGCACAGCGTGCCCGGCGGAGACCGCATCGTCCCGCCGCGAGAGCTGGCCGCCCGGTCCCGCGCCGCTACCAAACAGGCCGAGAAGGCCGTGGCGAACGCTGGCTTCACGACCCCCTCCGTCGAGAAGTTCTACGGCGCCATCACCAAGGCATCGAAGGTGGTCAAATCGAACGGGCGACGGGTTGGTGAGACTGTGCATCGGTACCCCAAGAGCGCGTACAAGGACATGCGTTTGTTCCTGTCGGCGGATGGCAAGACCGGCTTCGCCATCAAGGCCGACGGCGACCTCGTGTCCGTCTTCAACGTCGGCGAGAAGGGCGTCGTCCAGAAAATCATCCCTTACATGCACGACCTTGGGGCCACCAAGCTCGACGCCTTCGATGAGGTCGGGCGTTTGCCCGAGCTGTACGGCAAGGGCGGCTTCGTTGAGACCGGCCGAGACGCGTGGGACCCGCAGTACGCCCCCGCAGGTTGGACGGGCGGGACACCTGACGTCGTCTACATGGAGCATCCCGGGGCGCAGCTTGGCCCGGTCATCGAGGACACCCCCACCCGTCTCTGGAAGATTGGTTTCCGACCGGACGAGGAGGTCGCGTGGGGCCTGAAGCGGAACGCCGACACGGGCCTCTACACCATCGACCGTGCGCCGACCATCAGCCACAACGTGGACGCCGTGCCGTTCGGGCGTCAGAAGTTCAGCGACACGACCCGGAACGTGCTAGGGCAAATCGTCGGCAAGAGCGCGGCTGAGTCCGCGACCAAGCCAGTCGAGTCCATCGAGGCGTTCCTCACCACGCTCCGCGATGGCGTGACGGGGCAGCGCCTCGTCAAGAACATCGACCAGCGGTTCGAGCGCAGCACGTTCGATGCTGGCATCCCCAAGCCCATCTCCGCCGAGATTATGAAGCGGGCCAAGGAGGTCGCCGGGCTTGACTATTCCAATGTGCGCGGCATCAAGCCCGAGAACCTGTGGAAGTCCATCCACGACGTGGTGCCCATCGACTTCGTGATGAAGGACGGCTCCACGCTGAACATCCACATTGTCATGGACCACCTGCTTCAGGCGGCCGAAGGCGACTTCCGTATCATGGGACTGACCTCGGCCCTGTCGCAGAAGGCCCGCGTCGCGCTCCGTCACATGCCCGGCCCCATCCAAGATGGCAGCAACGTGTCGGGACAACTGACAGTCGGCATCTACAACAAGATGCGGTATGCCTTCAACCCCATGTTCATCGTCCAGCGCATCACCGACGCGCCGTACTACTCCATCCTGTACGGCACCATCCCGGTCGGCTTGGGCGGCAAGCTGAGTGAGGCCAACGCCGCGCTGCGCGCCATCACGGAGAACATGGGGCGTACCGGCATCGCCCGACACTTCAGCATGGACATGCCGGAGTTCGCGACCCGGTCGAACTTCACGGAGGGCATTCGCTCAGGGCTCCAGCAGGCGGGTGTCCTCGGCAACAAGCTTCAGGCCATCAAGGACGCGCCGGACGCCATCATCGCCGCGAACATGACGAACATGCTGCACGCCCGGATGGGCGACATCGTTGAGGGCGCGCTGGAGAACCTGAAGGCCGCCGCGAAGAACGCCGACCCGGAGATGCAGGCTGAGATGCTGGCAGCGGGCGAACGCTTCCGCACATCTTTTGACGACATTGCAATGCACTACAACGAGCTGGCAGGCCGCACTCTCACCCGAGACGAGGTCGGCCTCCAGTACGTGCAGGACATGCTGTCCGGCTGGCGCCGTACCCGCGTCAACCCGGACGGCACACTGAACTTCACCGGGATGCTGCGTGATGGCGAGTGGACTGTCCCTGCCAGCATCGGTGAAGTCCAAGGCATCCACCCTGACGACATCGCTCAGGAGGTTGGTGCCCGATACGAGAATGCCGCCGCCCTGCGACGTGACGTCACTGGCCACGTCGAGAAGGTCAACGGGTCCTTCACCCTCGTCAAGGGCGAGCACGACCTGCCGTGGCTGGAGGAGCAGCTTCGCACCAAGATGCACCTGCACCCTGACGTCATCAAGCGGACCATCTCCTACTTCGGTGACACGTGGGACGGCTTCTGGACACATCTGGCCGCGCCCCTCGAACAGGGCGGGCTGGACATCACCCCCCACTACGCGAAGGAGGCGCAAGACCTCATCGCCAACATCGCCAAGGACCGTGGCATGGACCCGTGGGAGTACCTGTCGGGCGTGATGGCGACCAACATCGGGCCATCCGACCTGAACACCGCCATGGGGCGGCTGGTCGCCTTCCTGAAGCGCGACCCGGGCAGTGCCGCACCCGGCGATTGGGCCGCGTTCTTCCAGTCCCATCTGGACCCGTCCGCACAGAGCACCTTGATTGCCGCACACGGTGAGGCGACAGGCACTGCGCTGGGGAACGCCGTAGTCCCGGATGGCTTCACCGCCAATCCCAACGTCATCGCTGGCGGCACGACCTCGTCTCTGCCGCGCGATGGCATCTTCCACGTCACCACCGCCACTGACGCCGTCAGGGCCGGGGGCTTCAAGGGCAGTACCGCAGGCGAGGCCGTGGCCGAGGCCGCCCCGCCCATCGCCCCGTTCACTCGTGGCGATACGATGCTGAAGACGTGGGACTCCGTGCTGGAGAACATGGGGCTGCCCAAGCGTGCGCCCGATGGGACCCTGCCGGGCGAAGTGTTGCCCAAGGTGAAGACGACGGTCGGGAAGGACGGTCGTTGGACGTTCCCTGACGGCTATCCGCCCAACGCCCCGCACGTTCTGGCCGAGGGCAAGGGGTCGTTCTCCAACGCCGATGAGTTGAAGCTCACGGCCGCCGACGGGACCCCGAATGAGATTGCCACCTTCACCAACGAGTTCGGCAATCGCTTTGGCGTCCCGGGCAGCGAGCGTCCCATCCAGTACGTTTACCGCGCCATCTCAGAGGAGGACTATCAGGGCATCCTGAAGTCGGGCGTCATCAAGTCTGATGGGCGCATGAACCTTGGCGCCGATGAGGGCACCGTGGCGTCGCATCGCGACCCGTCGTGGTATCTGCCCGGCGACCAAGCGAGTCTTCCGCCCGGCGAGTACGGCGGACGGGTCATCAAGGTCAAGGTCCGAGAGGGCGACGGCTGGCATCTGGACGGGCGGGACAGCTACATCAAGACGTCGCAGCCTATCCCGGTTGACCGCATTGAAATGTCTAGTCCCAAAATTACGAAGACCAAGACGGCGACTCCGAGCAAGCACAACACGCCCGAGCGCACCTACGCGGACGACATCAAGGTGGAGACCACGAGCATCGGTGACGGCCCCGTTCCGCCGCGCACGGGCACATCCGTCATCCCGAACCCGAATGGTACGTTCAGCGTGGGCTGGAACGAGGGCAAGCTGCTCAAAGTTCTTTCGGACGAGAAGGGTCCTCGCTCCTTCCTGACGGAGGAGCAGGCCCTTGCCGCCGGGAAGGCGGAGGCTACCAAGGTCCAGTCGCAGGGCTTCGGCTCCAAGGGCGACACGATGAACGCTGGCCGCGTGTCCGTGCTGACCAACCGCGCCCGGGCGCAGACCTATCAGGACCGCCTGACACTGGCCGTCAGGGCCGCCCGTGGAGAGGCCAATCAGGAGGAAGTGCTCGGCCACTTCAGGCCTCTGTACGAGAAGGCGTTTGGCGAGAAGGCCAGCGAGTACATGGCCAACGTCGCTGGCGCCAAGCTGGTGGCGAACGCCACGACCCCCGAGCAGGTCTTCCAGATGACCAAGCTGCTCGACGGAGGGCTCATCGGCTCCGGGCTTGACCCGGTCGAGCGTGCCGTGAAAATCACGTCGTCCTTCGATGAGGTCAAGCGCATCGACCCGGCCCAGATTGGAATGTTGGAGCTGGCCTCCAGCAACAAGGGCGGCATTGCAAAGGAAGGTCTCGACACAGGCGAGCTGACGCTGCTGCCTGAAGACCTGCGTATCCTCGGCACCGGGGCGAAGGACTCCTCCGAGTTCTTTGACACCGGCATCATCGACATGCTGAAGGCCCGAGTGGCCTCCGGCAAGCCGCACCCGAACGCGGACGTTGAGGGCATCCTTCAGCACGTGTCCAAGCTGGTTCAGATGACCCTGAAGGGTTCGGCCGCAGAGGGGCAGACGCGCACGATGCTCCGCGACCTCGTGGAGGCTGTTCCGACCACGCAGGCCGTGCCGTTCAACCGAACCCACGCCCTTGTTGTGACGCTGCTGAAGAACAAAATCCAAGACGCCCAGCAGGACGTCTTCCGGCTGGCCGAGATGCAGACCAAGCGCACCGTGCTGGAGCGCAGCCTGAACCACCCGCTGTTTGGGCTCTACCCGTCGAGCTACATGTGGGGCAAGGTGCTCCCGGAGACGGTGAAGTTCCTCGCGAAGAACCCGTACGCTGCAACGTACGTCATCAACGACGTCCAGCGTGCCATTGCAATCCAGCGCGAGTACGACACGGACTTCGACAAGAAGATGAACGCGGTGGACGAGTCCTCCGGCGCCTTCCTTGCCGACTACCTGACGCCGTCGCTGCCGTGGTCCTCGCACGAGGCCCGCATGTCTCCGCTCGTGCGCGACATCCTCGAAGGGAAAGACCTCGGCGCCATGTGGAAGGACGAGCTGGCCACCATCAGCCCGCAGCGTTGGGTGTCACAGGTCGTCAACACGGTGGACGAAATCCCGGGTGCCGTGCAGTCACTCCAGAACGAGCAGTCTCAGCAGCCCGCATTGCAATCCCTCATCAACCTGCCCGCCCCGGCTGGCGGCGCCCCGGCTGGTGGCGCTGCGCTGAGCGGTGTAGACTCCAGCATCTCAGGACCAACTCCTGCGGCAGCACTGGCGCCCATCCTTGCGGATGACCTCGCTCGGCTGAAGGAACTTTTCGTCACGGCGAAGTGACAGTAACGCGGGCTATTGCAATGTCCGCAGAAAGAGAGTAGTGTTGCCCCGATGACAGACCTTATCGACGGCGCGACCAACGCAACGTCGCCAGAAGGCGAGGGCTCTACCGAGACCCCGGACCCGACGGCCACGCCAGCGGTGGACCAGCTCGCCCTCGCACGGAAGCGTCAGGCAGGAGCAGAGGCAGCTCGTCAGGAAGCCGCTCGTCAACTCACGGATGCACAGGCCAAGCTCGCCAAGTACGAGGCGGCCGACCGTGACGCAGACCAGACCAAGGCAGCCGACATCGCCACCCTTCAAGCCCGTTTGGAAGCCGCTGAGAAGCGAGCCTCGCAGGCGGAGGTCACAGCCAACGGAAAAATCCTCGACGTCAAGTACCCGAACGCACGAGCCCAGCTCCCGGAAATCACCGATGAGGTCCGGCTCGCATACTTCGAGGCCATGTTCGCCGAGACCCCTGTCGAGGGAGAACCCCCGACTCCACAGAACCCCAACGCGAGCAATCGCGCCGCCAGCGGAAGTGCCGTTGGTACTACGGTCAAGCCCGACACGTCTGAGGACATCAAGGCTCGACTGAAGACCATGACACCAGACTGGCTTTAGACCCCGGCTAGACCGGAGAAAGACCACCACCCACCATGGGCACCATCATCTCTACCGCGACTACGAACTTCAACCAGACGGTTGTCGCTCTGGTCAACAAGCGTCTGGAGGAACTGCTGCGCGCACCGCTGCCGCACATCCTTCCGGGCAACTTCCGTGAGGCGTCGTTCGTCAAGGGCACGAACAACGTCATGCGGTTCATCAACATCGCCGACATGTCTGTCGTCGCTGGCACGCCGAGCCCGGGCACCCTCCCGTGGCTCAATGAAGGCGCGCCGAACACGACGGAAGACCTCGCGATTGGCTACGAGGAATTCTCTGCCAATCAGGCCGGTCGTGTCATCAAGCTCTCGGACATCGGCCTCATGGAGTCGCCTTTCGACCTCCTGAGCGAGGCCGCTGACCGGATTGCGCGCAACGCCATTGCCACGGCCGACCGTCGGGTCGCCGAGGTTCTGTCCGCTGGGGCGCAGGTCACGTATGCGTCGGGGACTTCCCGCGCGACCATCAACAGCAACTCGCCTCTTACCGGTGCGCTGGTCAAGCTGACCGTCGCCCGGCTGAAGGCAGCCGCTGTCCCGACCTTCGCGGACGGCACCTATCGCGCCATCGTGCACCCGGGTTCGACCTTCGACCTCGAAAGCGATACGGCGGTGGGTGGGTGGATTGACGCCCAGCGTTACGCTGGCAGCCAAGCCCTGTTCACGGGCGAGGTCGGCCGGTACGCCGGGGTTCGGTTCATCGAGTCGCCTGCTTCGGTCTCGTTCTCTGCGGTCCTTGGGCCGCTCGTCACCAACGTCGGCGCTGCGGCCATCGCTGCGACCGACAACGTCACCATCACGGCGCCGACCAACCTTGTCGCGGGCAACCGCATCAAGATTGCCACCATCACTGGTGGCGCTGGCCTGACGGCGGCCACCACCTACTACATCGTCCAGCCGACCTCGAACCTCGTGTTCAAGCTCAGCGCGACGCTGAACGGTGCGCCCATCGACATCACGACGGACACCACTGTCCTGACGATGAACGTGGTGAACGACGTGCTCAACGCGGTCATCTTCGGCCCGGAGGCGTACGCCTTCGGTGACTGGGGCTCCATCCAGACCTACCTCACCCAGCCGGGTGGGACCACGGACCCTCTGCACCAGCTCACTCAGATTGGCTGGAAGGGGATGTTCGGGGCGGTCATCATGGGAGAAGGCGCCAACGCAACTGGTGTCACGCCCGCGCGGTACCGCCGCATCGAGCACACGTCTCAGCTTTAGTAGCTGGGGAGTGACGCTCCTCTGGTCGGTCCAAACAACCCCTCTGCCATTGCGGCAGGGGGGTTGTTCATGTACCATGAGGAGGCATGGACACCACCCGGGACATCATCTACCGCAACTTCAAGCTGAACGACGCCGCAGTCGCGTCCGGGGTGGACAGCTCCGACGGGCTGGGTAAGGGCATCGCGGGCTCCGTCATTGACGAGTTCGACCCCGATGACGTTGACATCGTCCAGTTCACCGAGAAGCGCGCGGAGGCTGACGGCATGGACGTCGGCAGCCCCTTCCTCGGTGGGCGGCGCATCCGCCTCTCGGGCACCGTGTACGGCAAGACTCGCGCCCTGTGCTACGACATCCTCTGGCAGCTCCGGGCGACGATGAGCCCCACGCTCGCGGCCCGGGAAATCCCGGGCGACAAGGGCTACCTGCCGCTGTACTTCAGCGTCCCGACGAATGACAATGTCAACTTCCCGACTGGGGCAATTGAAATGCGCGCCCTCGTCATGCCCAAGGGGTTCCACTCCCCCATCAACCGTGACCAGCACGGCGGCGTGGACGGAGACGCCATGGCCATGAGTTGGTCCGGGATGTTCACGATGCGTGACCCGACCTTCGAGGGCATCACACCGCAGGACGTGGCCTTCGCCGATGGCGTCGTGCTCAACAACGGCACGGCCGCACAGGCCACCGACCTTGTGTCGTTCCCGTCCGCCCACGGCCTCGTCGCCGGGGACCGCATCTTCTTCTCGCGCCTTGCTGGCGGGACGGGCCTCGGCCTGAACACCAGCTACTACGTCCTCGCGGCCGGGCTGACCTCTACCGCCTTCGCCGTGAGCCTCACGAACGGTGGCGCCACCGTCAACATCACGGTGGACTACACCCGAGTCGAGGCGTCCAAGTTCCAGACCTTCGCTGGCAACTTCCTCAATCGCGGCACCTACAACGCTCCGCTCAACATGCTCATGGCGGTCGGCGCGCAGGCTGGGACCATCACGGTCTCCGCTGGCGGCTCGAACTTCACGATTGCAATTCCCGCCACGACCGACCCTGCCTACACCGGGGTCACGGCCAACGCCGGGACGGACCTCGTCACCCTGACCGGCCACGGCCTGCTCGCAGGGGACCGGGTCTACTTCACCACCCTGACGGGCGGGACCGGCCTGAACCTGAACACGACCTACTTCGTGTCCGCCACCGGGCTGACCGCCAACGCCTTCTCCGTGTCACTGACCTCGGGCGGGGCAGTCATCAACATCACGGTCAACTACACCGTGTCCAACTACTCGAAGGTGTCCTACCGCCTTCTGCGCTTCAAGCGTGACAAGCTGTTCACCGTGCAGGAGAACGGCGTCGAGTCGCTGCGCCGGAGCTGGCTGACCTTCACCAACTCCACGACATGGCCACTCATCCCGGCCGGTACCAGCGCGTACACCGTGACCGTCAACGGCACGCTGCTTGACCCGGGCTCGACGGACGGGAGCCACATGTGGTTCTGGGAGTCCTATGCCTGACGGGTGGGGCAAGGCTCGTGCAGCACGACTGGCGCGCGAGGCCGCAGCACTGGCCGCCGCAGAGGCCGCCGCAGAAGCGGCCGAGGAAGCGGCTGAGCAAGAGCAGGCTGATTTGGAGGAACGACTCAAAGGAGAGAAGGGCGACAAGGGAGACACCGGGCCGCAGGGTGTACCCGGGCAGGACGGCGCTCCCAGCCGCGACGGGGCTGATGGACGCGATGGCATCAACGGGCTCAACGGGCTCGATGGCCGCGATGGGGCCGCTGGCCTCAATGGCCTCAACGGGTCGCCCGGTGCGCCGGGACAGCCCGGGCTGCGTGGCCCGCGCGGCGTGCCCGGTCCCGTCGTGGTCCGCGCCGAGTTCCAGCGGGACACTAGCCAGCGGGTCGCTACGGTGGTAGAGTACCTGAGTGATGAAAGCAAGCGCACGTTCACGGTCAAGCGGGACGCGGCTGGAAGGCCGTTGGAGCTGACCCTTGTCTAACGATTGGGATACGACCTCACGCAACATCATGGTCGATGCTGTGGCTGCGGTCGCCCTGCGCCTCGCACTCCACAATGTAGACCCCGGAGGCGCTAACTCGGCGACCGGGGAACTGACTGGCGGGTCCCCCGCGTACGCCCGCAAGGCCGTCGCGTGGAATGCAGCGGCGGCTGGCGTCGCGACCCAGAATGGTGACGTCGTCTTCGACGTCCCTGCCTCCACCGTCGCATGGGTCTCCTGCTGGAACGTGGCAGGCACCGTGCGCTACTGGAAAAAGGACGTCACTGACGAAGTGTTTGCGGCACAGGGCACGTACACCGTCAAGGGCACGACCTCCACCATGGACAACAACGACCCGTAGGAGTAGACTTCCAACATGGCTGACGGCATCTTCTATCACGACACGCGAACTCCGTTCGTCGCCGCCGACGTTGCGGCTGTCACACTGGCGGCTACTGCCAAGGCGCTCTACCCGGTTGGAGCCTTCCCGGCACTGGGCGCTGGCTACTTCAACCAGTTCCTCGGCAAGGCCATCCGCATCAAGCTGTTCGGCCGTATCACGACCGTCCTGACTCCGGGCAACGGCAGCTTCGACGTGTACTTCGGGACCGGGGCGGATGCCAACGGCACCATCCTCGCGTCGTCCGGTGCGCTCGCACTGTCGGCATCGCAGACGAACCTGTCGTGGACGGCAGTGTTCGACATCACGACCCGCAAGCTGAACGACTCCACGAACGGCGCCCTGCTCTGCACGGGCAAGGCCGACTTCAACGTCGGCGTGCTCGCCTCGACGCTGGCCCCCATGCTCATCCCCGCTACTGCGGCGGCGCAGGTGACGGTTGACCTGACCTCGGCCAACATCATCAGCGTGCAGTTCAAGCGTTCCGGCTCGACGGTCGAGACGATGCAGGTTCACCAGATGACGGTCGAACCTCTGAACTGAGGCCGGTATGCCCGCCCTCACCCTCGGACTACGAGACGAGCTACATCTAGGCGGTGCCCGTAGGGGGATGCCCTCCCACAACATGCCCGCCCTGTCCCCGACACAGGGCCAGAGCGTCCTCATCAGCGGCATCACGAAGGACAGCGCGGGCGCCGTCCTCGGCGAGTGCAACGTGGACCTGTTCGACACGGACACCGACACCCTGCAAGGCAGGGGAACCAGCGACGCCACCACCGGAGCCTACTCGTTCAGCGCGGGGGCAGGTCGCACCTACTACGTCCGCGCGTGGAAGCTCGGTGCCCCCGACCTGAGCGGCACCACCGTAGACATCACGGTCGTCTATGCCTGACATCTTCCTACGGGCGGGGCAGCCCACCCCCGCCGACATCAAGCTGTGGGACGGCACGCTCGGGTCGCCCGGGTCGCCCAGCACCAGCGTCGTCATCACGGGTGGCGGCGTGCTGTCGCTCAGCGCGACCAAGGCCGCAGCTCTGACCGCAGCCATCACGGGCGGCGGCATCATTGCAATCAACCAGAAGAAGGGCGGGCTCAACACCGTCACCGCCACGGGTGGCGGCATCGTGGTGGAGGCCACCCGCAAGGGCGCACGGGTCACGGCCACTGAGACAGGTGGCGGCGTCGTCACCCTGACGGACCGCAAGGGCGCACTGGTCGCTACCGTCGAGACTGGCGGCGGTGTCGTCACCCTGACGGACATCAAGGGCGGCAAGACCACCATCGCCGAGACTGGCGGTGGCGTGGTCAACCTGCCGTTCAAGGGCGGGCATCAGGTCACGCTCACCACGACAGGCGGCGGCGTCATTGTCATTGACGCGGTCGCCTCCAGCGCGGGCGTCAGCGCCAGCATCACCGTCACGGGTGGTGGCACGGTGGTCCTCGACCACTCATCTACCGGGGCCTCCATTGCAATCGTCGCCCCGGTCGAGACGAGCGGCGCCGGGCCGGTGGAGAAGCGCCGTCGAGCCGGACGTCAGACCGAATTTGACGACTGGACTCTGATGATGGATGATGAGGCCGTCTTGGAAGCCTACCTATTGAGGACACACTGATGAGAGAAGACAAGTCCGCTCCCCGACCCGGTTGCAACTGCGACGTCTGCGCGTGGGCCAACCGCATACTCGAAGCCCAGCGCCGACTGGACGATGACCTCGCCGCCAACTACGCGGCCTACCTTTCTGGAGCACTTGTGTCTCGGGACGCGAGGGAGTAAGCTATCCCCATGTCAACTCCCAACATCAAGCGCGGCAAGACCGTAGTCCAGCCTTCCGACGTGTGCCCTCGCTGCACTCCCCATCTGCTCTCCGACCATGTCGAGGAGAAGGCGCGGCAGTGCAACAAGTGCGCTTGCGTCGCGCAGGACGTGCACGAAACCAAGTCGTAACCGCCCATGACGGCCTACTCGACGCTTCAGGCTGACGTGGCGCGAGACCTTGCTGACCCGACCAATCAGACGTTCGACGTTCTCGCGGTCAAGGATTTCATCCAGCAGGGTCTTGCGGCTATTCAGCGCGTCGCGCCTGACCAGTTTCAGGAAGACCTCGATGCCGTCGCGAACCAGACCGCCTACCCGCTCCGCAGCGCCGTCTTCGCTGCCGCACTCATCCCTGAAATCCGGCTTGTCCGAGTCGAAGTGTGGCGAGGCACCCCCTCCAAATTCCAATTCAAGGTCAAGGCCAAGGCTGGCCAGCCCGCTCGCGACAGCATCGCAGGGTGGGAAGTCTGGAATGGCACGCTGGAAATCCCGGACTGGGTCGCCTCCGCCATCAACGACACCGACCTCATCCGCGTCTGGGGCTACTCGCCATACGCCCCCATCTCCGCTGACGCGGACGTCGTCCCAGTGAGCGCCGAGCTGGAGCTTGCCATCCGCACCTTCTGCCGAGTGGAGGGTATGAGGCGGCTCATTGGGTCGCGCGTTCTGTTCAAGCAGTGGCAGACGCGCTCGAACAACAGCGACGTCACTCTGGGCGCCCTCAACAGCGACCTCCAAGTCGCCGAGGAGGAATGGCGCCGACTGAGCCGTGCACTGAAGGTGCCCGAGCAGAACCCGGACTAGACCGTGCCTGTTGTCACCTTCTCGCCTGACAAGGACACGGTACGAAGCCTGACCACCAGCGGCGGTAGTGGACAGGGCTGCGGCAAGTCCAAGCATCTCTACATCGGTCGTCAGGGCAGCCGCGATTACGACTCGTACATCCGCTTCCCCATCGACTTCACCGGTAACAACATGGCGACCATCACGGCCGCCACCCTCGACATCTACACGGACGAGTACGACTCCTTCGGCGTCTCTGGCGAGCCCGGGATTATGACGGCTCCGGCCTCGTCCCACACGCCGAAGATTGTCATTCGGCGGCTGACCAGCTCGTTCACCGAGGGCAACAACGCGGACGGCCACTTCGACTCGACCGACTACGTGAACCCGAAGTACACCACGTCCAATCAGAAGACCCCGACCGTGCTGCCCAAGGGCGCCGCGCTCCTACACCAGTTCGACGTCCTCGCCATCGTCAAGACGTGGGCGCCGTCAACTGTGGCGGGCGGAGGGAAGGCGACCAACCACGGCTTCGCCCTGATGGGCTACAACGACTCCTCGCAGAACTGGTCGGCGTGGTCACGCGAGCATGGCAACGCGAGTGAGCGCCCTGTACTGACCATCACCTACACGCTGGGGCCAACCATCCCGGGCGCTCCCCAGAACATGGTGCCGTCGGGTGCCGTCGCCACGCTGACGGAGTTCGAGGGCGACTTCACTGACCCGCGCGTCACGGACACCCTGAAGACCACCAGCATCGAGGTCTTCGACAACGGGCGTGCTGCCAACGTAGCGACCAACGACCTCACGACCCTGACCGGCCACAAGCTGACGGCCGGAGCACTCGTCTACTTCAGCGCCGTGGGTACGTCCAACCTGACCGCCATGTCTCCGTACTACGTCATCGCTTCAGGGCTGACGGCCAATGCCTTCAAGGTCTCGACCGCCGCCGGGGGTGCCGCCTTCAACGTCACCACCGCCAGTGCCGTCACCGTCACGCTGCGGTCCACATCCTTCTCCCGGAACGCCACGAACAGTGAGGCCGTCGCGGCGCACTTCATCGTCCCGACGCAGGGCAACATTGCAATCAGCGCCGGGGTGGCCTACCGCTGGCGCGCACGCCTCACGGACAACGAGGGGCAGGTGTCGCCATGGTCCGGGCTCGTGTCGTTCAACCTCACAGACACGCAGCCGAACCCTCCCACGTTGGCACCCATCTCTGGGTCGAGCTACGCCAGCCTGAACCTCGTCAAGTTCCAAGGCGGCACCTTCAGCGACCCGGACTCAGGCGACAAGCTCCAAGGACATCAGGTCCAGCTCAGCCCGTACGCCAGTGGCGACCTCCGGTGGGACGAAGGTGACGGCGTCCTGTGGGACTCCGGTCAGACGTACGACTCGCTGGGCGGGACAAGTTGGACCGAGCTGTACGGCGGGCGGCCATTGGTGGCGGGCACCTACTACTGGCGCGCTCGTCAGTGGGACACGCGAGGCGGCGTCTCCAACTGGTCATACGCAACTATCACTCTGACGGCAGACTTCAACCCAGACCCCGCAAACTATGATGCCGTGCAGGTCAACCCGAAGGCACCGTGGCGCGTCCTCATCCGCAACCTGTTCCAAGCGGACGGCGTCACGCCCACCGTGGGCCGTGGCCCGGGACAGCTTGTGGCCGTGTTCGAGGAGGCGAAGAACATCGGCGCGAGCATCGTCTTCAACAGCCCGGGCGAGCTGCACTTCACCCTCCTGAAGGACGACCAGCAGCTTGCGGCGGTCCAGCCGAAGCAAACTCACTACGCTGTGGAGTTCTACTCAGGGGATGGCTGGCAGGAGAAGTACGCCGGGGTCATCTGGGACGTTGACGCCACCGAGACCGACGTCGTCTTCAAGGGCATCGACTACCTCGCCCTGTACGACACCATCATTGACGAGCGATATGACCCGCTGAAGCCGAACAAGAGCTACAAGAGCAATGGGTCGTACTACGAGAAGGTGACTATCCGCAACATCGTCATCGACCAGCTCAACTTGGCAAAGAAGCTGGCTGACTCGTGGGTCGGCTTCATTGCAATTGGCAGCATCGCCACAATGAACGAGAAGGTCTCGGTCTACTCGACCATGCAGCCGACGCTGTCCTTCATCTCCGGCCTGCTTGACAGCCACCGTCAGGGTCAGGGCATCCGAACCCGCATGAAGGTTGCGAAGACAACGACCGGGACGTACCAGCTCCAAATCATCGACGCACCCGGCGTCGTCAGGGCTGACCTCGGGCTGTACTACGGCGAGTTGGTGCAGGGCTACCGCATTATCATCTTCGGTGAGCAGTGGGCCAACGTCCAGCTCGTCGTCGGTCGCAACCGTGACGGCGTGAAGGTCGTCTACCAGACCATCAAGGGCAAGCCTTGGCAGCCCGCGTCCTCGGTCTATGGCCGCATCGCCACCGTCGCCGTCATGGACGGGGTCGAGGACCAAGCGGACCTGACCCGGCGCGGGCTTCAGGCCAGCATCCAGTCGGCGAAGCTGGGCAAGAACATTGCAATCGGCATCCGTACCAAGTACCTCCAGCCGCTTCAGGGCTGGGACGTTTGTGACGTCTTCCCTGTCAAAATCCTCGATGGCGCCGTGAACACGGACGCCTACGGCTCCGGCTACTGGGCGGCCTACGCCTGCGCGTGGGAGGCCACAGACATCGGGCAGCAGAGCTGCATCATCACGCTGTTGCCGCGCGAGGACGCCACCGCCCCGGACGCCAACCTCATTCCGTCCGTGCCCGTCTCGCCGCAGCCTGAGTGGCAGCTTGGCTGGACGCCACCCGACCCGCTGAAGGCGACCAGCCTCTACTGGCTGGACCAGTCCACGGGCAAGGTCTACAAGCGGGACGACGCAACTGCTACACTTGTCGCTGTGACAGGTACAGCATGAGCGTCATCAACAAGGTCGCGCACGGCCTCGTGGCCGGGCAGCGCGTCGCCTTCAGTTCCCTCGCGGGCGGTGCCCCTATCGACCCGGACATCGTCTACTTCATCGTGCCGACCGTCACCGCTGACACCTTCCAGATTTCGGAGCAGCAGGACGGGACCCCGCTGACCTTCGCCACCATCACGTCGGCGAACATGCAGGTGGTGCCGGAGGTCACGGATGGCTCCGACCTGTCCACCCCGGCGTACACCGCCATCAGCGACCCGACTGTGGCCATGGCGCCGCCCACCGTACCGCCCACCCCGCCTGTGCCCACGGTCTCCAGTGGCCTTACTTCGGGCGTCCTGCGGCTCGCCATCACGCTGAACAGCACGGCTGAAGCGAAGGTCCGCGTCTGGGAGGCTCAGACCACGCACAAGTTCACCACGGAGCAGGCCATCGCTGGCGGCGTCACGGGCGTTGCC
>Ga0315275_10000749_pt1 | contig 27147 bp, 39 predicted proteins | sample YL17G03_0_MG_FD_205557 | JGI IMG/M metagenome (GOLD analysis project Ga0315275, IMG submission 205557) | Sediment microbial communities from Yellowstone Lake, YNP, Wyoming, USA - YL17G03_0 | ecosystem: Environmental > Aquatic > Freshwater > Lake > Sediment | place: USA: Wyoming | collected...
TATATTATCTTACTATATCTAGTGGGATATTCTTTTATTTAAGTGCATATCTACCTAAGAACACTTCATCTGAACTTTATATGATAACAGTAGTAGGCGATAAGAACGAATATGGAAACAGCCCACCTATAGATCATGTGTTTGTAACAATAAAAACGTATGTAGCTTGCACTGGACAGTATGAAGTTGTTACTAATCTTTATACAGATGCGTATGGTCAATGTGATATGTACCTGAGAAGCACATTATACAAAGTCACTTTGGAAAAAACAGGATATACTACTAAGAGTGAAGATTATATTCCAGAGGTATCCTTAAGGACAAGGACTTTCAAATTGAGTATGATACAACCATCAGAACAAGTCATACAATATCTATTCAAGAACATAACATATAGTATGATTCCTAAAGGACAAATCCATCATGGCTCTTTTACGATATGGTGGAATATCTCAAGCTCTGATAATCAATTAGAATGGTTCTCATTGGATGTAACCAAATACAATTCTGCTACTGAACAGTGGGATACTATCTACCATAGCCTTGTGAATACTACTAGCGGTGGTTCTATCAGTTACACTGTTCCAAATGTCACAGGAAGATACGCAGCAGAGTTCTACTTCAAGAAGATAGGATACCCAGCATACAAGATGGTCGAACTGGGAAGCATACAATATTCAATTGAGAAACTCAAACAAGCATTGGTAAGTATTCCAGACTATGCTTATTTCATAGCTGTGCTTGTCATCATGGCTCTTTGTATGGGATTTGCAATGCCTTATGCTGGCATTGGAACTGGATATATAGGTCTTGTCATATTTGCTATTGCATTACTGTTGAAACCAATAAACATAGTTATGAGTGGTGATGACCCAACAGATACAGTAAGTGGATGGTGGATATGGGGAGTGACATTCCTCATGTATTCTATTGGAATCTTCTTATGGAGTAGACTATGAAAGCAAACAGAAAGTTTAGAGATAAGAAGGATCTCCAAGGCGGAATAGCTACATGGGTACTCATGCTGTTTGGCTTATCAGTTATAATGTATATGTTTGGGATGAGCAGCATATGGACTACCTATTCAAAAACTGCTATAGTAACAAACGGTAGTGCAGACAAAGCAAACATAACATCTAGCGATATAATCCAAGGGAAGGGAATTTTAGACTGGTTTGCAAATCCTTTGAATTTGGTTGTAGCTTCTGGTATAGGTTTTGGTGTTCTTACAGTATTGGCTTTTGTTTTCACCAGGTCTGGTTCAGTATGTGCTTATATATTCATCATAGGAATGTTGACAGTCATACTCAATCTATTCGTATTTCCAGTCTCAGAGATAAAAGCATCTGCTACTGGATTAGATGCTTCTGGAATACCATTCACTGTAATGCTCCTTGCTTTCTTCAATCTGTTTTATGTTCTTACTATCTTTGAGGTAATCTCAGGGAGACCGACATAATGATGGACTTGTTTCTTTCATGGTCGTATGTAATGACCTTAAATGTAAACTGGTCTGGCATAATATCAGATATAGAAAAATTGTTCATTGGCAATGGAGTAGACCTTGGTGGAATATTTGGAGGAAGCACTGAGCTGATGGCTTTGTTCATCTTCCTGTTCTTCTTCATTATGACTTTGTTCCTTGGTATAGGGATGCTTGTAGGGAGCGTAATAATAATACCATCTCTGTTTGCGATATTCCAATATATCCCAAGCATGAAAATCATAGTAGGGCTTTTGTGCGGATTGATATTTGGGTTTGCTCTACAGAGGATGTATAGGAGATAACGTATGGATGGGAGAAGAATTGTAGATGCTGCTTTGAGTTTCATTAATGGTAATGGAATAAATCCCAGGAATGTAATAAGAAAGAAAAAGAAGAAGCAGATATTTGAAGAACCTAAATATGAATTGTTACCAAGACAGCAGCCTTATGATTTACTTCCTAGGAAGAGGTTATAAAAGATGCTTGGATCACAAGAAGAGATACCACCTGTGCTTGATAAGATTGCAAAGGTAATATCAGAAGAGACTTTTGATAAGATGACTATAAGCAGCTTCAGAGAAATAGTAATCAAACTCAGAGCTGGTTACGAAGACACAAACGACATCCTCAAGTATTTCCAACGCATAGGATTGATACAGGTAAGCAATGGGATAATATACAAAGTCAAAGCAACAGAGAGATCATTGTCGGTTCCTGGCAGACCAGAGAAGCTTACAGACGAAGAGAAAAGATGGGTGAAGAGGAACTACCAGCCTGGTAAGAAAAGCATCAGAGAGCTTACTAAAGAGCTTAATGAGAAAAGAAAGGATGAGCCAATAAGCTATGGTGCAATTTTTAGAGCCTTGACAAATTAGTTTCGTAACAGTCTTTATATAATTTCGTAACAGCCTTTTGTTTTGTTATCATATACAACTCATAGAGATTAATACTTTTTGTTACTGGTTATATGGATTACTTCGGATTATGTAATTGTTATAACTAGAGTGAGACTCGGCTCTTGCACACTCGAACAAAAAAAGCAGAAGTATATGTATCAAGGAGGATACAAAAAATGTTAGGCAATTCACCAAGAATGTTTAAAGCCCAATTGGCAAGACAATTCATTGGGATCATGTTAGTTATTATCATAGCAGTTGCCGTGGTAATACCTGTCACTAACTCAGTGATTGCAACCGCCAATTTAACTGGAACCACACTGACGATAGTTCAGTTGATACCAGTGCTTATTGCTGTTGCAATAATTATGGTCATAACAAATATATTCTAAACAAAGAATATATTTGACCATAAGGAGGCTAGTCACATGCGGATGCTACCGATGGTGGCATCCAATCACTCAACTGTTTTTTTTATTTCTTTGAGGCTCTACAAATGAAGAAACACAAGAAAGGTCATAAGAAGAAAAAAAGTAAAGGTAAGTATAATATAAAATTACCAGCACATGTTTAAAAACTCTGCTCTATATTTTCTCTATTTTTTTCTATAGTTTTATTTCGCATTCTATAAGTTAAACTTAAATATGTTAAATAGTATATAGATTTTAGATGGAAGAGAGAGATGATAGACAACTTCTTTTAAACAAGATAGCTGAGCTTGAAAGGCAAGTTGAGCTTAGAAGGAAGAAAGACCAGAAGTTCAGCGAGTATGTAAAAGAGTCCAGGTTCTATGCAAATATACCACATGACCAGTTTGCACATCAGACACAGATAGTCCGTCATCCAGGTCGTGATCCTGATAAGCGGTCTGAGCTGCTTGATCCAGATGTAGTATTGAGCAACATCCAGGATAGTCGCTCATTGTTTTTATTGCAGAGGGATTTCTTAATACTGCATAGGTTCTATGATATGGGAATGCGGTCTGCTGGACTGATGCTTGTCTTTGAGTCTCGTTATCATCCCTGGGTTGGACAGGTCAGAATGACAAGTGCATATCATGGTGGAGAGAGACGTATGCAATCATTCTTGGAACCAACTGTATCATCAACTGAGGGATTCACATATATGGAAAAGAGAAAGGCAAAGAAACAGGAGAAGGGATTACAAAGATTTTTAAAACCGCAAGATGAGGGAAACATTTATGAATGAATTTGATAAATATACAAAAAGGGAAGGAGCTAAGGAGAGAATGGGAAATATGGCTGAGGAGAGAGTACCTCATCCTGAAAAGCGTAAAGTGCAACCCAGGAAAGAGGAGCCAGATGATGAACCTGAAACCTTAGAGGAAGAGACGGAAGAAGAACCCAATACCACTCTTACTGAGAAAGATAAGAGTAGCATATTAGCAAAGCTTCTCAAGTCAGAGACATTCAAACGCAGAGAAGAGAGGATGAAGCTGATGAAAGAAGTTGATAATACAAAAACAAGACAGACGACTGTTCTCTTCCTTGCTGCTCTTGGTGGAGTGTTCATCTTCATGGCTTACCAATATATCAAAGAGCCTTGGGTTCTCATTTTGATGATGGTGATGGGAAGCTGCATGTTCTTGCCAGTAGGGATGATTGCTGGATGGGTATTCCTCGACTCATACATGAGATGCAGGATAATGCGAAGGATGACACATAAGAACTATGGCATAGTAAACTTCATTGGAAAAGGGAATAAGATGGTCAGCAAGATAAAGAACTTTGACAATGACCTGATATGGATAAAGGATAAGTGCTGGTCTATTAGGAAGGGGATGATAATATTGCTCAACAAGGATGGCAATGCTATCAATAATGGATATGAGGTAGATCCTCAAAGTATAGTAACAATGATGGATACTGTGCCAGTGATGTTTGTTGACCTTGATAGTCTCGAACCTCTGTCATTCACCAGAGAACCAAGGGAACAGATAAACCCAGTTGAGCTTGCAGCTAACATAAACTCGTATATTGATAACCAGCTTGCTAAGATAATGTTCCTGAGAAAGACAATGGACATCTACTTTATGATAGTCATCATTGCATCTGTAGCTGCTGTTGGACTTGCATATCTTAACATGAACAATATGAATGATGTTCTTGCTAAAATGAAAATCATGCAAGGTCAGTTGGATTCTATCATCAGCCAGTTAGCTACTCCACCGTGAACTATCATGCCATGTGTTCTAGGAATGGGATTCTTGTTTCAATCACCATGTTTGTATGAGTCACTATTCCTACGTTTTATATAACCAGTTATTGATTTATCTTTTGTGCGATTATGAAAAAGATATATGTACGTTACCATAGGCATAAGAAATACCATCAGATAGGAATGAGCAACAAAGCCATTGATAGCATATACAAAGCAAAAAAGCCAGGTAAGCACATCAGCAAAAAAGGGAAGGTCTATTACGAGAACAGAAGGAACAGAACAGATATGCCAGGGAGAAGGTTATAGATATGCCAGGAAAAGCAACATCATCTGGAGAATACCAAGGTCAAGAACATGACCAGACAAAAAAAGTTCCTAAGCAGGAGGATTACGAGAAAGAGGCTGAGAGAGAAAACGAGCCAAAAGAGAAACAATCAAGAGTTGAATATACTCCTAGACCAAAATATTACAAAGCACCAAAGAATGCATACGAAAGGTGGAGAGAAAAAAGATACCAGAAATCATATGAAAAGGAAGAAGCAAAGAAACAAAGAGCAGAATCAAGAACAAAACTTGAAGAGATAAGAGAAGAAAGAAAAAGACAAATAGAAGAACATCCAGGAAAATACAGAGAAGCTGGTAGACGAGCAATAACTGGAACACAAAGACTTGTAGCATCATATGGATATGGACAAGCAAGGTATCGTGCTGAGATGGGAGGTTCCGATAGAGCTGGTAAACCAAGAACAAATAAAGCTCAAGAGTTTTTAAAAGGTACGATACCAAAAAAATCATATAGACAAATACACAGCAAACCACAACAATTGCTAGGTGAAAATTATGTTGATTTAAATCCTAGACGAGAGTATGAGTTCTATGGTCATCCACAGCCAAGGGAATACAATCTAGTTGGAGAGAATAAGAAATACGACCTAGGTTTAAGCTCTGGTAAAAAGCATGACCTTGGCGTAGGAAAGAAATACGACCTTGGAGTTGGCGGAAAGAAGCTAGACCTCTTTGGCAATGGGAATGGCAAGAAGAAAAAGAACGATAAGTTCTGGTAGAGGTTGATTTTTATTAGATGCGAAAATTGTGGTCATGCAATGTTCAGAAGAAAGGATGGCGTTGGTGCATTTAAGTGGGAGTCATATGAATGTAGTTATTGTGGAAACATAGTAGAATTATAAACTTGATTTGTTTCGTATAGTTTCTGATATTTTTCTTTTAGTCTCTTCTGAACGTGGTATTCCTTTCATTATAGATACTTTACCATACATAGGATTTTTTGCACCTTTTCTTGATTCAGACATTCTCTTTCTAGTTTCTTCCGATATATTCCTAACAAATCCACTTTTGTTTCTTTTTATCAATTGTTCCAATCTCTCATCTTCTATCATATGGCATTTGCGACAGAGCCAAACCCAGTCTTCGAGATTACGCTTGTAAGTTCCTGGAGTGTTATGCAAATCACGAGGAGGATTGCATTTGCAATTCTCGCATAGTTCTGGTTTAAGTTTATGGTTTGTAACCCACTCATGCAGAGAAGCATAACCGACAGTATCTCCCTTCCAAGCAGGATTGTTTTTTCCTGATTTAGCTATAGATAATTTTTTCCTTGTTTCTTCTGATATTATTCTCATCTTGCACCTTTTTTTTCTTTTCCAGCTAGGTAGTCATCATAAATATCTGAGCCACCCATCCCTGCAAATAGAACCATTAACAGAACGAACCCAAAAGGAATGAGCATGTCTTTTAATGAATCAAAGTATGATTTGGTTATGCACGTTTCCATTGGTGGTTTATAGAACATCCCAAATAGAATAGATGATACTATCATTATTGATATAGCTACGATTCCTATCTTCATTTTTGATTCCTCTTGGCGAATGGAGGTAGATAGTTCAACTGGCAATAATTTCCCAATTACCTTTTATTGCAATAGGAGGGGATGGGATGCACTCAGTTTTCGCATTTTGACACCTTGCCACGTTTTGTATTTTGTAGCTTCTAGCGTTATGCATAAACTATCTACCTCAGAATCGTGTCTACCACAACTCCAAATAGTTATATGTTATATAATATTAAAAGCTATCTTTCAACAATCATAATCCATACTGCTGCTAGAACAATCAGACAGGTTGCGATTACAGCAACAACAGTTCCTAACGATGGAGTTAGTTCGTATGTTTTATTCTCTGGCTGTTTTGCAGGCTGCTCGGCTGGAGGCTCTTCAGGCGGTGGTTCTATTGGTGGTTCTGGTTCTGCTGGAGGCTCAGGTTCCACAGGAGGTTCTGGCTCGACTGGTGGCTCTGGCTCTTCAATTTCATTATTGATAATGACATTGCCATAATTAACAGTGTTAATTAAATACTTAGTCTCATTGCATACTCCGACATCGTAAAGCTCTATTGAAGCATTACCTGTTGATATAGCTTTGAATGCCAGTGTCACAAATATGCCTGATTGTGACACATTGCCCTTACCGACAATCAAATCATATATGTTTATTATCGTTCCATTAACATTGTTAATTATTCCATCTACAAAGAATGTATCGTATCCATTGAAAAAATTGCCTTCCCCTATAGAGAGTGCTGATAGGAGCGATTCATCGAACCGCACTTTAAACTCCCAGCCTTTTATCGGAGCTGCTGGATAGCAACTTATATTCAATGTGAAAGACTGGTTCACTGTCACAGACTTTGATTCTACAGTTATGATAGTTCTTGGTTTATAGATTGTATAAGAACCGCTATCGTTTGTAAAGCTTATGCTGTCTTCTGTTATCTCAGTTATAACTACGCTTGCTGAAGTGGTATCAGTGAACTTAAAATCATTGAACATAATCCATGATTCATTAATTGCTATCTGATAGAAATCAATCGGGTGGTCTACAGTATAACTTGTGTTACCAACTTTAAAGACTGTACCTGGATAGATCGTGACTGCTGCTACGCTAGATACTAATGCAAACATCAAGAAAAAATATCAATACCATTACTATTACTAGTTTCATTTCTTCCCTCCTACTTTTCTATATGTGATACATTCATTCGCATACTCCTTATCACAATCAGATTGAAACTCACAAGAGTTGCAGAGAACCTCATGCATCTTTCACCTTAGAAATTATCCATATGGAAGAGCAAGATACACAGAAGTAATCTCCGTCTTTATCAGGTAGAATTGTGCGGACTCCGCAAGATGGGCAGTATTTTACTAAGCTGTCTGTCTCTTCCATATCTTCACGTTAAACCGCATTTAGAGGCTCATAGGATGATTATCTCATTTGATGGTCTCAGAGCTTATGCCTAATGTAAGAATCAATTTCGATAAGCGTATTGTGCCATCTTCTGAATATCTTTGTATTCGTCTTGTCTGCTAGGTCTTTGACATCTTCGTAAAGCACATCCAATTTCTCAATTATCTCTTCTCGCATCTTCGGCTCTATTTGGTTTATGTATTGCTTTAATAGATGCTTGTCTGCAAACTTCATCATATACCAGAACCATGCTGAGAGACCTATACCGACCAGCATCCCAACAATGACTCCGTTATAGAACATATCCCACAACGCTGCTTCTATATCTATCATATTAATCCTCCATTACGCTCCTTACCCACTTGTTCCTTGGGTAATATTTACTTAGGTTGTTCTCAAAGTGCTTCAGCCATGCATCCTCTTCTTTCTTAGCTATTACTTCTACTGAATCATGTTTGTTTCTGAACCCTGGGAAATACTGGTAATATGCAGCTTTGGTTATGAAATATAAAGGGTTCATATATATTTCAAGCTCAATATCTTTCTTATCATTTAATAGCTTATCGAGTGTTTCGCCATTGACCTTGAATGAGAACACATCTGTAGATTGAGCAGTCTCAAGACCAGCAAGAAAAGAGTCTATCGTAAATCCTGTCATCCCTGGTATCTTGCGGACAGAGTTGACTAGCTTTGACGACATGGTTGAGTTCTTCTGTAGCTTCTCGATATGATCTTTAAGCTCATACTTAGCTTCACCGAAATACATCGTGAAGTCTCCTATGAACAGAGCTTTCTTCTTTAGGTCAACATCATTCATCTTATACAGCATTCGCATTATTTAGCCTCACATCAGTTTTATATCTGCAATGTTGGTGAATCCCATGCTTGCCAATACTTGTTCTATCTTTGCTCTTTCGTCTTTTATGATTGCATTGAACTCGTTTACCTTGCCCTCGTATATGTCTCGTATTTTCTTTACTGTTTCTTCAGTCACATAATAGCTTAGATTACTGAAGAACGAGTCTGGCAATAGCTGTATCGAAGCTACTTCACTCACAAGATACCCATGCACATATCCGTCAAAGATATAATGCACGAACAAATCGCCAGTGTATACATTCCCTTCTTTGATTTCTTTTTTTATCTCTATTGCAATCTGCAAGTCCTTTGGTCTTGTCTCCAGCGTTTTCATAAATTCTTCCAATACCATATACTGCATCATCTTTTTTATCTCCCAAACTTTTTTAAATCATTTTTTAATATTTCATATCTTCCATCGCTTATTTGATGACATTTTCTGCAAAGCCATTGAAAGTCATTAATGTCTCGTTTGTATTCTCCAGAGATGTTTGCTATTTCTAATGGTTTTTTTTCATTGCATGTCTCACATCGTTCTACTTTAGGTTTATTTTTTCTTATCCATTTATGCAAAGCAAAATATTTTACATTATCACCTTTCCAATGCGGACTTTTTTCATTTCGCATCTTATCTTTAGTTTCTTCTGAGCGATGTATGCCTTTCAAAGCTACTGATAATTTTCTCCTATGTTCTTTTGAAAAAATCATTCCTTTATGTGTTTCAGACATTTTTTTTCTAGTTTCTTCAGGTAACAGTTTACCTTTATGTGCTTTTGACATTTTCATTTTTGATTCATCAGAATGATGCTTCCCATAAAGAGGATGATTCTTTCCAGAAATATCAGCATGATTAAGTGATATATTTTTTCTATGTTCTTCAGATAATGATTTGCCTGTGTTCCAGGGTATTCTTCCTTTCATTAATTTTGATAGTTTTAGTTTAGTTTCTTCAGTATGTTTTTTTCCCAAATGAGCCATACGAATTTTTTGTTTTGCTTCTTTGGAATGATGCTTACCATAACGAGGATTATTTTTACCTGAAACATCTGCATGGTTCATTGACATCTTATTTTTCGTTTCTTCTGTATGATGCCACCCTGTTTTCATATTTCACCTAAAGATTAGTAAGTCCTAACTTATCATAAGCCTGAAGAATCAAAGAGTATAACCCAGGGATTAAATCAGCTTGGTCGTCTTCTGTCTTTGGTATCTGAATACTAGTCAACCAAGATTCATATGGAACGAACTTCTCTCTCAGTGCTTTTGTTTTAGTTCCACCGCCATCGAGCTTTGGCAACAGATGAGCCATTACAGAAATCATCTTTGCAAGTGTAGCATTCAGCAGCTCTTCGTCAGCAGCTCCTCTTGCCCACTTGCTCATTACTGATTCATAAAGCATCGTCAAGTCATCCATATATTGTCGGAGGTCGTCTCCGTATGTTCTTGTCTCTTCGGCTCTCCTAAATTCCGTTTCCATTCTTCGCTCCTTAAAAGACAATATACATTAGTAACAGAAGTAAAGCTAGTATCAATATTGACACAATAGCTACTGCTGTTGAATTAGCTCTTTTCTTTTTCATTTTTAATCTCATCTAATAAATAATTAATCACATCGCTAAAGCTACAACTCTTTCGAGTTTCTTTTTCCAACTTATGTTTCATATCCATAAGAGCAATATGGGCATCTTCGTTAATAGCTACTGTTGTATATTTTTTCATAATGTTCCTTCTCGTATCTGATTGTCATACATCATATGACAACTTCTACAAAGCCATTGAAAATCATTTACATCTCGTTTGTATTCTCCTGTTACATTTGATAAATCTTTTGGTTCAAATTAACTGTTCCTTGTGTCAATTGCATTTATTATCTCTCTCTTCCAACTAAAATCTTATATAGTTACACACTATATAATTGTATCGTGGTGGAAAGAAAACACATAATGAATTATGTGATAATCACACTAAGCATCGTCTTCACAGTCTATCCATTGCTGACAATGCAATTCACTACAGATGTTAATGGAGCAACAACATATGAAATATCTGGAGTTGTTTTCATTGCACCGATACTTGGAATAAATGCCATGTTCCAAATCATCTTTGAAGAGAAGATACTAGAGTTCAGATCTCAAAGCAAGAGAATGATGTTTGCGTTATTCTGTGCAAAGGTATTTGACAAGATACAAGAAGGAAGACAACTCACTAGAGAATGGATAAACAGGAAACCTTAGTCAACTTTACGTTTTATATAGTACCAACACGATATTGAATAATTGTATGGTTGATGGAATATTGATATTCTGGCTGCTGATCTTTATTGTTTTTCTTATAGTTAACATCGCTGGCAACTCTAAAGTTTTTGGTATTATTGATGGATGTTGGTTACTCATACTTGGACTTGCAGTAATAGCCACTGGAATACAATTACAATCTGGAGTCAATGTAACGGTAGTTGGTGGTATTCAAAATGTTGCCTATACCTATTCTGATGTGGTATTGCCATTCAGCACTTATTCATATGTATGGGGAATTTTCTTTATGGCAATAAGCATATACATGATTTATGTTAATGCAGAAAAATTATGAGTTTCGTCTACGTCTCCACATTATGCCAAGCAGACCTAGTAATCCTATTAATCCAACAACCATATAAATCATTGGAGACTGTGTTGAGAATCCACCTATATTAGATTGTACTGTGAGGAAGTTAAATATCTTTTGTACAGAAACATTACCCTCTACAGCAACTACCCTCCAATAGTAATTTGTATAGTAATCTGTTGCAGTGAAGTATTGACGACTGTATGTTCCATTACCAACATTATTTTGGCTATATAAAAGCGATGTTGTATTTGCTGGAGAATTGCCTATCCAGATACTATAGTTTGTAGTTCCATTTGAATTAACAATAGTGAAGAAGATTGTAGATTGCAAACTTGAAGTATAACTATTGTTTGATGGATATTCATTAATTATATTCAATCCACCGATAGTAATATTGTAGATGGTTCCGTTCCAATTGGCAACTATATTCCATGCTACAACTGTTTGGTTGTAGATGGTACCATTCCATTCCTGGATAAGTTGCCAAGCTTTTATTGTCTGGTTGTAGATTGATCCATTCCAGTCTGCGATAGAATACCATGCAGATTGATTGTAGATTGTTCCGTTCCAATCAGCTATTAGATTCCAAGCTACAACTGTTTGGTTGTAGATGGTTCCATTCCAGTCTTGTATCTGAGTCCATCCAATGCTTGTATTGTATATTGAACCATTCCAATCAGCTATTAGATTCCAAGCTTTGATTGTTTGGTTGTAGATTGTACCATTCCAGTCTGCAATGGAATGCCATGCAGACTGGTTATAGATTGAACCGTTCCAATTGGCAACTATATTCCATGCTACAACTGTCTGGTTGTAGATTGTACCGTTCCAGTCTTGGATAAGATTCCAATTAGAAGAATTGTAAATAGAACCATTCCAGTCTGCTATTAGATTCCAAGCTTCTATTGTCTGGTTGTAGATGGTTCCATTCCATTCTTGTATTTGAATGAAGTTAGACTGATTGTATATAGTTCCATTCCAGTCTGCTATTAGATTCCAAGCTTTGATTGTTTGGTTGTAGATGGTTCCATTCCATTCCTGTATTTGGTAGTAAGATGAAGTATTAAATATTGTACCATTCCAATCCTGTATTTGAATGAAGTTAGATTGGTTATAGATTGTACCATTCCAGTCTTGTATCTGAATGAAATTAGATTGATTGTAAATAGAACCGTTCCAATCAGCTATTAGATTCCAAGCTGCTATTGTCTGGTTATAGATTGATCCGTTCCATTCCTGCATCTGATGATAAGCTGAGGTATTGAATATGGTTCCATTCCAGAGAGCAATTTGAATCCAATTGCTTTGGTTATAGATTGATCCGTTCCATTGATTGATTGTTTCCCATATTGCAAAATCAATATAATTATTAGGATCACTGCCTTTCTGTGTTTCCAATAAATCTGTTTGTCCATCATTATCTGTATCCGCCAAGAATGGATTGGTATATTTCTTATAAAGTTCAGTCCAATCTGATAATCCATCCGAATCTGTATCTGCATGAGAAGCATTTAATGTGGCATTTGATGGCACATTGAACAAAACGAAACTTGTGAATGAACGATTACTAATAAGAGCAGGATACTTACTGGCTGCCCTCATACGCATTTCTATTTCATAAACATTATTATCCGTTATCGTTGCCGATGTAACTGGTAATAATCTGGTAGTGAGATTATAATATTTTGAATAAGAACCTCCAATTGCTCCAGATGCATAAATTTTACTTTTTGAATCGCTATTAACTGCTGTATAAGAATCAGTGACTGTCAGATATGAATAAGACCGTGTTTTTTTCCATCCTATATAGTCTATCTGTGTTGTACCAGGTGAAACCGAATACCAATTATGATAGTAAATGTTTGTCAATGTAAACGGTTGTACACTTACATTCGCATCAAACCATAAACCCATGTAACTAAAACAATATGTATTTTCCAATGTATTGATTGGTATATCTGTTCTTATAAAACCAACATCATTATCTCCTGCATCTGTTCCTTGGTCCCTATGCAATCTATCTGCTTTTGAATCATCTGTTACCGATGAATAATAATGGTCGTAAAAATACAAAGGAGTATATGTTATATCAACTGGTGCATTGTTCAAGTTGACATATCGCCTGGTATATCCTTCTCCTTGTTTTGTTTTGTTCCACCATGTCAGCTTAATGTTATTTACTGTGTCATTTGCCCATATGTCAAAACTATATTTTCCCTTTGGTATTCCTGTCTTGTTTAAAGCCCAATAGTTCCCAGAACCATGAACAAACGATGTCGTATTGAGCCATGAGTTTGCTGAATAATTGTACCAATGAAGTTTAACAGAATTGACTGCAACCGCATCTGTCACTGTCAGATTTATGTATATGAAATTCTCATTCTGATAGCTGTCGTTTGTATAATATCCTTCAAGATTTGTTCCGCTAAGTGCTGTTGTTTCGTCTGGAGGCAACCAATACGGACCACCCAAATCTCCATGATTTCCTGCGAAGTTGATAGTAATGGCAGGTGGAGTTGCATCTTCTGTGTATGTGCAATAAATCCTTGGAGTGCTTGTTGGATCTATTGATGAAGTACCTGTCCATGTGGCAGGAAAAGTAGGATAAGTTCCTGCTTTTGATGTAGTGGTACTTGCACCAGTACTAAGATAAGTAAAAGTACATGTTCCATCACCACTTTCGGCATAGACAACAAGATAATAATAGGCATTTGCCACTAGGACGGGTTTAGTACCACTGAAACTAAATGTAAGAAAACCAGTAACACCTTCCACAATAAGAGTTGCATCTGTTACACCATTTGTTACAGCACTACCATCACTATTGTATAATTTACATTTTCCATAATGACCTTCATATAGTAGACTTGGAGTAATAAATGCACTTATACTATCAGCAACCCCACCAGTAGCACCCATCTGATAATAACCAGCAACAGCAATATCTTCTATAGATGTAGTAGATCCAGTTCCGCCAGTAGAACCAAACGTAGGATCAATGCTGAACTTTTCATCCTTTGCTAATTTTGTATTTGTATAGACATACCAATTGAACTGCTGTTTATTGCCAACGCTTGCTACTTCTTTAGTCATGCTTGTTTTATTGAACTCTGCACTCTTAGAATAATCAGACCAGTCATAATAGATGTTGTAATCTTCTGTAGAAGTAATGCTGAAATTTAGGAGCATCTTGTCTTTTGCATTTCTGGCATCGGCACTTAAATCCTTGTAGCTCTTTACATCATCCGTTTTTAGCAATAGTCTATAATATGCATTCTCATCAGTAACCCAGCTAAGAGTATGCTTCTCAGAAAGATTTATTGTATTCCAGTCTTTTTTTATTTTAAGAAGTTTAGTGCAATTAATCCAGTGGCTATTGTCTGTGCTTTTTTCCAAATTCCAGGCAACAGTAGTATTGAGCCAGTTCCTATAAAAAGTTACATTTATATCAGTTGTTTTATCAACACCGATGCTATTTTTAGGTGCTGTCCAATAGATGTATGGTTTTAGTGTATCATCACCCAGCACTGGCAAGTTTGAATCTTTTGTTCCAGTCAGTATTTGAAAACCTGTTCTCTTATCAAAAATAGGCAAAAATAAAATAGAGCCAAGAATGAAGGCGACAGCAAAACTTCCTAGAGCCAAGCCATAATATTTAAATTTGTTATGCTTGGCTAATTTGATTTTAGCCAAGCTGATACCTCATTCAGTAATATGCTGAAAACTTGATTGACGAAATTGCTATTGTCTGATCCTTTGCTAGTGTGTACCCTGCATTTGAGTTATCATCTTCAAAGTTCATCCAGAGATAACTTGCACCAGTGTTGTTGTAGGTAATCACACCTTCCATAGCAGTATCAGCACCAACACCTAAACCTGCACAAGTCCATTCAACCTTTAGGTCGCCTCCATGCCATACGGTTCCTCTTTTACATTGTGTTGCATTACCACGAACTCTTACACAAACATCGAAAGCAACGCTATGAGCTAATTCTGTATTAAAATTATCTGCGGATGCATAACCTAATCCAGCAGCATTACACCATCCTTCGATTGTAGTTGTAGTGTTTTGAGTTGTGACTGCATCAGTATGGTTAATATAGTATATCTCAAGTATTCCACCAGCACCAACACCTGGGTTTGCCTCTGCTGCATCTGCTAGATTGCTTTCCCAAACTACATGCCAGGATTTTCCATCATCCTGTTCAAGATGAGGATGCGGTATAGTTAGATAAGCAAACATCATTCCTGTCACTAGAGCTATTACTAGCCCTGCACGCATACCAGCTTTCTTTTTATCATTTATTTTATTCATCTTTTTCCTCCATATTGAGAGAAAGATTACTACCAAAAATAGATTTTAATTTAAATTGCAATCTAATCTTCCTCAAACAAATAGTATCACATTATAGTTATATAAATTTAACTTTAGAGAATGGATAAACAGGAAACCGTGAACGACCCACACTCTTTAGAGGTGGGTCGTTCACTAGTTATGTTTATTAACAACTAATTACATACCATGTCTTATGACTGGAAGGAGAAATACCCAAGGGATACAACTCACTTGCCCTAATGGACATACTTGGTATTACACTGGTAACAAAATTTACACAAGCTGTAGTATTTGTGGCTATAAAGTAAAAACAGGATTAAGTGCTGGTCGTCAGCCAGTAGACAGTTTTGTTAAAACAGACCAACTCTTCTAGGTGATATTGACGGACTTAGCATCACCTGTTTATGCGATAACGTCTATTACAATTGCCATCATCTTATTCTATGCAAGTCTAAAGGATTTTAAATACAGAACCATAAGCAGGCGAAGCGTAGCAATCGTCTTCGTAATAGTCCTGGCTTACAGATTGATTGTTGGGATACCAGCAGAAAGCAGCTTTGCATTCCTTTATGTATTCATAGCATTCGTGGCTTTGGCTGCTATCAGTAGAGGGAAGTTCGGGATGGGAGATGCCCTTCTTATTGGTGCGGTCTCATGGCAGCTCGGAAGCTTCAATGAGATACAGCAGTTCATATATGCAATGGGTGGAGCTGGGATCGCACTCTGGCTTTATTATTTTATAAGGAATAAAGATTATAAGAACATTAGAAACAGTCTTAAAAATATATATACAATACCTATAGGGGATGTGAAGACTGGGATGGTTCGAGCAGAGGATAACTTCATGGCTGGTCTTACTGAATTTGATATAAAGAATCTAAAAGAGTCTGGAGTCAAAGAACTATCTGTGAAACAACCGATGCCTTTTATCCCATGCATCTTCATCGCATATCTGATAGCGATACTTATTTAACCATGATAAGTATTTCTTTTTTGTCGTTCTTTCCTAGTTGGTTAAAAGCCAAATAAAACCCAAGGGGAAGTGAGGGGAGACTTTGCCTTGTCTCCCTTTGTTTTCCTACCAGCTTTTGTATCCTTGTTGTTCCATTGATTTCTCCTTTCGCTTCTTGTCGTATTCCCTCTGTTTCATCCTGTGATATTTCTTCAGCTTTGGATGCTTCTTGTAGTAGTCTCTAAACCAAGCGTTTCGCTCTTCCCTACTTCTTATTGGAATAGTAATCAACCTCCCTGCACATCTCTATAGATTCCCTTCCCAAAGGAGTGATACGATAGAACCTGAGTTTGTCTTTTCTGCCAGTATCAATTTCTTCAACCAGATTTAAACCAACTAATGAATCGCCAGTATTGTATCTGTTCTGCATTCCTCTAACAGCACCGCAAACATTGGTCGGAGTGCAAGAGATGTAACGAGCTATCTCAGAGATATAACCGCACTCATAGATAGAAAGATAGTTTATGATCTTCCGCTTCACATAGCTCCTGCGTAAAGCCTTTGCAATCAAATGTCTCTTGACGATGCTATCCATATCTACCTCTTCTTAAAGACCTTCCAGTGAGGCTCTGACTCCTGCTCATTGTCATTGTTGAATATCGAGTCGTTCCTGTCTTCTGGTTTTAAGTCATGCATATCTATATCCACGAACATTGGTGCTTTCTTTTTCTTAGGCTTTTCTTCAGCTTCTCTTCTTGAACGTCTTACGGAGCGGAATGGATGATAACATATCAGATATTTGAAGATTAAATATCCTACATAGAAACTTACAATTATTATGATGATATTGCACAGAAGAATCAATAGAAAAGTATAATCCACATTCTTGAATACATCGAATACATCGAATAGATGGCTGTTGTCATTAACATGCGTTAAGTTTGGTTCTGAAGTATTTGTTGGATTGATTGTATTGAATATTGGCATGAATATAGCAAAGAAGATTATCACTATTATCACCCCAACAATCAATGTTGGGATAATATCCATATATCCTCCAGTCGCACTATCACAATCATCGTAACCACGAAACATCAAATACCTCCATTGAATGATACTAAAGAGTGAACTACCTTTTACAGTAGTCCACTACTTATCTTGATAATCTTTCTTGATACTGTATATCTCTGTTATCTCTGCTATCTTTTTTGCAAACTCTAAGTCTTTGTCATAATAGACGGTTATCGCTGCTCCGTCTAGGTCAACTACAATCGTCTCGTCACCGTCATTATCTGTTATCGCAAACTCTGTATACTCTTCGTTCCAGCCTATCTCGTAATCCTCTGGCATCTCGTTCTCAACTTTATTATACTGCTCTTTTGCTAGATGATCGTCTGAACATGTTATCTCTATCTCTTTCTTCTTAGTGGCTGTTTTTTGAGTCTCAGCATAAGGAGATTTCTCTTCGATACAGGTCAGCTCTTGCCAGGGAAAGAACATACTGTTTTCTTTCTTCTCCAGCACTACACCGTTAACATCGAAGGAAGATAAGAGACCAGTCTCGTCTTCCAGGTTTATACAATAGATTGTCACTTGTTTTCCAATCAGGCTGTCCAGTCTAATCATCAGCTCTGTCTCCGTCTGCGGTTAGGTTGCATGTATGATGCTCTTTCGTCTTCGCTCAGGTCTTCGACTTCATCGGATAAATGCTTCTTGACTGGCTCTGGATCCAGCTCGCTTGGCAACTGAGGCTTAATGTCTTCCACTGGCATCTTAGGCAATGAGCTTGTCTTAGGTGCTTCAGCTATTGTTTTTACTGTAGCTTGTTTCTTTGCTGGCTTTGGAATGTTCAAAGCACCTTCTTTTATCAGCATCGCCAGAAGAGTGTTCGTGATATTATTGCCTCCGCCATCTGAACCACCAGTGACTAGAACATCTGGAGTTATCTTTATCTGACCTGTTCCAATCTCCTGCAATGATTTCAATAGACCTAATATCGGAGAACCCAATACTTCAGCCTGTGCTTTGTAAGCATCTGCAATTGCTATACCGACTGTTTTGCTTTGGTAAGCATCACCGTTTGCGACTGCAATAGTCTTATCACGAATACCGCCTGCTTCTTGTCGCATTGCATCAGCCATGTCCTTGTTAATTTCAATTGACAGTTTTGCAGCAATGACATCTTTCTGCTTCTCAGCTCTTGCCTCTTTCTCTTTGACATCAATACGCTTCTCTTGTGCTAGAGCCTGTTGCTCATATTGTGTCTGCTGCTGTATAGCCAATTCCTTTTCAGTCTGTGTCGCAAGTAGTTTCTCATCTACCTTGATATATGCAATCAAAAGATTCTGAGCTTCCACATGATACTTCTCAAATTCCCCTGTTGCTTTCTCAAGTGCTTCCTTTTGCAATTCAGTCCTGCTCATAATGAAGTCAATTGCTTTCTTCTCTCCTGCTTTGTTACGGAATGAAGAATCAATGAGTGGGTGAACAATCTGCTCAATCAGGTTTGCGACTGAACCGAAACGTGCAATCACGAATGATGCATGTTGAGACCGTATGCGTATAATCATACGAACATCTACTTCGAGTTGGAAACCATCTTTTGAGGTTACTCGCAATTGGCTGAACTTGAAGAACTCCTTTGCTTTCTCGTCTTCGATAAAGTCATCAGTGAGTTTACCATCTACACGATGCTCTGCTCGTATCTCGGAACCCGATGCCCAGTCAATAGTGACTGCACTTGTTGGAACTGGATAGGTCGTGAATCCCAATGGGTTAATATTGTATTTACCTGGTGCAACTGGCTTTCTCCATATGCCTCGCTCATTCTTATCTGTAGTCAGAACAACCTCATCCTCTTCGATTATTGGCTGATTGAAATTAGGTTTCTTTGAAACAGGCTTTGGCAATTCAGTATCCCTTGCTAGCTCTAGTCCGATGTTTGACCGAAGAACAGCTACATAACCTGGCATCACTTCAGTTATATCATAGATTGAAACTTTGAATAAGAATGGATTGATATAATATTCACCAGGCTGCAACGAATCAAGTTGAGTTCCCCTAAAGCCTCCACCATCAATAAAATTCTGACCATCCTGGAAGAACTTGTGATCTTTCTTTATGTCTCCCTGCTTTGGTGCTATTACGAATCCTGGTGGCAATGGCTGTCCATCTTGAGCTATGACTACTCCGATCTTCTCTTTCTCTATTATCGTAGCTTTAGTTATAGCTATTGTGAAAAGCTCTGTGTTTATACGATATGAACCAGGTCTTAATATTTCGACCTGAACTCCTCGTCTTCCGCCATTATCAAGAAACGCCTTAGCATCTTGGAATGAATTGCATTCTATATGGTCTGCAAGCAATCTGTCTCTTGGCAATGGCTGTCCATCAATCGCCTGAACTACTCCTATCATACCAGGAGCGACTTCAGTTATTTGAACTCTCTTTGCCTTCCAGGTTATCGGATTTCTCCAATACAACTTTGGCATAAGAGTGTCAGCTTGGATACCGACATCGCCATGCTGTCTTGCTATGATTTGCCCTTGAGGCATCTGTTGACCGAATATCTTTCTGGTCAATATTCCAACTTGGTCATCTTTCACTATGATGATACCGTATAAGAAGAATATCAATAACGGTATACCGACTATCAGCAGCATCCACAAAAATAGGTTGCCTAATATTTCTATCATGTCTCTTCCTTCTATAATTTATACTTCGGTAAAAACGGTCTGTCTCCACCATGAGGTTTTTTCTTTGTCTCTTTTGGTTTCTTTATCAATTCGAGTTGCTCTTCGTCTATGACCTGTGATTCTTGGTAATGACCTTCTTCATCTAGTTCTGGCTGAATGGAATAGCGTATGCAGCCATTTATGTATTCTGCACAACAGACTATTGTTCCTTCAAAACCAGTCATAACATCTCTTACTTTTTGTCCGTTCTCAAACTTTCTTTTTAACATTTCTCGCCTCCTCTTTTTCTGCTAGTTGCATTACAAATTCAATCCAGTTTCTACCTTTCTTCGCTTCTATCAATCGAGCATATTGCTCATCTTCCAAATGCAAATGCACTGTCTTCATAAAATCACGACCAAGTAAGTAAGTATATGTATTTAAAGATTTCCAAAATGGTGCTTGTTCATTCTATAGTATGTGTATTACATTTATTGCACTTCTGGCTGTCTTAATTGCTCTGGTTTTTTTCCAGATGTTAACATCTCTACATTCCTGTCTGCTTCAATAATTCTATGATCTAAGGCTGTTTGGCAACCGTCAATATGTTCTTGTTTTATTTTTTTATTCTCTTGTGTTTCTTCGTGACTGATAGCTATAAAATAACCATTACCAGGTTCATTAAGTAACCCTCTGAAAAAATAAGTATTTCCTGTATTTGGACTTGTTAGTTTATGCATCACATAATCTGTTGTCCGTTCAATATATAATTGGTATCTATCAATATTTAATTTATCTTCTTGGAGTATCCATCTTTTTTTATCCAGGAATCTGCTTACTTCTTGTCTAATTTCGTCAAGAGAAAAAATATTATCTTTTCCAATCTGTCCATCAAATACTCTAACACGAAAGAGATTCCACATGTAGTTTGTTAATTGGTCATAACAATCTTTTTTTCTCATTCCTTTTGGCTTTTGCAAGATTATCTTTGTCTTCATTTCTTATCCTCCAACAAACCAACATTCCTATCAATTATCTTTTTGAAGTATTCAACTTCATCATAACATTTCTTTACACGTTTACTAATATCTGAGATAAGACCATGCAACGAAGTCTTCTGTTTTGGTTTCAATGCTTCATATTTTTCTTTGAATCTTTTATCATGGAAAACCATGCTGAATGCTCTTACTTGTTTCTCCAAGACATATACATCTTTATCAAATTGTTTTAATCTTCCAGCAAAATTGGGTATGAACTCAAAACGTGGATTATCTTTGTTGTAGTTTTTAATATCTTGTTCGATAGATGCATTTTCGACATCAGATAGATTTATTTCTCCTTTGCGAATTTTTTGTTTTACTTCATCTGGAGCATTCTTATATGCAGTTATTAGTTCATGTGGTCTACCACTTTCCTCTCGTTTCATTGCTTCAAGAACATCATGCTGCTCTTCTTCATCATCAATCTTTGATAATTCTATTGCTTGTTTCATTGTTACAACATTTTCTGGTGCTTTTCCTCCACCTACCTTATGCACATTTTTAACAATATCTGGAGATACTTTATCCTTAATATCCAGATATGTTTTTACAGTTACATGTGAAGCTGCTTTTCCATTTTTACTAAGAAATGTAGCGATGCTGCGAAAAGAATCAGGCAACGATTCAGAGCAACCAGATACACCTTTCTTTCGTGTTCCTGTTTTATGACTACTGTTAAACTGGTTAACAGTAGTTGCTTTGCTTTGCAACCAATTACGAGCCAATACAATAGATTCTGCTGTATCGTGAAAATCAGTATCACGCTGAGTAATATTCTCACGAACCATATCAATGAGCATCTGTTCATCTGAGAAATTAACAGGTGTTACATCAACAATATAGTCTATTCCTTTCATATCAGATAATGCTTTGTGTCTATGATGACCGCTTGTTAATTCAAAAGCTCCATCATTATTACGAGCAAAGAAATGCTCTGGCAATGTTCCATGTTCGATACTCTCTTTCAGAACGTCTAGTCTAGCTTCATCCATTTCTCCATTTCTTATAAACTTTTTAAATGGATTTGGTTTTAATTCACTTAGTTTTAGTTTCATATTATATCCATCCATCTGTATAGAATTTCATCCACTTCTTGTAATCTTTAAAACTTTCAAAATCATCGTAATTAATCATATATTCAAATAGTTCATCAAAGCCATCATACAATTGAACTACAATCTGTAGCATCATAAACTGATGATAAAAGAAGCTGACATCTCTAGGAGCAATTTTATAACTCAATTTGCACACTCTATGAATGTCTCTCAGCAAAGCTATCACAGATTTGTTAAAACATTTCTTCAATAGTTTTCTAGGTATACAATTTTCAAGCTCGAATCGAATATGATGTAAATCATAAGGCTCATCCAAAATATTTTCACAATGCAATTTTTCTTTATATTTTAATTTTCTTCCATTCATTCAAATACCTTATCGAGAATTTCACATTTATAATCCCAAGAAAGAGAACCGTATAGCTCAGTTGTATCCTTCTTATGACCTAGATATTCTTTGACAAGCTCATCGTCTATCTGGCGGTTCTTACGCATCCAGTCTTTTAGTTGATTCTTAAAGAAATGTCGTGAACGATGAGAAGACCATGAAATCTCAGCACGTTCATAGATAGAATTAATATATCTTGGAGTAAATGCTTTTTTCTTATCACCCTTATGTCTCTTCAATAGATATATCTGAGAAGTATCCATGTAACTTATCAAGAGCTGATATAGACCTGTATTGATTGGAATCTCTCGCTGTCTCATCTCAAAGTTAGGTTTGATTCGCCCTCCACGACCTCGTTTAAAGCCTCTCCTGACTTGTTTAGCTACTTCTACCCACAATCCACGTTTATTTATTCTATCAATGTCAGAAATCTTTGTATTGACAATCTCAATTCGAGACATACCGAGTTCGCAACCCAGTCTCATCGCAACTAAAGCATCTAAGTCCTTTTCTTCAACCAATCGTGCTATTGTTTGTCTATATTCTTCACGAGTTGGGATATAAGTCCTTTTTTGGCTCATAGTTCATTCCTACCATTGAATGTGAACAATACATATATAGTTTTCGTGTTTTACCGATGGATAGAACGATACTCTCCCAACAGATGTAATATCAGTTTCCTATAAAGAAAGTGAAATATCGCATGGTTTCATTTTAGCTGGTTTTGCCTATGGATAGAGTGTTTGCTTATCGAAATAGTAGACATTAATATCTCTACCATCCCACAGCATCACAGCCCAGTATATCCTCTGGTTGCTTGGAGTCACTAATGTATACTTGACAGATGTGCTGATAGTTTTGTTTATCTTGAAGAAGACATATGCTGGAGTCCATAAGGTTGAGGTCGAGTTATGAGAATAGATGATGGTCTGAACTGTATCATTGTCATCATCATACGCTTTTCCAGTTATGTTGAAAATAAACTCATAGGTAGTATTCCCTGAGACAACCACTGTTCTATAATATCCAGTAGTTGTAACATTTGAAAGAACAGGTTTATAGTTATGCTCTGGAACGCCAGGTATTCCCTGTGTTCCTTGTAGTCCTTGTATTCCTTGAATCCCCTGTAGTCCTTGTTCCCCTTGCATTCCGTTTGTTCCATTAATCCCTTGCATTCCCTGTATGCCTTGCAGCCCATCATGTGCTGGATTCGCTATCGTATATCCTATAGCTCCAACACTTAGAACTAATGCAACCAAGGTCAAGATGTCCAATATATACATCGCTCCTGCTTCATCTTCTTTAAATCCTTTTCTCATCTTTTATCTCTCCATCAATATTCTTCTAGTCTTAATAATAACATATAATACGAAAGAACCAGCAAGGAAATTCACTGTGCATCCTATTACAATCAGGAATAGAGATTGAGTATAAATGTCTATACCAATCATAGCATAATTTAACAGCATGAGAAAGATTAGTAGATATAATTGCTTCTTCATTTCATTATGGTCTCCTTACAATTACACAACCAATCTTCAGTTCTCCTGCAAGAACCAGTGCAATGATATGTCTATCAAATGCATCTCGTTTATTCAACAGCTTCAAACAAAAGCTCTGCTCATCATTTATCAAAGTTTTTCACTTCTATAAAGTCGTTACATTCATCACAGATATATTCCTTCTTCTTAATATCCAATGTGAACGAACCAGAGTTATACGGAATCTTTCTTCCACACTTGCTACATTTTCGTCTATTCGTCATTCTCTCTTTCGTCTCCTGGTATCTTCAGCGAGCAACTGTTTACAGATCTCATCTTGCACTTTGACTGAACCTTTCATGCAATAGAGACATCGGTCATATTTCTTCATAAGAAAATTATGATTAGATTCTGTATGGAACTTTGGCATCCTTCCTGTTAAATTATACTTTGGCTCTTCTGCGATAGTCTGCAATGGAGCTATGGTTGACTTTAAGACTCCCATATCAGATTCCTCTTCCTTTGTTTCCTCTTCTATTTCGTCTGAGGCAGCCATATGCAGTTCCCTTCTTTTTTTATATCACAGAACCCTCTTGCTTCGTTAGCTTTCTTCCTAGGGCAATTATGGCTAGCTACCATGCAATTGCCATCCTTGCAGCAGCCAACACGTTTCTCTTCAGTAGAGTCTATCATGTTGTTTTATCCCTCTAGTAGAATATGTTTATCAATCAAATGAAACAATACTTTTCTTCGTTCATCACATTTAGAATTAAATACTGACATCTTAGTTAATTCTTCTTTTAATTCTTGAACCCTACATTTCAATTCAAAGCTAGATGGCATTTTATCCCTACTCTTTCTCCCAAACTTCACAATCAATTTCAGTCCAATCAATATTCTGAGATAATCTTACAAACTCATCTACTGAAACCTTATGGTCATCAGCACATCCTTGCTTATTTTTACAATCGCTACAGTCGTTCATAGCCTCGCCATTTTATTGAATTTAGTTTGGACATACTCTTTTTTTAATCGTAAGAAGTTAGATTTTCTACCACAACCACCTTGATCTTCATAACATTCTGTTGGATGGAAAATTGTGTATTGACTAATAACATATTTTTCTCTTTTTTCATCTTGGTTTACTTCAATAATTGTTCCGCATTTTTGGCATTCAAAATATTCACAACCTGATTTTACTTTTTTCTCATCCATAATCTAACCTTCATAGGCGACTCATCCTATCTGTGTATTCTTCACTTGAGATTTCGCCATTGGCATAACGCTCCATGAGGATTCGCACAGCATCCTTTCGTTTTACTTTGATTGGTTCTGGCTCTGGCTCCTCTTCGACCTCTTCTTCATCAGATGAGTCTCCACCTGAAGAAAACATGCCAAAAACCACCATTATGATTGCTACTACAAGCATAACTGGAATAAGAGTTATTATTAGATTCACTGAACCAGGAATATCAGCGTTTGCAGATGCTTCTTCAGATATACTAGAGATAACTGGTATCAGAATAATAATTCCAGCAATCATTACTCCTATTGTTGCTATGAAAGCTATTAATGTCCTCATCTACCATGCCTCTTGTGATAAGCAGCCAGTTCATCGTTTTCTAAAGCTACCAGATATGAATGCAATCGTGAAGAAGGAGGAGAAAGACAAGAGGGCAGTCGGTGAGGCTGCTTTAAAATTGCATCTTTCTCCTCGCAATGGTATCTCGCTGAACCTTCATTCATTTATCCATTTCCCCAAGCTCGAATGCTACAATCTTATCATCTGAAAGCACATCTGGATAGAGTTCTGGCGGTCTCTTAATTACAGCAGCAGCGACTATCTTCTTTACTAGTGTCTCTCCAGTCTCTTCGCATATGAAAGTAGCGTGAGCATCCCTTACATCGAGAGATTTCTTGCCAGCCTTTATCTCATCAAAGTATTTTTTCTTGATATTTAATTTCATGTCTTTCTCCCCAAGTCTGGATCCTTCTTGGCTCCATTTTCTCAGCAATTATATAGTCTATAACTTTATAAGGATTTCTAATTTTCTGTGAGCTTTTTGCAAACAATATTTATATACCTGGAGAAAGAATATAAGATATGGAGAAAAAGATATGAGCTGGTTTCCCGAACATTTCAACGAGCATCATATCTTCTTCTCTTCTTGCTCTTCTTCTGCGTAATCAAACAATGTTCTTTGCATCTAGTTTACCTCCTTGAGCAATTGCTCTCTTGTAACAAAATAATTATGACCGCAATACCAGCAATTAGACATCCCATGAATTATGATATTACCACAGCGACCACAGTGCAACTCTTGGCATGGCATTAAGTCACATCCTTATGGTCGTCTTCTTTACTATTATTCTGATGTGCGTATCTTGGCGGAGTCGAGATAAGAGACATAATATTGATAGCATCTTCCAGAGTGATATTCAATTTTAGATGATGCTCGAATCTTACTCTACCATCTTCCCTTTCATAGATGCTGCACCAGTCGTTCTTGAACTTGTGGAGCCTGATTGCTTTCAATCCATCCAAATGAAGCTCCTCGTAATCCTTACCTATTCCTATCATCGTGACGTATGCATTGTTCCTTGTGAAAAAATAAGGTTCCATATATCCATCCATGAAATCGCAGAAGCTACAGAACTCCTCATATGAGATTGGCATGTCTCCTGCATTGAGAAATATCTCTATGAAGTTTGATTCGTGAACTGTCATAGTAATCCAGCGATCTCTCCAACCTATCTGCTTTGTTGACCTTTTCAATGATGTTCCTTTGGCGTTTGTGATGCTCCTAAAATGCTTTGTTTCCAGCCATGTCAACATGTTACACTGGGAGGAAATACCCTCTATTCTCTTAATCTCTATTTTTATGCCATGCAATTTGGTCATCGGAGACTCAATAATCGCTATGGTTTCGA
>Ga0315275_10000750_pt1 | contig 27129 bp, 23 predicted proteins | sample YL17G03_0_MG_FD_205557 | JGI IMG/M metagenome (GOLD analysis project Ga0315275, IMG submission 205557) | Sediment microbial communities from Yellowstone Lake, YNP, Wyoming, USA - YL17G03_0 | ecosystem: Environmental > Aquatic > Freshwater > Lake > Sediment | place: USA: Wyoming | collected...
GGTAGGTTATGTGTCCACTCACCCCCTTGCCTTCCCAAATGCTACCCCATAACCTTTAAAAAATTATGAGAAAAGAAAATTGCTCCCGGTGCGACAACCCCTGACTAAAACCCCAAAAATATTGTGGGCCCTGTAAAAAAAAATATAATAGAAATCACAAACGCCCGACAATCCTACTCTTCTAATTATTATTCCAACCTCCCCCCTCCCTTGTCCCATGTAGAACTTCCTCCATCTTAAATTGTGTTATGATTTAATTGCCTTGGGTGGGGTGGGTTTTGAAAAGTTCTTATTAAGGCCAAAGGTTTTTTTACTTTTTCCTTCTGGCCCTCTCCTTGGAATTTTTCTTGTACTATTCAATGATTGATTTACACTCTACCCAAGGTTTATTATATTTTATTCAACTCAAATTTGAGCTTAACAAAAAGGAGATTTCAAAATGGAAATGGTACAAACGCAAGTTGAGGCAATGACAACTGAATCAATGGAATCAAATGTAAAGCCCCTGACAAATGGTGCTGCTTTAAAAACAAATCCCAATGAAGTAACCGATCTTGAATTGGTATGGCATCAATCGGGAAAAGCGAATGAAAACCTTTACAATTTCTCTGCGGTCTTAGTTGGGAAAGGCGGTGTCCAATATTCTTATGACACTCAACTTGATTCAAAGGGCCTAACTTATTTCATGGAAAAAATAACTAAAGAAGGTCTAAAGGGAATTAAGGGAATTAAGAACCATAGAGTTGGACTACAAGCGATCTATTGGCCAACTCCTACACCTGTAGATGCTGAGCCAGTAAAAAATTAATTTGAATGGTGGGGGCTGGAGTCGAACCAGCACCCCTGCCCTTTTTTGAGGGGCTGACTTCTGCCAGTTAAAATACCCCACCTATTATTCTTCATGGCTTTGATTTTCAGGATTACTTATCAAATATTCTTTCTCAGATTTTTCTTCTAAATGAAGCAAGATCACAAAAAAGAACCAAAATAAAATAACCACAATATAGATCGGAAGCCTGTCTTTCCAGTTAATAGAAATATCCTCTGGGCAAAAGAAATCCGATCTTATCATTATGACTGTGGCCAACGTCCATAATCCAATCCCAAAATAAATAAGTGAAATTAACAGAGCAAGGTTCATTTTTGACCCATAGTTGTTGTGGTGACATTCCAATTTTCATCGGCTGGCTTTCCGTTTATAAAATTATCCACACCACAAATCATTTTAACTTTTCCAGTTTCTTTCACATCAAGGATTGTTTCGTTTAAAGCCACTTCCTTATCAACTGCGTTTAAGCAAAACGTCAAAATATCTTTCATGGAAAGAATTTGTTCGCAAGTTACAGAATAGGTGAGGGCCACAGTAGAGCAAGTTTCTTTAAAGCCTGTGCATTTAAAAGGAGAGTCGGGCCAACCGCAAGGAGTACAAACTTTTGGGGCCTTGATGTTTGGTTTGGTTGTTATGGCAGTAGTACACATTTTTCTTGAGTTATGAAATGTCCCTGAGCCATCCGTTGTCTGCACCCATTCAATTCTTTCGTCCTTACAGGTAATTTTAATATCTGTGGGTGGGATTTGATTATGCCATCTTCCAGGGTCAGTACAACCTGATTTTAGATCAGAAATCCCATCGTCCCCAAATAAAGTAATTGAAAATAACAAAGACAATAAAACTAAAAAAGCTTTCACGGTAAACCCTTTTGCCAATCGGCCATTAATTATTGTTTAAAAAAATTATTTTGTTACTTTAATTTCCATTTCAGGCTCAGGGCAATCGGTGGGTGAACCAATGCATATCTTCCCACTATGCTCCGCTGTCATTGAGCATCCAACTCCAAGTATGAGAAAAGATAAAATTACCAATAGCTTTATCAATTACTTACTCCCGGTTTTTTTTAATGTGCTTAATTTCTTCTTGTTTTTTTTGTTCATGTTTCTCGGTGTTGACTTCGTTTTTACTGTTTTTTTCGCATTTTTCAAAATATTCTCTCCTGTGTTTTTGGTTAATGCTGTCAATCTTAAGTCCTGTTACTGCAAAAATCAATATCAAAATAATAAATAACAGAAAGTTAAGATGCATTTTAAAAACCTCGATTTATTATTCCTCTAATTCTCAAGAAGGTTCCTGAGATATTTTGAACGACTCCGCTTCCTGAGTAAATCGCTCCGTAATCAGCCGAATCATTTGCTGGCCATTTTATTCCAATGTAATTGCGATATAAAGTTTTACCAATCCTTTCACCTGACCACGATGCTGAACCTGAGATCATTCCAATGGAAGTCATTCTAACGGAATCATAAAGCTCAAAGAGTGTTGAACGATTATCAGGCATAACCAATAATTCTTCAAAGGCTTGGGATACGCCGAAATTATGATAAACTTTAAAGAAATCAGGTGTCCCTGTAGCTTGTTGTAGATCGGTCAAGTCTACAACGGTAATTCCATTGTAGGCATATTCGGTGTCAACTAACAGATTCCCATTGGTTTTATTTATCTCTGCGATTGGAAAAGCAATGGTTTCAACCCATCGGCTGGTTTGATTGGTGTAGGCAATATTTTTATCTATTCCGAGGTAGCTTAAATTGGTTTGCGGATTAAACCTAAGCATTTGATCGAATGGAATTAAATAGTCTTTAGCAGGGTCGTCACAAATAGGGAAGTATCGGAAGTCGAAGAAATAACCGCCCCGGCCCGAAGCTTCTCTCCCCATTTGGATATTGTTAAAAATGCTAATTCTTGCAGTTGAGGGAACCATTATTCCGACAATGCCATTGACTTCAAGGCGGTAAATAAATCCATCATAGGAAAATTTAATGTGATACCAAATGCCATCATTGCATTGATATGAAAAATGGTTTCCGCCTAAGGAAATATCCCATGAGGTTCCAGTTGAACTCAGATATAAATCGAAGCCCACGTTACTATAGTTATAATCCACATTAAAATTATATCCAGCGAGCGCACCTGAGAATATTGAGGTTGCTCCTGAGTTTGAAGCCGTGAGGGGTGAAAATTTACACTCTAATGTAAAAGCGTTTTTATTAAAGCCTACACTTCTTGCAAAAGAAATATTGGCCCCATCTTCTAGTTTCAGCACAGGGAAACCAGCATAGGTAATGGGATCAACAACCCCAACTACTCCTGTTACTACTCCTTTATTTCCATACTGATCTAAAATTTCTGTGGGAGTATTCCCTACAATCGAATAGAATTTTAAATCCTGAATACCAAAATGGCTTGTTGTCCCGACATTGGTAGCATCTACATCTAATCTATAGTAACTGTATGGCACAATATTTTCTAAAAAATAATATGTTGCTGTGTAATTGACCCATAGTAATTTACCAATCACATTAGAAAGGACAGTCCATACGGCCCCATCATTTGAGCCTCGAAATCTGAAATTTTTTGGCGTGTATAAAGTCGGGTCTTGTGGAAGTGTTATGGTAACGGCTTTAATTAATGTGGGTGTTGGAAGTTGAATTTGCAAATAGCCAGCGGCCTGTTGTCCTGAGCTTGGCCTCCAATAAGTTAAGCCACTATTATCGAAAGCATACCAGGCAGGGCTTGTACCACTATTGTCTGAGGAAGCTGAAGTAACATAACCTGAAGGCGTGGTGTTTGAAGTCATAACAGGTGTTTCGTTTGTCGAAGTGAATAACTCTGGCTGTCCATTCCAAAAAATAGGTGTTCCAGGCAGAAAAAGATTTTCATCAAGTGTGAGTGTAGCTTCGTCCCCTATAATCCAAGGGATTCGATATTTTCCAGAAATAGCAACACTTCCATTACTCCTAAACTTCGACTCAACAAAAGTGTTCCCCTCAAATAGATCAATAAATGTTTTTGATGGGCCTTCAAGTAAAATATTATAAGTCCCAACATCATTAAACCCAGCAGCAAAAGCATGGAATGAAGGCTTCACGCTTTCATAGTAGGCCAATCTTATTTTTTCTTTGAAAAAATCTATTTCAGCAATTTGAACTTCTCCTGTGGTGTTGTAGTTATCAAGCCAGTCAAATTTAAAATATTTAAAAGGCTGAGTGCTAGAAAGAAGTGTGAAAACTTTAGTAACACCGCCTTGCCAACCTGTGGTGTCTTGTTGATAGTCAATGGGACTAAATGTAACGCCATCAATAGAACCTTCCAATGAAAAAGTTTTCGGATTACTATCAAGTGTTGAGGTAATGGAATAGCTTTTAATCGGTTGAGCTTTTTCCGTGAAAAATGTTAAAGGGGTTGTAGTGCTTCCAGTCCAAACAGTTTCCATTTTTTTATCTAACACCACTCTGGAAGGAAACAAATGGTTAGGGACAGGATTTTCATTATTTAATAATTCTAACTTCCCAATATCTACATACGTCCCTCCGTTGTTCGCTGTAATATAAAGCCTATAGCAGCTAAAGGCCCTTCTGTTGGCCTCTGGAATTGTGTAGACAGTTCTTACGTTTTGAGAAAGTGCTGTTTGATTTACTTGAGTGTCGATTGTAACAAAATTAAACCCATCATAAGAACCTTGAAAATACCAATCTCTAGGATTGCTGACCCTGGACGTGGCTTCGTTCGCTGTGGTGATTGCATAAGATATTACAAAGCTTGAAGATTTTAAATTTAATTGAACCCATTGAGGCATAGGCTGTCCAGAAAGGGAAAGCCAACAATCGGTATGCGCATTATTTACATAATTGAAAGCTTTCCAAGCCGGGTAGCTGCCCCCTGAGTATTCAGAGCTTGCGCTTGCGATTAAAGGCGCAGGGGTCGTATGTGAGGTCATTGCCTGATAGGTGGAATAAGGTAATGCATGATTTAAATTGCCTTCATAAATTCCAAACCCTGCGACTGGAAAAGTTTTAGATAAAAGATGGTTTTCTATTGTCCTGTTAAATCTCAAATTAGTAACATAAACACCGTCTAAATTAGCTTCAATCATTCTAAAATCGTCAATATTTATTGGAGGTGGAGGTGATGAAAATCTCATATCATCAATAATGACTCCTATTGCAACGGCCATACGAAAATCCTTTATTATAACACTCGGACTAAGGGCATGAAGGCTTAGGTCTTTTATTATTACACCGACAACTAATTCTTCATATACCCTAAAATTATTTAAAAGAACTGGAGCCGCTGGGGCAAAAACTCTGAAATCATCAATTTGAACAGGCGTGGCTACATAAAATCTATTATCTTGAATTATTACAGGTGGGGGAACGGCCTTCACTCGAAGGTCATTCATCATGACCCCAACTTTGATCGCATTTAAACGATGATTTTGAATTACTATAGGTGGGGAAACGGCTTTGATTCTAAAATCTTGAAGTGTCACTCCAATTTGCGGAGCATCTACTCGAAAATTATTTAACATTATTCCCACAATAGGGGAATTGATTCTAAAATTTTGAATTGATACAGGTGGGAGAACTGCTTTGATTCTAAAATCTTGAAGGATTACTGATTTAGAAGGGGTTCCACTAGAAGGCTGTTGCCCTGTGACTCTTAAAGAAGAAATCCTACTTGCGTTTGTTGGTACTGCCCCACCTGACCCTGCACTAATTGAAACTCTAAAATATTTATAACCAATGCTAGGAATAGGAAGTACATATTGTTTTACATAAATAACATTTGACCAAGTAATGCCTGTTTGCGTATCTAGTGTTTCCCAAATAAGTTTATCATTAGACCCCTGAAATTCCCAATCAAGTGGGGCATTGTCAGAGGCCGAATTATAACTTGTTCCTAGTGTGTAAGATGCGACCGAAATTTCTTCATTTAAAAAAATCTGTAGCCACATAGGATAAGAACCATTAAATCCTCTCCAAATTGATGATGAACTTGATTGGTTATTATCAAAGGCTTCCCAAGGCGGTGAATCACTTTGATTACTGCTCGCTGAGGCAATAAATGGAACAGGAGCAGTATTAGAGAGCATGTTAGGGGGGTAAATATCTCCTTCACCGCCTATGAAGTAAGTAAGTCCAACAAGAGGGAATGAATTAATCCCAGTATTAGAAATCCTCCAATAGTTATATGCAGTTCCCGGTGAATTACAATTAAAACCGTAAGTAAAATTTGAAGCGAATGTAACAGTTCTTGAATCAACTAAATTCCAATCAGTTCCATTTGAGCTTCCCTCTAATTTAAAATTAAATGTCCCTGTCGTAACTCCGGCTTGTATTTCATAATAGGTAACATCATTTGGAGTTGGAAATTGAAGCTGTAGCCACACACCTGTGGTTAGAGTATATCCTGATTCAGTTGTCCTGTTAAATTCTTGCCAAGCTGTAGCCGAAGAATTACTAGAGGTAACAATATACCCACTAGGAAGGGTGTTTGATGTCATTAGTGGAGTTACATTCTGTAAGGCCATCTCTAAAAACTCCTATCTTAAAAGATTACGGAGTCCCAGGGATTGAGCTTTCCAACAAATAAATCCTAAAATATCTATAGGCCACAGAAGGCGCACCTAAAGTAAATGTTTGAGTTGTTTGCCCAGCACCCCAAGTAACATTTGGCTGAGCATCAACCGCTGTCCAAGCTAAATTGTTTGCCGAGCCTTCTAAAATAAAAGATTTCGGAGCAGCCATATTTTGAGCAGCATCGTTTGTTGTGGTAATAGTGTAAGAGGTAATGGATTTTGGAGTTGAGAGATCAATTGAAAGCCAATCACCCGGAGTAAATTCAGCCGCCGCTTGCCAGCCTGTTGTATTACTAGAGTCGAAAGCCAAATAAGCGTTTGCATTGTTTTGGCTTGCAGCCGCTACATAGGGCGAAGGGACTGTATTGGAACTCATATTTGGTGGATAAGTTACTGTAGCTTGAAGAAATCCACCAAGAGAAAAAGCTTTAGAAAGAAAATTCATATATTACTCCTTATTTAAATTATGGAACTCCGGTTGATGACACTAAGTAAAGTCTAAAATACCTATATGGACTAGATACGCTTGAAAGCAAAAAGTTTTTTGTTGATTCTCCGTTGGCCCAAGATACATTAACCTGGGAGTCAATATCTTCCCAATTAAGATCGTCATTAGAGCCTTGAATAATAAAATCTTTTGGGGCGTTTAATCCATTATCAGGGTCAACGACTGAGGAAATATCGTAGTCGCTAATTGTAATGGCCGAACCCATGTCAATACTTAACCAATCTCCCATGATGAATATTTTATCGGGATACCATCCGGTATTTGTATAACCATCGAAAGCCAAATATGGGTCAGCTTGTGAAGGGCCAACTGGAATAGCTTGGGAATTTGTTGTTTTAGTATAAGGCTTAACATTCACACCTTCTGTTAATTGGATTCCAGAAATTAAAATTTCATTTGCAAGGTTGTTGTAATAAGGGCCAAAGCCAATATAATTTCTTAATAAATCAACTAATCCATCGTAGGTAAAATCCCAATTTACTCTAAACCAACCGTCCCCTAAAACACTAGAAGATGATTCTCCTATTGAAAAATTTGTGCTATTCCCACCTGAGTTGCTGTATCCAACTATGTTGAAAAACCTATTGCAGCCTGTATCCGCTTGAGTTGGAACGTCCGTATTGCAGCAAAACCCTTGATAATCAGATCCTGATATAAGTTTTACATAAGCAGAAAGATTATAAGTCCCCCCAGCTTTAAGAGTGAATGGCTGCCCCAATACTGGACGATCATAACCTCCAAGTGTAGTTGTATCCATTGTACGAATCATAAATGCCGGAAGTCCATTTGGAGCAACTTCAATCGTTGAAGATACCAAACATTTATAAGCTGACCAAATTGGATTCAGTAAATCTTCTGACCACAATAATAAATTTTCCCCACCAGAATCATAACTCCTGTTTGCACTCGCCACATAAGGTGAGGGCAAAATATTGGAAGTCATATTTGGGGGAGAGCTATCTACAACGGTTATAACAGTTGATTCCGTGCCAAAGGTTGGTGTTATGCTTTCTTCTCCGTCCACTAAAAAATCAGCATCATTTTCAAATTCATAAAGAGCGAGGTTCGCAATTTGGGCCAAGGAACTTGCCCCGGAAATTGCAATAATAAAAATTCTAAAATTCGTGTAGGGCAAAGGATAAGTTTGTAAATAAAAAGTTCGGGTTCCACCTAAAGGCCAGCCGATCTGATTTTCTTGATAATCAAGATTAGTCCAACTGGAGCCATCATTAGAGCCTTGAAGATACCAGGTAGCAGGGTAGCCTTGATCGCTGTCGGCCCTTCTTGTGATGGAATAGGCCCTAACTCTTTTCTCTCCTGGTATTAAAATTGCAAGCCAAGAATTTGCCGAAGCATATAGGGCCGTACTCCAAGAAACTGTAGTTTCGTTGCTATCAAATGCATGGAATGGCTGGGAGGAAGCATCAAAGGCAGTTGAAGCCGTTGCCAAATAACCAGAAGGTGAAGTGTTGGAATCCATTACCGGGACAACGTCTTTTAAAATAGGAATTTTAATTATATTTGGTTTTCCATTAGAATCAGCGTCCCCCGAAACAACTACATTCCTTTGTATAGGTGGGGCCTGTAATGAAATATCGGCTGTATTGCTTAAAAGAGGAAAAGCAATGGCCTGACCATCTTCATTCAAAATAACTTGGACAATATCACCAGCAAAAACTCTCAAATCCTCATCCCTCGGTGTTAGTATTGGAGGAATGACATTTCTTGTGTAGGTAATTACAGCATCTTCTTTGAAAAATAAATATTTTGTGGCCCCCGGTTGAGTATCACTTTCACTTCCAAAACTAGAAATTTCCCCAACCCCTGAAATTTCATGAAAGTTTCCGTCAACTGTCCAAATGGACATTATGGGAGCTACAATAAAGTCTTGGCCTCTTTTATAATAAACTGACCCTCCAAGAAACATCGGATATGAAGTATCTTGCGAAGAAATAACTCCATATCTAACAGAATTAATTCTACCAATTAGAACCAATCCACGGTCTAAATCAAAAGTTATTCTAGTAACCGGGTCTGGTGAAGGACTGATTAAGGTGACATCTACAGCCCAACCGTAATAATCCTGATTAGTAGATAAGCGAAGCCGATTATATTTTTTAATTTTTTGGGTAAAGTCCCCGATAATGTCTACAAATCCAAGTCCTGTCCTTATAACTTCGCTTGTAGGAATCCACTCTCTGATTGAAGCGAGGGAGTTTGCCCCTCCTTGAGTGAAGTCACCCACTCCTGATATTCCATAATAGGCCTGAATTAAGTTTCCTTCTTTGTCATAAAAAAAGAAATCATAGGAAACTTGCCACGGCAGCCAAATGGCCAAAGGAGCATGACCCAGAGAATCCATGTAAATTGGACTAGACCATGCGGCCAATCCATCTTTGTCTTTATAGATTTTTACAGGATTTCCAACTGAATCACTAACAATTATTTTTCCCCCAACGGCTATTCTCTCTAAAAGAGTTTTGAATTGAGGAATCCCAAAAGGAGAAATAAAATTTATTAAAAATTCCATTAAAATGCCCTTTCAATAATTCCAGAGAGATTTATGGCCCCGGAGGTTATAATTGCACTAACACCTGACCCTCCATAAGCATTTAAAGTGTCAGCACTAACATTTGCTGGCCATCTTAATCTATAAAGGGTTGAAGTAATCATAACTCCAACTGGAATCCCACTAAAAACATTTGTCCCACTAACCATTCCAGTAGAATCAATCGGAATAATAGATTGATTGTCATAAGGGGAGGCAGCGGTTGGAGAATTAACATTTAATTCAGGGTCAATTAGATCGCACCCAATATTATGAGGAATGTCAACCCAAGAATCAACTGTCGGGTCAAAAGTTGACCATGCAATTTGTTTTCTCCCATTGTAAGCGTAGGTTGTAGGGGTAACTGTGTAAGAGGTAGAGGAAAAGCTCGCAGCCTCTCCCAAACATACCATTTGTACGTCTGTAAAAGTGCCATCCTCTTCTTTTTCATATCCATTCATTTCATTGATATTGAAAATCCAAGGCTTCACATAGGGGACAGCGGCTGTGGGGACAGTATCTAAGACTTGACCATTAAAATCATATTTAGCTGGCCTAAATCTGAAATCATCAATAAATCCACAAGCGGTTGAGGCTTCGGCTGCGTATGCCCCAATATTAAGTGAACTAATTTGTGTCATTTTTAGCGAGGAAACTACGTTAATATCTTGAGTGCCATCAACCCAAACTTGATACCTTCGACTTGAAAATGCTATTTTGATATAATACCAAGTTCCAATAGCAAAATTAGCTTTAATCCCTGGTATATTGCTCGCAACGTCCCAGGTTGACCCATTTGAAGAAATATAAAGCGAAATTTTTGAGGCAGTACGGCCATAAGAAAGCATCAAAGAAAAATCAGGAGTGCCGCCTATTAAATCTACATTTCCAGCAAGTGATGTTGGCTTCCACCAAAAATCAATTGTCCATGCATCCCTATTTATTCCCATACTTCTAGGGATTTTTAATTTAGAACCAGCGGAGCCAAATAAAATAGAGCCAGTTCCAAATTTAGGGGCCGTGGAAGAATTTGTTACGGTTCCAACCGTGGTCATTCCAGTATTTCCATAAGAATCAATAAAAAAGCTAGTCCCATTTGCTCCGTCACCCCTTAAAAGATTTGGAATAACAGGCAAATAATTTGGCTGATATAATCCATAAACAGGAGGAAACTCTTTATGCTCGTAGGTTATTTCGCCTGAAAGAACGTCACGCCTTAAATAAATATAATTTACACAGGCCGTTCCGATTGGGACGTATTTGTTTTCCATTGGAAGGGCCATTGTGTAATCAAGTTGACCTTCACTATCAAATCCATTGGCTATTGAGGCTATTGTCTGTGTTTCGGATAAATTTAATTCAATTGTCCCATATTCGGCCGATGCCGTTATTGTATTAAAAGAACACTCCCCAATTAAAATTTTAGCTCCGCCGCCGTTTGAAATTGTCAAAACTCGGTAGTATAAATAAGGAGTGTTGTTTATAAAGTCATAGGACTTTGATTCGTTTATATTCCAAATAGGGCCATTTCCCCAACTGCCTAAAATAGTCCAATCGGTTCCATTTAAAGAACCTTGAATATTAAAATTAATTGGCATTTCAGTAGGGTTTGTTGAAGCCGCTGTTAAAATAACTCGATTAATAGTTACTTGGTAAGCAAACTGCATTTGAAGCCATTCATTTGCAGCCGTGGCCGCTTCCCAATAAGAAGTTGTCGATCCAGAGAAAGCCTTATAAGCGTTGTTTGCTCCTTGCTCTGAGCTTGCCGAAACAATATATCCATTCTCAGATGCGGCGTTCATTGTTGGGGATGTTTTAGTGTAATAAACAGACTTAATTAAATTCTCAGTAATGGCGGTTACAGTAGGGGAAACAATATCAGCTTCTTTATAACCATAAACATCAAGCTCTCTGATATACCAATCTTCGTGAGATACGTTATCAGCCGATACATAAACACCTTTGCATAAAGTGAGAGGAATATTAATTGTTTGCATCGAAATGCTGCCATTGCCACTATAATACATTTGAATTAAATTGCCGCTAAGGTCTTTGATGTAAAATCTTACGTTCTCCGCTTGGATAGCTGTGTAATTATCAATCCATGAAAATTTATTAATCCACCAATTTTCTGGGAAATCAAGGCCAAAATATTGGTTATCTCTTAATCTAAATTCGGTTCCGGAATTATGATCGAAAATAATATATGGATTGCCCATAAAGGAACTATTTGAATATGCTACATAACCGCTTGTTGAGTTTGAGGTCATTGGGAAAGGTGGAACTTCATAATAAATCGCTGTGGTCGTGGAACCTATGAAAACTTCTGCTGGCCCAATTAAAACAGTTTGCCTCTTACTTAGTGGGGCAGAATAACTTGGAATTAAAATTGGTTTATTGGACATTAAGTGAGCAACATAATTTACTCCATTCGCCCCTGCGAAAACTTCAATAATATCACCGGAATTTAAAGCAAGATCAACTCCTTTCGGAGTTTTAATCGTAGAGCCATTTTTTAATACGGCCCCACCGTCAACAAATCTTAAATATTTTGTGGCCCCTTCTTGATAAGAAGCTCCCATTGAAATAACATCACCTGTGCCAATTACATTGGCATAATTACCAGAAGTGTCCCATAGTTCAATCGTCCCAGCGGTTATAGTTAAATCAACTCCTTTCTTATACCATTGGGCCATTGACAGAAAGTTTGGATATGACTGAGGGGCATAAGAAAGAATCCCATAGTCAACTGTTAAAAGGGTGTCTGTTATTGCGTCCCCATCGTCCATTAACAACTTGATTAAAGTTTTATCAGTTCCAACATCAAATGCTGATTCAATTGTTGACCCATAAACATAACTGTCTAAAATGCCCAGCCTTACTCTTCGTCCAAAATGAAAAACATCGGTTACGTCACCATTTAGAAAAAATTCATTTTCATCAATAAATGTGGGAGCACCACCTAAAACCCATTCTTTCCCAATATATTTTCCGATCTCAATTGTATCATTTACCCCAACAATATCGTCATAAGTCCACATTAAATTATCGTTTGAATCGCTAACGACAAATTTATATGTTACTCCCTCAGATAACCAAATTGGGTCGTTGGCCATTCCATAATTATTTAAAATAATTGGATTGGTTTGCGTAACCAAACCACCTACGTCACCATAAGTTTCTTCTAAAGTAGTAGTTCCGGCCCGATAAGAAGTTATTTTACCTCCTACTAAAAGCTTTCCGTCCACTCCATAGATTTGATTGTTAAGCACCGGAGATATATTCAATTTAGACCTCTCATTCTTTTTTGTTCCTTGTTTTTACTGCGCCCGAAGCGGCGGCTGGCAAAAGACCTAAAGCCTTTTTTGCGGCCTTTGTTTGAAGTGCTGGGATTCCTTCAATCAGATTATTCATAAATGCTTTGCTGGTAAATGCCTTCGCAGCCATTCTAGTTCCAACTAAAGGGGCCAACGCTCCAACAATGGCCATTTTTGGGTCGCCTGTAGCAAACTGTCCAATAGTCCCTCCAATTAAGGACTGTGCGGCCATTCTCTGTGCGGTTGGAGATATACCTTGCAGAAATGGCTTGAATGTTTTATTAATATCACCCAATTTTCTTAGCTCAGGAGTTAATTCTTGCCCTTTTAAACTTCTACCTTTTTCTATTTCTCTGAATAATTTAGGCAAATTAACTTGGCCAGTTAATGGCTCCGCTGATTTTTGAACTCGATAAATTTTAGCTTGCTGTGTTCGGGCTTCTTGAAGTGCTGGGATAAGATCAGCCTTTCCTTGATAACCAAGATTTCTTTCAGCCGTATCTTCTAATGTTTCGGCCATATCTCTTAGTAGTTTTGCATTTAAATCGTCTGATTCATTTGCAAGTGTTCTTAATTTTTTCGCACTATCAATAATATCGTTTCCAGTTGATGTAGAGGAATCCAATTCTTTTATAATTGTCTGGGCTTTAGCCAGACTTCTATATTCCTTGGCCACACCTTTCTCACCAGCTTTTTCCATTTCATCGGCCAACTTCATGAGTTGTGGGCTTTCTGGAATTTTTACTTCTTTTTTAAATTTATCCAAAAATTCTTGTGCCTTCCCAGATGCTAGTGGGTCTTTAATGGTCACTTCCTTTAACCTCGATTGAACTCCTTTCATAGAATCTTTAAATTCTTTGTCCAACCTAACTTCTTTGAGATTTCTAACAGCTTCAAACGCTTTCTCAGAATCTTTTAAAAGACCTTTTAATACTACTTCATCGGGAGCCGCTGGTAGTGATTTTGAAGCTCCCTCAAAAAGAGATTCAACCGCCGCTTTATTTGCTACTCTTTGATTTGCTTCAATGCCTTCCCTAAATATTTTTTCTCCCCCAATGGAGCTTTTTAAAGATTCCTCGGCCCATTGAACCATTTTGTTGTCTGATATTTGGCCGGGAGTTAATTTCCAACCCATTTCCCCAGCATCCTTAGCAATTTCGCTCGCACCTTTAGTCCCTATGATTTTTGCTGAAGGCTTGGCCAATGCACTTATGCCTTTTCCAATCGCTTGACCTCCAAGCCCTGCAACGGAACCGATACCAAGCTGCACACCTTTCTCACCAGCAAAATCTTTTATATCGGTTGATGTTGTCGGCTGTAGGCCAGCCATGCCAGCACCTAAAGCGGCGGCCTTTGCAAAGGTCGTAGGATTTAAAATTCCCTTGGCAAGTTGGGCCAATCTCATTCCACCAGCGACTTGCCCTACCCCTGTAGGGGCGGCCATTAAAGCAATTGACGGAGCAATGGCCCCACCGAAATAACCTAAGTTATACATTGTGGAATCTTTTCGATTCTTATTCATTTTTTCGGTAACTTCTTTAAATTCTTTTTCATTCCCTTTTATAGCATGCCAAGCTTGTAAAACTGAATCGGGAATGTCAGTCACAGAAGCCTTGGCCCCTTCCCATGCGTCTGAAAAAGTCCCAAAGTCGTCACCATATTCCTCAGTTCCTTTGGCTCTAATTTCTTTTCTAGCTACCCCAACTGAGTCATTAACAATTGATTCTACTTCTGGGTCAATTGGTTCTTTCGGAGTTTCACTCGCAATGGTTCTGGCCTTTTCTTTTTCCTTGGCCTTTCGAGCATTATATTCCTTGGTTCCTTTATAAAAGTTATTTCCAAACCAACTTATAAATTCAGGAGGTGTTTCTAATGGTTGATCTTGTGGAGCCTCTTCAATGGCCGCAGGATAACGCCCACCTGGTTTTTTTTCAATAGGCTCTAATTGAGTGTCCCCTTCCTCCGAATATTCAATGGGAGAAAAACCTGGTTTACGGTTTCCCTTAAACTCAGGATTAATAATTATTACTTTCGGAGCTTCTTTTTGTCCGAATGGGTTTCGATACCCTTTAAAATCTTCGGCCATTATTCACCCCCACCCTCTTTCTTTTCAATTAACTTAATCGCTTGCTTTAATTGCGCTCCCGATTTTGGCCCCCACTTAGTAATATACATTTGATCGTCTTTCAATTTACTTGGAAGATTTTTATCTTGAGTCAAAGGGCTTTGCACTTTAGGATGCACGAATTTCCCCTTAAGAGATTCAAGATCAATCGGCAAAGGTTTTGCCCCTTGTGCGGCTTGGTTTTGGTATTGCTCATAAGGAATGTCTGTTTCAGTAGGAACTATAATTCCATTTTTATCTCTTATGATTTTTTGATTATTGTCTTTATATTTTCTCCAACGCTCGTTGAATCCCTGGTCGGTTCCATGTTGATTAACGTATTGTTTTTTTGCCGAAATCATGTCTTGAGCATTTTCAAGTTGAGTTTTATAAGTCGTGGCAATGTTATGAATTACTTTTTTATCTTGCTTAACATTTGGGAAAGCTTTTTCCATTTGCGCCGCTTCCCGATCGGAGTCAGCTATTTTAGACATTCCTTTTAACATCCTAGCTTTTTCACCGAAACTGAAAGCATTTAACGCTTGCTCTAATTGTTGCCGATCTTCAGTAGGGTAAAGCCCCCCCATAGGCCCAGCGATTGGCCCAGTTCCAACTTTAGATTTAATGCCATAAGATTTTCCATCACTATCAAATTCAAGTTTTCCACCAAGTTCTTTTACTGTTTCTATATTATCAAAAGACTTTCCTAGATCAACGTCACTTATTTCTTCGCTTTTTAGTCTTGCAAGCGAATCCTTTCTTTCTTGAATAGATTGCTCACCTTGTTGCTTTAATGTACCTTTAAATTTTAAATTAGGCCCCTCTTCTTTTCTGAATCCCCCAATAGTGCCTTCGGCTGGCAACGCTTCTTGCTCAACTCCACCCTTAATTGAAGCTATTCCCCTTGTAGGGGCCTGCCCACTTATAGAGCCATTTGAAGGAAGCCGTTGCCCGGTTCCAGTTTCATAATATTGTTTAGCCGCTTCTCTGGCCTCTTTTTGCATTGGCAATTTATTAAAATCTACTTCAACCGAGCCATCGGCCTTTTCTTTATATGGGAAGCCTTTAGCTATTGCTTCCTCTTTTAAAGCTTGGCCCCTCGTTATTTTTTCTTGCACGATTTTAGCTTTTTCTTGTGCGGCCATAATCTTTGCGGCAAAACCTTTTTCAAGTTTTTCATTTTCGTTTTGAATTTTTAGAGCATCGTCCCCAAACCCAGATTTAGCTAAACCAGAAACTAATTTTCTTTTATCAAGCTTGCCATCTTCGCCTATAGCATCGTTAAAAGCCTTTCGTCTTAATCCTTTTTCATAATTATCTAAGGCCCCTATTTTTTGGCCAAATTCAGTTTCTGCAACATCGTCAAGAATACCAAAACCGATTCTACCAAAATCAGCATTAGCAATTTTATTCCCGATGGAACCAAAAAAACCTCTTTCTGTTTCTTTAGGAGCAAGCCCAGATTGAACTTGAGCGGCTTCTTGTGGGACAGGATTAGATTCAGTAAAACTTGCAGGGCCTCTTACTGGCTCACCCATTTGTGGCCCTTGCTCAGGCCCAGCATTGTGAAGTGAAGAACCTTGTGTGGCGGCTTTCCTTTTTTGAGCAACGGTTTTAATAACAGGAGCTAATTGTTTAACATTTTCTTGTCGAGTATCTTGAGCTATTTCTTTATCTAAACCACTTTGACCACTTTCTTGCTCTCTCCAAGGAATAGCACCGCCATAAGGAGAATTTAATCCAGACATTTCTCCCGAAAATCTTGGCTCACTATAAAACTTTCTTGGCTCAGGTTTAGGTTGAGTATTAAATCTTTGAAAATTTCGCTGATCTTGGGACATAGGATTGTTTTGTCCCATCATACCTTCAGGGTAATTTTCTCTTCCTTTAGCAAAAAAATTACCTACGTCTTTTAAAAGACCTGAAGTTAGTTGTGCGCCTTTAGTTTGAAAAGCCATAATAAAACTCCTTACATTTCAAATGGGTTTTTTCCACTTCCGGCCCTCGCCATTTCGGAAGCCCCACCAGTCATTATCCCAGCACCTACTCGCCCAGCGGTTTTTAACATTCCTCCGGCACGTTTGTTGTAAGTTTCTGAATCGGCACGTTTCTGAGCTACCCTTGGGTCGCCTGTCCTTAGTCCGGCCATTTTATCTACTTGTTGTCCACTCCAATCAAACATAGAACTCATTGTAGAAAGATCGTCCCGGTGTTGCTGATATTGACGATTGTAAGCATTTCCATATTCTTGTGAAGCCAACTCTTGGCCATAGTTTTGGGAAGCCTTTAAAGCGTTCCCACTCATTAAACCGCCCTTGGCCATAGCGGAGTTTTCAATTCCTTGCATCCCTTGTTGTTGTCTAAAGGCATATCCGGGGTCGTCTATCATAACGGTAGAAGGGTCAAATTTATAACCTCCCCTATCGTAATAGCTTGCAAAATCTGTGGCCATTTTTCCGGCCATTTGATTATAAGGGTCTTGCTCTCTCATGGTCGTATCGAATTGTTCGTTTTCCAAGCGATTGGCTTCGTTCTTTGCTTCACGACTTTTCTTTTTATTACCAAAGATTGCCATTTTAAACTCCTTGCAATTTAGCTATTTCAATTTTTAAATCTTCAATTTCTTTTTTCAATTTTCTATTTTCCATTATAGTTTCATTCACCTTCATTCTCAATTGATCGAACCATAAAATCCAACTTGCCCTAGAGCTAGGCTTTTCATCATAAAGCGTTGGTTGAGGTTGTCGTCCTAGCTCGTCGGCCATATTTTCCTTATCGTAGGCTTATTAAAGCACTAATAATTTTTCTTTTTACAATGTCAGTAATTCTAAGCTTTACGCAAAAGTCTGTAGCATACCCCAGCCGCCTCCAAACCAATCTAATTAAGTAATCTCCAAGCCTTCCAATTGAACCCTGAAGCTCCGGTGTCCAACTATATCCACCGTCTTTTGAATAACTGAGCATTACTACTGGATTATCATAAAATTTAGCCAACTCACCTTGACCTACTTCCATTTTAAATTGAAGTTCGCTCAAGGAAAACTGATCTTCATCTAAAGAAATGTGCCTACCAACAAATTCTAGGTCTTGGAAGAAATCTCCGTCTTTAATTAATTTATCATTCATTCTAAAGATCGTTTCACCAAACCTTGAAGTGAAATATTGCTCACCCAAACTGTAGACCCCAAATCCAAATATGTGGCTCCCAATACCCCTGGACGATCTTTCACCCCAAAGTCCAATATTGGCATCGTAGAAAAAAGTTCTATTTGAGCCAATAAAAGTTATTTGATAAATAGGCGAGCCATTGGCACTATAGCCACAGGCATAAGTTAAAGGAGCATTTGCCATTTCTTTAATTATGAAAGCCATTTGGCTATTTGTTATATTTTGTATGCTTTGACCTTCTAGTTGGTAAAAATTTTGCCCCTCGGTTTGACTTATACCTAGAAAGATAATTGAGTTTCCTAAAGTAACGATGCTTCTTTGTGAAAGAAGCCCAACATTCATGACCCCACCTGACATTAAGGCGTAGGGAAAATCAGGGCCTCCGGTGTTATACCATGTTTCGACTGTTTCATTCCCCATCAAATAAAAAACTCCGAAGCCTCCATTTGCCAAGGACACAATATTATCAGGGAAAGTTTCAGCCGTTGCAAAATCTAGCCCATCCCAAACCAACCCATCAAATATTTTTGAGCCATGAAACTGACCTGTCCCTAAATTATTTACCAAAAATCTTCCGGTGTTAAAAATTACACTTGTTGGATTTTTAGGGAAAAACTCGCTAGTTATTTTGGTAACAGTTTGCTCAGTTCCTTCTGGTGGGGTTAGCTCAACAATATAACCAGCAAGGCCATCAACAATCATTAATTGAACACCACTATCGGCCATATAAATTGGAAGGGTTTCTGATTCGATGTTGCCGATTAATTTGACCTCACCACTTCGCTCAACTTTTAAAACCCTGGTTCCTTGGACAACATAAAGGCCCTTCCCATTAGAAACAGAATGAAAGCCTCTTGCCTTCCCTCCGATTTTAGCAAAAACCTCGGAGCCTGGAAAACCAACAAGAACTCTTTCTTTTTCTAAGGTAGGGTCGATAATATAATGACAATTCATGTGCCGCATGGATGAAGCTAAAGGAGAAATTGACTTTATATCGTGTCCGAATAAATTTATTTCTTTTAATGGCATTATTACCCCTTAGAAATATTATAGCCACGATTCTGAATATCCGTTAGAAATGGGATTTCAGTTCGCAGGGTTGTGGGGCGAATATTCATCCGCTTTACATTTGCCAATGATTCCACAGCAACACGCTCTACCATTACGGGAATTTGTAAACCAAATTCAGGAGCAAGCTCAACTGCCAAATTAAATGATAATGCCCTTTCATAAGATGGAGGCAAATCTATTTCATCGTCTGAGCTTTTTATATAGGTTAATTTTTTGGCTATTAAAAATTGAACTTCAAACGCACCGTTTGGAATTGGAAGAAAACTCACTTTTCCCAAGGGAAAGCTTGGGCTATAATTACAATATGCCATAACTCCAGTTTGGGCTGAGTTTACCAGGCTTAAAAAAGTTTCATCATTCACCATTGCGATTTCATTCAACTCATTCGCATATATATAATAGGCCTTTTCTATTTTATCAGGCCTCTCACTATCGAAGTCACCTGTTGGCCCATAGGTATAAGAAGGCTGACCTGGAGTCAACGTAAATTTTTCTAATTTCTTAACGTAAATTGTAAGGGCATCTACTGACCATGAAGAGAGAAGTTGATTCATGGCCAAAAGACAATCGGAAGTTTCTTCGGCGGTTGGTACTTCTCCCACACCCAAAGCACCTATGAGTCGCATAGATCGGCGAATTATCTCAATAGCTTTCATAGGAGCCTCCAAAAAAAGGGAGTGAGCTTCCCCACTCCCTGATTAAAAATCCTTAAGAAGCAATTCTACAAGCTAGTTGAGGTCGAAGTGTTTTATAACCGTAAAGCACATCAAGTCTGCAAGGAAATTTGTCTGAGTTTATATCAAACGCTTGGACAATTCTCATGCTTAGACCTTGCCATACTTCCCTGGCCTTAAAATGAACTCCGTCTGGCATAATTAAGTCAGCCGATGCAAAGGTAAATGCATTTTTTTGGAATCCAATTCCTTGTGCATAAAGGGCGTTGACCCCGGCTGCAAAAGCCACAGGAGCACTAGTTCCTGGCATTGCCACTACGTTTTTTAATCCTGTGTTTGTCACATAAAGGGCTGGCCAAAATGGGACGTTGACCGAGGTTGATGTAGCAGTTACATCGGCGGTAACAACAAGTTTTAAAAGATCGGTTGTCGGTTGTTTTGTTTGAGGGTGACACGCATACACATTGGCCAATGTAAAGGTTTGACCTTTTTTAAATGTGGTTCCGTTTACAACGGTTCCAGTAAACACCGCTGTAGTCGCACCTTCAGCAAGAAGGCCAGCACCTAACGTAACACCTGTTACCATGCTTCCGATTTGCTGTGAAGGAAGTAGGGTATTGGTATAAAAATCAAAACCAGCCGTTTTTCCCATGCTCCCATTTGTGTATTGCTCAGAAATTGCGCTTGAAGATTGGAAAAGACCCTTTAAGGCGTTTACCAAATTAACTTCCATTAAAGGAGCAATTATCATTCTTCTTTGATCGTCCATTGGGGCCAAATTTATGTCCATTACCCCTTTTGCCGAAAGATAAGTCAAAAGATCGGTTGGAATTATCCCTGGTGAACCTACTTGGAAGGGAACATCTGCCATCATACTTAGAGCATCCCTTTCCATTTCAGCCGACAAAACTGACATAGCTGGATTTAAAATTCTTTCAGTAAAGTCGTCCATAGACAAAGTTAATTCTGCGCTTGAAAAGGTAGTGTCTACGCCTTTTTGAGAAGTAATCGGTAATGTTAAAGATTGTTCAACTGTGTCCTGTGCGGCTAGTGTGGCCCCACTTCTAACAACATACTGGTTTGGTAATCTTATTCGCAAAGTATCACCAATTTTTGCGCCTGATTTCGCAAAGGAATCATCGTATTGTCTATTGATTCCAGAAATAAAATTTAATTTTTGCTCAAGAATCATGAGGGCTTTTCTGGTAATTTGGTTTGGCGTTAAAAGTACATTTCCGGCCATAAAATATTTCTCCTTAAAAAGTTAAAGTTAATGTTAATGTAGGACACTTTTCAGGATTTTGAGGCTTCCAGTAGGCCCCTTGTTGTGAGCAAGGGTTTTCACAGATTCGACATTTTAATGTCTAGCGATATAATAAAATAATTATTTAATCGAGTCAAGTTTGCTTAAATTAATCCTTCCCCAACCGCTAAAATATCACGTTCACACATAATTAAGTAATTTTCATCTTTCAACCTGACTTTGATTCCAGCATATTTTCCAAACCAAATAGTTTGGCCAACTTCAACATCAATTGGCTCCCTTCCAGTAAAGTTTTTATTATAAAGGCCAGGCCCCTTCATAATTAACTCACCACAAAGGGGCCTTTCCTCTTCATTTTGAAAGAGTAAAATGCCCCCATCGGTAAAAGTTTGAGTAAATGGCTTTACTAATATTCTATCTTTTAAAAGCGTAATCATTTAATTTTCCCTATTTTTTTTAACCTTGCTTTTTCCTTCGCCATCCATACCTCAATGGAATCTTTATCAGAAGGGCCATCATCCATTTTTACGCCGCCCTTAACTGTGTTTAATGGCTCAGGTAGGGATTTTGTTGATTTTCCCAATACTATTTTATCTCCACTCGATAACTTCGCCTCAATTTTTCCAAGTGCTAAAACTTGTTGGTAAGGAGTCATGTTGTTCAGCTTCGCTAATTCGGCTGGATTTTTTGCCAAATAATAAGCAACGTCTGGGCCATTTTCTGATTCAATCAAAGCATCTTGAATAATGGTAGTTGTTTCAATTAATGGGTCATTGATAACATCATAAAAATCAGGATTTTTTTCAAGAAACGCAGCCGCTTTTGTATTGAAGGATTGAATTTTAGTTTCGGCCATTCTCTGGGCAGCACTCTGAGCATTTTTATGGTCAATAATGGCCATTTTTTCGGACATTTTCTTTTCAACTAGATAATCAGTATATTCTTCAATTGTTGCAAAAGTTGTCGGGTCTTTTACTGGTTCTTCTTTCTCTTTTCCTTGGTTTTTTTCAATAATGCTTAAAAGACGATCTCTTTCCGTTTCAGCCTTTCTTCTTTCATAAGTTAATTGATCGAACCTTTTTTGTATTGCAGTTTTATCTGCCTTTGCTTCGGCATCGGCGGCATCTTTAGTAATTTGCTCAGGTGTTTTTTCTTCCTCTTTGACAATTTCTGTTTCATTTTCTATTACCTCAGTTTCAGTTCCAGTTCCAGTTCCTTCATCTAATACCATTTTTTGCTCCTTTAAAAATTTTCTACAAACTCATTAATTTTAAATTCATCGTCATTTTCGTCCTCAATTTTATCCTCAACCTCTTCGATTATTGGCTTTTCACCAACGCCTACTTCGGCCAACAATTGCCCTCTCATAATATTAGCGAATGAACCCAACATTTTATCGGCCATTTCAGGCGAATATCCTTGTTGAATCAATAATGATTTGTAACTTCCAATATTCTTCACAAACTCTTCTTGTACTTCACCTTTAGAAGTTAGCTTGGCCGATTTAACTTTTCCGGCCTCCTGAATCATCGCAATTTCTTTTTCAGTATCAAGTTTGGCCTGTGTTCTTAAATTCTCAGCATCCTCAGACATTTTTGTAGTTTCAAGCTTTGTTTGAGAATCTACCTTGGCTATTTCCATTTTTTCAACAAGGCCAGATTTTAGTTTTTCATTTTCGGCCATTAACATTTCATTTTGTTGTTTTAATTGTTGTGCTTCAGGAGGTAACTCAGGATTTGGGTTTGTAATTTCCGGTGGGATTGTCCTAAAAATTCTTTGTGCTAATTCTTGGGAGCCGGGAAAATCCATAGCACCTACCATAATGTCACCCCCAATTTTTACCAATTCAGGGGAAGTCTGAGCTAATAGAAACATTGATTTGCTGGTTTCTTGTCGTTTTGTAGCACTCGATGGCCCTGCGGCCATGACAACATCGTAGGAACCAATTGTTGGATTAATTTCTCTTCCAATCATTTCTTGATATTGATTAAGTTTATCTCTTACTACCCCGGCCATTTCTGGATTAATGAAAACTTGCTTTAGAACCCCATCTTCGCCACGAATTTTCATAACCTTTGGGGCGTTATAAATTTTAGGAATAAGATCAACTATAATTCTGCCAGTTTGCTCAATAGCATTTGCCGCCGAATCAAAAAAGTGAAATTGACTTTGCTCACCTTGTACTTTTCTGGCATCAATGGCAACGCCTGTCCTTTCATTACTAGATTGTCCCAATGAAGATTGGTAAAGGCCCATAGCTTGCTGAATATTTGAGGTCATGCTGGCATCAACCGCACCCCATCCGTCTGGAACTCCAGGCATAGGCATCCGCATAGGCGGTGGGGCTGCGGTTCCATTAACTGTTACAGGGTCATATTCTAATACTGAAAAGTTTCTTTGATTGGCCTGTGACCATTGCTCTCTGAAATTTTCTATTTGTCCTGAAGCCGCAACAAAAGGTGACTTAGGAGCAAGTGCAACCATTTCAACAAAAGCAGACGAAGCATAATTGACCATTCTTTGAGCATCAACCGCCGGGTAAATCATTCCCTGGTAAAAAATTCCTTCGTTTGCTATTCGGTGTTCGTCCCCAACTACTCTAACAATTGGTAAATATTTTGATGGCCATTCTCCTTTCTCAATAATTTTACCGGAAGTTAATTTACACCACTTAACAATTGTTTTTTTAGTTTTTCTTGTTTTGATAAAACTAGAGCGATCTGATTGTTCGTTAATTTCTGAAACAATTCCACTCGCATCTATTCCAATCTCAACTTCGATTTTTTCTTTGTAGAAGTATTCGGCTATTCTTACCCGATCTTCTGAAATCCACGCAGACGAAACACCTTCGCTTCCGGACGAAAACTCTCCGGCATCCGCCCCATATTGTTCTTCAAAGGCTTGCCTGTCCATGTCGTCAATAATAAAAACATACTCAGCATCCCTACCATCTGTATAATCTGCACTAGGGTCAAACCATACTGAAAACACATCGGGAATTTTTTTAATAAAAATTTCTTGAGTAAATGATGTTTCTGTTTCATAAGCTGTAATTACCCTCCAAAATCCTTCCCCTGCTTCTACAGTACATTGAAAGGCCCAATTATAAGCTTGGGAGGCGGTTGACTGGTTTTCTATTCTGCGAATAATGTCTTGGTAAACTTCAGCGACTTCAATATCGGCCCCACCGTCAACTGGCAAAACTTCAATTCCAGTTTTTTGTTGTCTAAAATCATTCACTATTTGGTGGACATACTGCCCTAGTTTATCAACTGTCAGGCAAGGCCTTGCTCCGTCTGGGTCTTTTTCCCTGGAAGTTCTAACATTATCGGGCCATTGATCTAATGCTCTAAAATCTAAAGCTACCCTAGAGTTTTCCCGGCTTTGCCTAAAAGCAAGTTTGGAAATATTAAATCTTTTCATTGCTAGTGCTAAAATATCTTCGTCTTTTTTACTTTCTTTTGCGGTTTTGTTTTCTTCCATTGAAAACTCTCCTTATATTATTTTACCCCATCCAGCTTGAAGGTCTTGGATAATTGTTTATTGGTTTGATTCTCATTCTTGGTTTTTCTTTTGAAAAGGTCAAGGTGAAAGCGTCCCCACCGTCCGGGCTTTCTAAGCCTCTTGCTTTCATTTCATCTTTTGTTTCCACTCTTATTTTTCCATTTGATAAGACTTTGTATCTTGGCCCCGCTAACTCGGAAATCAAAACTTGATCTTCTGGAATGTCACACGCTTTTTCATTAAACCAATCCCTAGCGGCAAACCAAAGTTCGTCCCTCATTTTAGGATATTTTTCATTCATTGACGACACTTCACAAGCGTTTATTCCCACAACTGGTAATTCAAGCTCCTTAAGTCTATCAACTACCCCAGCACCAAGACCGACTACATCGACAACAATCTTTGATGGCTTTTTTTCTTTTTCCGTGTTGTCCCACTCCGTCTTAATAAGCCCAACCGTAGACATTAAATCTTTTTGCGCCCAATATTTTAATGGCTCAAGTAATTTTGGCCCTTGTCGTTTCGCTAGGGCCGTACGATTGAAGCCATACCTTGCAACGTCTACACCCCAAACAGTTTCCCCAAAACCTTCAATTCCCCGATTAACGGCTGCCTCTAAAACATCAAGGCCTATAATACAATCATCATTACTAACTGGAAATTCACCCAATACACGAATTTTGTAAATATTCGACTCAAGCCCATACTTCGCCATATCCTCGATATATTTCGGGTCAACTTGTGAGGAATCAAAACAAGAAACTGTGAAATTAGTCCACTTAGCTCTAAATCTATGAAAAGTGTCGAAGAAATATCCGCTAGTTCTAGTCGGGTTTGAAAAAAGAATTATCTTTGATTCAGCCGTGGACATGGAGCCTTCAATAACCTCGTAAACATTATTTGGAATACCAGAGGCCTCATCAATTAGATAAAGGATATTCTTAGCGTGTTTTCCGGCCAACGACTCCGGCTGATCTCTTCTTGCAGTTCGGGCAATTCCGAAATTTTCTTTTGGGGCCTCTAGTAGTTGAATGGTATCTTCATTTTGGTGAAACAGGCTTGCAAAATTATATTTGGCCATTCTAAGCCACATTGATTTTTCTGCCCATAAAACATCATATAGCTGCGAAGCGGTGGGGGCAGTTGTAGGAACCTTCGCTGGTGTCCTAGTAGAAAGAAACCATAAAAGAATCCAACTCATTAAAGCAGATTTACCTGTGCCATGACCACTTTTAACAGATATTCTTTGTTTATATGGTAATATTTCTAATACTTTTTTTTGCCAAATTTCTAACTTTAATTCAGGCCATAAGTCAGCAACAAACAGGTTTGGGCTGTCACGCCATTGAACTAATTTCTTTCTTAAATAATCTTGATCTGTTTGTAAATTCAATGAATCTTTTCCACTCCCTCAAGGGAAAGATATTTCAAATGTTGATTCAGTTGAATGGTTTTTTGCATTAATTCCTTGAGTCGGCCCTTTCCAACAAAATAATTTTTTTTCTCTAACGCTTCTATTCCTATTTCAAGTTCTCTGATTCTTAAATCAAAAAAAGTAGGAAGGGCAGAAAATTTAATCATAAAAACGGATTTCATAATAAGGCACACTCATTATCAAATTTTTCTTCCCTCATAATAGATTTATTTCCAAAGTGATCGACTAAAATCCAATCTCCTTTCCTTCCAAAAAGAGTCCCACTCAAAGTTTTTATGATGAAATGTTTCCCAATTTTCTTCGCAAGAAAATGAACAGGCTTTTTAATTACTTTACTCCACGTTTCATCAACCGCTATTTGACTTAGGTTAGGCATTGTTTCGGCGGTTCTCCCTGACTCACAAGCGCATTTATTTTGTGGTTTCCTAGTTCTCAAGCTTGCACCGTCCCTGCGATAAATAGATCAGGTTGGTTTAAGACTTCTACTTTTTCCAAAACTTCTTTTTTCTTCCCATGAGTTTCCTCGATCTCTCTTAAAAGCTCCATGAAAGACCCTTGATTTGTTTCTAAGTTCAATGTTTGTGTAGCACGGCCATAGCCACGGTCTAAAAGGATTTGTGCTGCCTGTATTTTTATTGCGTCTTTAGTTCTTTCGCTTAAGACGATCTCAATTAATGACTCGACAATTTCTTCGCCGCACTCCTGTATTCTGGCCTGTAATCTTTTATGTGGATTTGTTTCATTAATCATTTTCTTCGTTATCCTCTTCAACCATTCTTAATTGAAAAGTTTCTAATGGCAATCCAAAACATCGTGCGATCTCTTTAAGGTTCTTTACCTCTTCAAACTCAAACTTAGTACCATTGGAAAGACCTATAACTAAAAATCTATTTGTTTTGTTATAGTCAATATATTCTATTTTTTCTTGATTAAAGATATAAGTATGGGAAGGACATTCAATCGTAAAAAACCATGAGTCATATTCGTCCATATAGTAAAACTCTCCTTACTCTTGTCTTATAATGCCCAACAATCTTTCTGTTTCCATAATAAGCCCCGGAATGATTTCTTGGCAAAATAATTGATTTGAATAACTTGAATTTCTTTTTATTTGATCGTTTTA
>Ga0315275_10000751_pt1 | contig 27129 bp, 14 predicted proteins | sample YL17G03_0_MG_FD_205557 | JGI IMG/M metagenome (GOLD analysis project Ga0315275, IMG submission 205557) | Sediment microbial communities from Yellowstone Lake, YNP, Wyoming, USA - YL17G03_0 | ecosystem: Environmental > Aquatic > Freshwater > Lake > Sediment | place: USA: Wyoming | collected...
AAGACCTCTTCGTTGAAGTGGATCACATGCTCGGATGCATGCCGGACACGAAATCGCTCATAGACGTGGAGATCGCATTCCGGAGCATCCCCAACGCGTACGTCAACAATCCGGACGGGAACAACGGAGTGAATCTGTTCACCGAACTTGACGCCGGGAGCGTCCCGATCGCGCATGCCCCCTGGGGCGCTGATCCATGGCCGGAATTTCTGGCAGTCAAAAAGACGCATTTTGGGACCGACACGGAGCGGGGGCTCCCGAACGGGAAGAACATCATTGAGGCAAAACGCCTCGTCTACCGTTACTGTATTTTCGCTGACACCTACGGGACCAAGGGGAGTTCGGGGATGGCCCGCGTTGCGTACGGGGGCGACGTTTCGAACGACTTCCTCGTTACGCTTGGAGAGTTCGCGACCTTCATGAGCGATCGTGAGAAGAGGGTCATGTTCGAATCGGGGACCTTCATGCACGAACTGGGACATACGCTCAGTCTGAGACACGGCGGAGGAGACGAGATCAACTACAAACCAAACTACTACAGCGTGATGAACTATCTGTTCCAGATGAACGTCCAGGATAACTCGCTGGGAGTTGTTCTTCCAAAGGACACCTGGAAACTCAACTATTCTCCCACCGCACTGCAGACACTCTCCGAGAACCAACCCCATGAACTCCCCGGTTTGAATCCCCCGGCAGGCGTCTACGATGTTGTCTTGATCCCCTACACTCGGCCGAATGACGCCGTTGCGCTTGCACTTCTCAGCCCGGGAACGCCGGTCGACTGGGACGGAAACGGTGACTCCAGTGGCTATGCCACCGGCCCTGTCGATCTCAACTATTTTGGTGGTACCGCGTCGCCAGGAGAAATACTCAGGGGGTATGCGGACTTGACAAGTCTGAAATACAACTTCCGCAACTCGCCCTCCTTTGCGGCGGGTGCCGCGCCGCCCGCGGCTGCACCGCGGAAGGCCACTGTCTCTGGAGCCGATGAACTGGAGGAGGAGATCACTCCGACGCAATATCAGCGACTGAAACAGCTCCCTCCCTTCGGCATTATCGAGCGGAAGAGCTCCTGGTCTCAATCATCCCTTGAGAACATTCCCATTGCCACAAACCCAAGCCAGAACGGTAGCCCGCAAATCGTAACGGACGGACATCGCGGAGCGATCATCTCTTGGGACCATGGCGAGGAGACTTGGAGTCCCGTCTATGACATGCGCGGAAATTATGCCCAGAGGATCGATTCCCTGGGGCAGGCCCACTGGCAGAACAACGGCGTGGGGATCTCCCTTGGCCGTCGTTTTGCCGGGAGCCGCGCAATCACTCCCGATGGGGAAGGGGGGGCGATCATCACGTGGATAGTCTGGGTGAATCCCCTCGCCACGAATGGACCGTTGAACCTCTGTGCGCAGCGGATCGACGCGAACGGCAATCTCCTCTGGCAAGCAGCCGGGGTTGATATCGTCACCAACGGCACGGCGGCGGGGGGTTCGATGATCACCTCCGATGGGAAAGGCGGAGCGATCATTGCATGGGAGACGACGACGGGGACCATTTGTGCGCAACGGGTGAACAGCTCCGGAATCCCCCTGTGGAGCTCGGGGGGCGTCCTGGTGGGGATGTACAACTACCCAAATTCGCCGTGGGGGAATCCGGGTTCGGCCCTCGCTCATGATCCGGAAAGCGGAACGGTCATTCTCTGGCAGACAGGGGCCTCCAGTGGTGTGCATGCGCAACGGATCGACACCAGCGGGTCGGTGCGCTGGGGGGGGGACGGGATCCTCCTCTCCGCTACAGGAGGTTATTCTACTTTTGTGCTTCCTGCCGGGGGAGGCCAGGCGTTCGCCGCGTGGACCGACACTCGGGTGGGGGCCGCGGGAATCTACGCCCAGCGGCTCGACACCGCCGGCACGTTTCGCTGGGGGGGAACCGGGCTTCCCGTCGACGTCACCTTGACGAGCAAGACTGATGTCCGCCTGGTCCCCGACGGGAAAGGCGGAGTGATCGCAGCCTGGTTCGATAACCGCAACTATCCCCCGCTTGTCGGTGTCTTTGGACAGAGGATCTCGGGAACGGGGACCTTGCTATGGCCGTCAACGAGCGTCTGCTTCGCCGATTCGGTAGGTAGCTCGGTGTACCTCGCTCCAGTGAGCGATCTTAAGGGGGGAGTCATCCTGGTCTACGCGAAACGGATTGGATCCAGCTTCACCGACATCTTCGCCCAGCATGTCGATTCCGCCGGAGCCCCCCAGTGGGGCGAGAACGGCGTGGCCGTTTGCAGTGCGGGCAAAGACCAGTACGTCCCGGTTGCGATTAGCGATGGAGTCGGAGGCGCGATCACGGCATGGACTGACCTCCGGCGCTCAACGACCCCCAGTAGCCCGCTCGCCTGCGTCTTCGCGCAACTCGTCAACCGGACCGGAGGACTTGGCGGGACGCTCGTCACGGCGGTAGCGGAAAGACCATCGGCCGTTCCGGAGTCATTCCGACTCTTCCAGAACTACCCAAACCCCTTCAATCCGAGCACGACGATCGAGTACGACCTCCCGGTTCCGAGCAAGGTGGTAATCCGGATCTATGACATTCTCGGTCGGCAGGTGCAAGAGTTGACAAACGGCATCGAGCCGGCGGGGCGCATAAAGCTCGTGTGGAATCCACAGAACCGGCTGGCGAGCGGGGTCTACTTCTGCCGCATCGAGGTTATCAGTATCGGTAGCGGGGCGGCGACACAGAACAGAGTCCTGAAAATGCTTCTCCTCAGATGATCGCTAAGGGGAACCGCTCCTGACCTTCAGGTGTGTGTGGGGCCCCCCTTTCTAGCCCAAGTTCGACAGTTTGATTGAAAAAATGGTGGTTCCTGATCGCATTCGACACTTTCGTCAAAAAGTTTGCACTACATTTTATGTTGCATTGCCAGGCGCAACGGCGGCCTCAAGTTGAGATGATCGAGAAGAACCGCCAGATGCTTTTCCGGTTTCAAGACGCAGCGGAGTCGGAGCTCGGGCCCGCCTCGCGTTGGTAGAACAATATCGGCGAGGTTGAGTTTTGTGATCTCCTCGAGAACTTTGCGCGGTTCATCGCCAAGGCCGGCTCGCTTACACATCTGGCCGAGACACTTCCAGAGGACATAGGCGAGGAAGCAGACCATGATGTGGGCTTGCACCCGGTCTTCTCTCTGATGCCAGATGGGCCGGAGCTTCAGATCCTGTTTGTGAATGCGGAACGCCGCCTCGGCTTCTGTGAGCTGGATGTATGCTGTCCATAGATCTTCCGGCGTCCAGTCGGCAATATTGGTCCGCAGAAGATAGCAACCCTCGCTCAAGCGGGCCCACGCGCTTAAGTTCGTGAGGAGCTTCCAGCGGACTGAGACACGGTTCTTATGTTCTTTGACTTTGATCCTGAACAGTGGTGCAGCCCGGCTGTAACGCTCAAGCAATCGGCCGATCCGTCGCTCGGCAACGCCTTTGTCCTTGATGCGGCCTGAGGCGCAGCTTTCCTTGATCCGCTCCAGGCCTTCCTCGACATGAGCGATGAACCGGTCATGCATCGCCTGCTCTTTCTCGGCCCGGGCAGCACTCCGGCAGAGGATAAAGGTCTCACTGGTTCCTTCGGGTGAAGGGCAGAGCTTGACTTCGAGACCTTCGTGCACCTCGTGCCACCCTCTGGAGAGGAGGTGCTTCTCGAACTTTCTGAGCTCACTTTTGGGTGTTCCAATAATGTAGCGTCGGCGCTCTTCGGCAAGGAGCTCGAGGTTGTCTTCACTGGCCATACCGCGGTCCATGATCCAGACCCGGTCGCTCTTGCCGTAGAGGGCTTCCATTTTGTCAATGATAATCTGTACGGTTTTCGAGTCGTGTCGGTTCCCCTCGAAGACCTCGTAGCCGAGAGGGATCCCCTCTTTGGTGACGACCATGCCGATACAGACTTGCTTGCAGTCTGGACGGCTGTCGCGGGAATAGCCCCGCTTGGCCTGCGGGTTCTTTGCCCCCTCCCCTTCGAAGTAGGTGGAGGTAACGTCATAGAGGAGAATGTCATAGTTGACGGCGAACAGTTCGCCGAGGCGTTCTTTCAAATACTGCTGGATCCTGTCCTTGTGCTCCAGCAACTGGTCCAGTGCACGGTAGAGGCGATTGGCGTAGATCTCTTCATCCGGTATCCCGAGCAAGTCGGCCAGTGCACTTGACTGGTAAAACTCTTCGGCGATATGGAGTTCACTGGACGGCTCGCAGAACCGGGAGACGATCAGGACCTCCGCCAACCGTGCCCAGGGAATCTTCGGGTGGACGTCCGGGAGCAGTTCCTCCAGAAGTTGACTCAGACCCAGTTTTTTGAGGATCTCCAGTGCAAGCCAGACATCGCCGAAGCGCCGAGAACGTTCCATGCGCACTCTACTGGAATCGACTTCGACCCAGGTGGGACGAGGAGCTTCCTCAAAGAGCGAGCCTTGAACTCCCGGATGATCGAGCGCGGCCTGTTGAATGCCAAGCCGCCCGGCCTCGTCCATGTCCCCAAGATAGGAGACAATCCGATGCCGGGGGCCACGTTCGGTGCGGACCGATTCTACCAGAGCCCAGTAGTCGTGGCGCTTGCTGTTCTTCCTAACCGAGATCTTGCGGAGAAACATGCGGCCAATATACAACACCGAACCGGCCGTGCGCAAGAGGTCGAGTTTTCACTACACGACACTTTCGAAGAGAAGCTCACATCGATTACTGCAATCGCCAACTTCGGGAGTGAAATGATCAAAAATAAATTTCAACTGTCGAACTTGGGCTAGCATCTATGCCCAAAATCTCTCAAAATGCAATAGGGTATGTTTTTCCCAAGAGGTCGCCCGAAACGCGCCCAAGGCCGAGCAGTCCAACGCCGGCTCCGCCCACTCGACCCGACAAGATGAACAGTCCTCACAAAGGATGGAAGCGGGAAGAGCGGAGCGCATCACGGAGAATTCTTTGTTCCTCGAAAAAACTGACCGCGATGGTCGACGAGGCCAGGGAGGGCAATCGATGCGAACAGCCACACCCCGCCTCTTGGTTGTGAAACCAAAAGTCCGTATTTTATATGATAGGCTTCTTCCTCCGGCTTGAGCACACCCTGCTGGTCCCCTGACGGCCGAAGTCGCCACCAATCTATCGAAAGGAACGCACATGCACTCCCTCTTGGCCGCCTTGCTAACGGTCGGACTCATCGGATGTCAACAAACAGGAGAAGACCTGGTAAAGATTGAGACGCAGAAGGACAAGGTCAGCTATGCCATCGGACTGAGCGTCGGCACCAGCCTCAAGAAGGATTCCATCTCCATCTCCCCCGAAGTCTTCCTGCGCGGGGTCATGGACGCCAGGGCGGACAGCGCCCAGCGACTCATGAACGACAAAGAGGTTCAGGAAACGATGATGGCATTCCAGGATTCGATCAGGGCCAAGAAAATGGAAGCTGCCAGGCTTGAGGGCGAGAAGAACAAACGTGAGGGAGAAGCCTTCCTTGCAGAGAATGGGAAGAAGCCCGGCGTCGTGACACTCCCGAGCGGTCTCCAGTACAAAGTGATCCAGGACGGCAACGGCAAGATGCCGAAAGCTGCGTCTACCGTGACGGCAAACTACAGCGGAAAACTCCTCGATGGGACTGAGTTCGACAGCTCCTACAAACGCGGTGAGCCGGCAACACGTCCGGTGACGGGCTTCATCAAAGGTTGGACGGAAGCTCTCCAGTTGATGAAGGAAGGATCCAAATGGGAACTCTATGTTCCTTCTTCGCTTGCCTACGGGGAGAACGGTGCCGGTGGCGTTATCCCGCCTAACGCAACGCTAATCTTCCAGGTGGAACTGGTCTCGGTGAAGTAATCATCCCCCCCGTGGTCTGAAGCATGTCCCCTTGCGACCGCGCTCGTACTTGACCTCGTTGGAAAAAAAGGCTCCGGAGTACCGGAGCCTTTCTGTTTCTTCTTGCTGCTCGTCGCCACCTCATGCCATCATCTTACTTTGGCTCCTGTTTCTGGGTGCCGGGTTTCACGAGGGGAATCTCTGAGGCAATCTGGATATCCACGAGTCCGAGGATTCTGCTCTCGGCCTGGGCCCACCGGGCCGCAACCAGCGGGTCTACCGCCTTTGAGAATTTCTTGTGATACTTCTTCATCAAATCGAGACGCCCCGACTGAACGCTGAACGACTCTTTCACCAACTCATCAGCCATCTTTCCGGTCAGGGTGTTGTAGTTTTCCGCATACTTCTTTATCGCCGCCACCCGTCGATCCGTAAGCTTGCTCAACGCCAGGTCATACTCACGATAGAGAGGCCAGAACACATCGGACTGTTTTTCGTCGAGCGCGAGAGCCTCGGTGAGCAGCGCGACCTTCTTCGCTTTGAGGTCCTGCCGCAGGAGTTCCAGGTCGCTGGACTGCGCAAGGGCAACTGTTGCAGTGCATACGAGCAGAATCAGGACTGCTGTTCGCATCATGTGTCTCCTTCTTATGTGATGAGTGTTGGTTCTGCTGCTTGTCAGCAGTACCGATGACTACAATCCGGATAGTCGATGCCCGGAAGTTCCCTCAATCTCAGAAGGCTTCCTTGGCGTTGAAATAAATACCTTTTGAATCCCGCCCGTAGGCGAAATCCGCCCTCACGTTGAGCAGAGTTTCCGGGTCAAGCATGAACCTGAGCCCTATCCCGAACGAAGGCTTGAGCGATGTGAGGCGAAAATCGCCGATACTGCTTGACACATCTCCTGCACCAATCCAGCCGATGAGCCCGAACCGTCTCCAGAAATTCCACCTCATCTCCACCTGCGCGGCGGCATAGAATTTGTCACGGTAACGACCTTCGTAGTATCCACGCTCGATGTTATCGCCTCCGAGCGCGGCAAGCTGGTAAAACGGCGGACTGCCTGTCAAGGCTACGGCATAGAACTGGAGAGCAACAACAAGAGGTTTGGATATCCCGACATATTGCCTCAAGTCGAGGATCCAGCGGGAGAAGGTGAATGTGCTCCCCAGCCAGCTCCCGGCGTTAAGGAAGCTCAACTTGTAGTATCCCCCTTCCGAGGGGGAAAAAGGGCCGTTCCGTGTGTCTGCAAAGAGCACTCCCCCGATTCCGGAAGAGACCCCGCCATCCGTCCCCGTCAGGTCTCCGGAAAGGAGGTATGGATTCATTTGTTTATCGATGACGTCCGTAACGTTCAGGTCATAGTTCATGCCCAGCTTCAAATCCCCGATCACGCTGACATCAAATTCGATGTTAAGCCAGAAAGCTTTCCGTATATAGCCGGCCTCAGGTATGTCCGGTGTCGTGTTGCCGATCCCCCAGAATTTGTCCACGAATTTGTAGTAGTCGATGCTGAGGCCGAGGTAGTACTTCTCGTCAGCCAGGAAGAACTCAGGGTTGAGGAAGACGTCATACGATCCCTTGGCGGAATAGTAGCCGGAGAGCATCGCGTTGGATGGTTTGACCTCAGGATTTGCGCTGAGACGTTGTGTCAGGATCAACGCTCCGCCCACCGCAAATTCCGTCTCAGGGGAGTAGAAAATATAGGGATACCCTGTCACCGAGAGCCGCCCGACACTGACCGTGTCGCGCAAATGCGACATATCAACCTGACCAACCACCACCGGGCTCAGAGCGAGCGACAAGGTAAACGCTAGAACACCAGAAGCCCCACACCAGGGCAATCGAGATCGTCGGAATGTATGATCGCGGAACCATTTCATGTTCGGATTCTCCCGAAGAATCTTAGGGGCACTGCAGAAAAAGAAATCGTTGGGTGGAGATGAGAAATGACATGTTCGCCTGCACAGCGCATGCCACCGACGCTCCGTCGCCCGGGGACATCGAATGCGCGCCACTCATGCCGCTGGCTGAGTCGGTGATGCAGGCGGGCGATGTTTCGAATATAAATTCATCAATTCAACCTTCAGAATCAAGTCCACTCTGCCTGAACATCATGAAGCCACACATGCAAACGTCACTACGAAGCCCCCTCTGAACGGCCGGCCCCCAAGGGGAGTCATTCATCTCATATGGTTGGCATGAACTGTTGCGGGCGTTGAGAGTAAGACCACAACCCTCACACACATGGATTGACACGATGGTTCGGGCGACACTGCGGGGAACGGACATTCCGTACAACCACCCGGCCAATTAAAAAACCGGGGGGTCATCATGCGATGCTCCCCCCGGCAGTTCTGCATACATTGCGTCAGTGGTTAGACCAACCAACGCTTGATGAATAGGACTCCATCTTGCTGTGAGGTCCATGCTTCTTTCGGCCGGTCATCAACGGCTCTTTCTTCCGGCGGGGAGGCCGATGTTCACGCGTCGGCCGCTGGTCGCGTGTCCGGTGCTGGACGGCTGCGACCTCGCGCTTCTCTCCCACAACCGGTTCCGGCGGCGTGAAGCCGACATACGTTTTGACCGGAAACCGTTTCCCGACAAAGTGTTCGATCCTCTTGAAGTACTGTTGTTCGTCCCGACTGACGAGCGTGATGGCATCACCCGCAGCACCAGCCCGTCCGGTACGACCGATCCGATGGATGTAATCCTCTGCATACAGCGGAACGTCGAAATTGACGACATGTGAGATCCCCGTGACATCAATCCCGCGGGCAGCGATATCCGTTGCCACAAGGACCCGGAATTTCCCTCGCTTGAAACCCTCCAGGGCGCGCTCGCGCTGTGCCTGTGTCCGGTTTGAGTGAATCGCAACGGATGAAATCCCGCTTCGTTCGAGACGCCTGCAAATTTTGTCCGCGCCATGCTTCGTACGCGAGAAGACAAGCACGCTGTCCATCCGCTCGGCTTCGAGTGCATGGAGCAGGAGCGCTGTCTTTGACTCACGCGGCACAGCGTAGAAATGCTGGGTGATTGTCTCTGCAGGATTCGTACGTTCACCCGCCTCCACGGTGTGGGGGTCCCGCAGTATCCCCCCTGCGAGCTCATTGATCTCGCCCGAAAGCGTCGCGGAAAAGAGAAGCGTCTGACGGGACGACGGGGTCTTCGCGATGATCTTTTTGACATCGTGAATAAACCCCATGTCGAGCATTCTGTCTGCCTCGTCAAGCACCAGCACCTGGATCTGGGACAGGTCAACCGTCTTTTGCTGGATGTGGTCGAGAAGGCGCCCGGGCGTGGCGACGATGATATCCGCACCGCGTCGGAGATGTTTGAGCTGTGCATCCATACTTGCCCCGCCGTAGATGCATACCGCGCTCAGCGTAAGATTGCGGCCGTACTTGGTCACCGAAGCCTGCACCTGCTGGGCAAGCTCGCGGGTCGGCGTCAGCACGAGCGCACGCGGATGCCGGACGCGGCCGTGGGACGCTTCGCCTTCTGCGAGCCGGTGAAGCATCGGCAGCACAAACGCTGCGGTCTTCCCGGTACCCGTCTGAGCACAGCCAATAATGTCCTTCCCGGCGAGTGCGGGCCCGATGGCCAGAGACTGAATAGGCGTCGGAACGCTATAGCCCGCCGAGCGAATGCCCTGCATGATATGGTCCGAAAAACCAAATGTTGTGAAACCCATAGAAAAACCTTGATGAAATGAATGATTGATGATCCCGTCCCTGCCCATATGTGTGGATCATGGAGCGGGCTACAAGACCAAGGTACGCGCTGGTAAGAAACAAAGGCAGGGTGTGGAAGTGAATCTCAGAAGGAGCCGCATCCGGGGAACATCAACGGATAGGGATCAACGAAGTCCATCCCGACTGAACCTTGCGCCTCATCATCGGAGAGCGAGTCTCGAACGTCCGCTTCCGATAATGTGGTCGGCTGCGGAATGTCGCTGGTTTGCAGTACGATAAAGATAACCCTTTCCGTCGTCATTTCCTAGTGCAAAAGAGGAATATGTTTGGAGCGGTGACCTGAGCCTGGATTCAGAAGTCTCCGCTATTCTCTGTTCTCCATTCACGATTCGATCAGCAGAAGTGCGAACATTTTCGTATTTTCTTGACGTCACCACCCTCACATTGAAAGCGATACGATGCAGATCGGTATTGTCGGACTCCCCTTCTCGGGCAAATCGACACTGTTTCAGGCCATCACCAAGACACACCTTGACCCTTCGGCCCTCACCAAAACCGAGGCACACCAGGCCGTCGTCAAAGTGCCGGACGGGCGTCTCGACCGGCTCTCCGCCCTCTTCTCACCTAAAAGCACCGTCCATGCCGCGATCGAATTTGTCGATGTGGTGGGACTGAAGAAGGGCGAATCCGGATCAACTCAATTTACCACCAATTTCCTCGGGAATGTCAAAACGAACGACGCGCTCGTACAGGTTGTCCGCCTCTTCTCCAATGATGCCGTTCCTCACCCTGACGGCAGTATCGATCCTGTCAGAGACATCACCACATTCGAAACCGAGTTCATTCTCTCCGACCTGGCGATCGTGGAAACGCGGATCGAGAGGATTCAAAAACAGATTCTAAAATCAGGCGACGAGGTCCTCAAACGGGAACTCCCGGTCCTTGAGAAGTGCCACCAGCTCCTCCAGAATGAAATGCCGTTGCGTGATGTCGAGCTGAGCAAGGAGGAGACACAACTCCTCAGGACATATCAGCTCCTCACCGTGAAGCCGATGCTCATCGCACTGAACTTCGACGAATCCCAACAACAGAGTGCCGCAGAGACGGTGCCACGCGTTGCGGCAGCAAAGGGAGGGAGAAATACACGGGTGGCGTCATTTTTCGGCAAGATCGACATGGAAATGTCGGAGCTCCCCGAAGAGGAGGCCAAAGCATTCATGAATGAATACGGGATCAAAGAGTCCGCACTCGCAACGCTGATCCGCGAGGCATATGCACTGCTCGGACTTCGTTCGTTCTTTACCGTCGGCGACGATGAATGCCGGGCGTGGACAATCAGGAACGGGATGACGGCGCAGGAGGCTGCCGGAGTCATTCACTCGGATTTTGTCAGCAAATTCATCCGGGCGGAGGTTGTTCACTACGACCATTTCATCGGACATGCCGGGTCCTTCGCAAAAGCGAAGGAAGCCGGCCAATGGAGACTGGAGGGAAAGGAGTACATCGTCAAGGACGGCGACATCATGTCTATACGGCATGGTTGAGCGATCACAGCAGCGAGCCTGATCGCAGGGTTCTCAGATGCCGGAAAGACGAGAAGTGAAGGTGGGATCCCGACGCAGAAACGACATCGAGGGATGCGCAACACCCTGGAGTTATCGGGGGCGGCTCACGTTATCGAAGCAACATCATTGTTCTGGACTGAATCGTCGTTCCCGCTTCAAGCCTGTACACATAGACCCCGCTTGACAGGCTTGTTCCATCAAACGTCACTCTGTACGACCCGGGAGCTTGCTGCTCGTTCACCAGCACCGCCACCTCGCGCCCAACCAGATCATAAACTACAAGCCGTACATCACTGACTGCTGGCAACTGAAAACTGACAACTGTTGTCGGATTAAACGGATTCGGATAGTTTTGCAGGAGTCCGAAACCCGTCGGCGCGAAATTGGGGACCGCCGTCAGAACGTCAACGATCACGGGGTCCGTATAATGCGGAGACCCGTCAAGGTCGATCTGGTTCAATCTGTAGTGCCACTTCCCCGAGGCCACCGCAGTATCGCAATATTCGTAGTCGTGAGGTACGATCGTAGTGCCGTGACCTGCTTTGAAGCTTCCAGGAACCTCCTCGAACGTTTCCTGCGACTCCCGCTTCCGTTGTACGATGAAACCAAAATTGTTCGTCTCCGAGAGAGTTCCCCATCGCAATTCAACTCCTTCGGCGTTCGGTAACACTGTCCCTGTGAGGTATGACAGTTGGATGGGAAGGCCAGACCACGAAATCGCCTGCCCTGTCGCGTATGGAGTCGAAAATCCCAGGAGGTTGCCCACAGTGGGGGCAATATCGATCTGCTGGCGCGCGGTGGTATCTGCGAGGCCCGCGGGAGTATCCGGTCCGATCGCGAGCAGCAGGATATGCCGGCAGCCGAGACAAGCATCACCATGGCTGCTGAATCCGCCGTTGACACCGTCGAGATGTCTGCCATGATCGTTTGTCACGAAAAGCGTCGTCTTCCCCGCCATGACCGGGTCGCTCTGCACCAGACTCCAGATCTGGTAGACCAGGCTATCGGCATTGCGCAGCGCCGAGACATAGCTGTTCCACACACCGGTATGACCGGCCGCATCGGTGCCCGGGAGATTGACAATCGTGAGACGTGGATGACTTGTCTGGATGGTACTCTTCACATTGTCCCACGCGTACTGATCGTTGAGCTCGGATGACGAATATTTCACTGTCGCGCCGTAGGCCGCTCCGTACCCGGAATAATCACTGTATGCCAGGATGTTGAGTTTCGTCTTTCCAAGATCGACCGCGTTTTGGTCCGCCGTGACTCCTCGTTGCTGCCTGTAGTATTCGAACATCGTGGGGGCGTGAGGTCGTTCCGAGCCGTCGTTGGCTATCATCTGCCACGTTCCGGTCATGATGCTGGAATGCCCCGGACACGTTTCGGTCCTGCCATTGTTGTAGTATGAGGTATAGATGGCGCCGGACGGTCTGAGCGTGTTCCAGATCCTTGGAATCCACTGATGGGAAGCGTCCCCAAACGTCTCGGAATATCGCGCGCCGTCAATGACCGCGATGATCACATATTGCGTCTGTTGTGCTCGTAGAACTCCCGCCACGAAGAGGAGGAGGAGAACAATAAGAGTCTTTTTCGCAGTCATCACTTGTCTGGTCCAAGAGTGGAGCGGGGGGATCTGAAAGCAAGATACAAGTGATCATGCTCGATAGCAAATCCGATGCGTGAATCTGGAAGGTTCTTCGTCGCGGTGTGATGACAGAAGGCGTTCAGCTGTGGTGCACAGACATGGGTGAGAACAGATGCTCGTCGTCCAACGCGTCATCATTTCCGCGGATTCTTCAGAGCCGGCGGATCGCTGAAGACCACGAGACGACGGCTGAGTCTTCTCGTCTCTATCACATCAACGTGTGATGCTAGTCACGGAGTTGGCTACGACGACAAGAGATGAAAGGGTCACTGAATCTGTCCAATGTCCCAACCTCATGTCGTTCGAATAGGCTGGGCGAATCGCTGCTAAAGAGATTCCGATCAGGGAGCACGCTGAGCGTAGAGGCTGTCATCGGCACTGAGCTGAAGCATCTTCAATGCCTGGCGCCGGATGATTCTCAATGTCGATGTGTCTGTGCTGAACACGGAATTCAGTCCCTGAGGCTCCTGAGGTGGATCTCCGACGTAGGGATCACCCCTGCGCCACATGTGATCAGCATGTTGTCCTCTCCCCTCTCCCCCCCACGCCCAGAAATTCGAGCCTGCGATCGGCGCTCCAGCACGCGCCGAGTCTACGATGACAGTCAGAATGTTCTTATAGAACCGGTCACGCGAGATTGTCGGTGATCCGGCCTCCGTGACTCCCCCGTCGCGGCCCAACCCGAATTCCTCCATCACAATGGGCTTGCGAAGCTGCCTCGCAAGCGCAATCTGGCCGGCGATGTATGCAAAGGAATTCGCCTCTGCGACAGGCAACGTCTCCTCGGCATGCGTCGGGTCAAACCATCCCCAGTTATACGGCCAGAGATGAAATGTAAGGTAATCAACATTCGGTGTTTTGTGAGACTCCAGGAAATACCCGGCTGACATGAGACACCCCACAGATCCTTCACTCCCCGTTGACACGAGGTGGTTGGTGTCAAGGGAATGGATGTATGCAGCCGTCTGGTCAATCCAGCGGTAGAAATCAGGGAGATTGTTTCGGCCTTCTTCGCCCAGAGTCCCCGGACGAGGCTCATTCGCGAGCTGCCACGCCATGATCGTGGGATCCTCGGTGTAGGAGCGGCCGTTGATGCTGTTCGTTCGGGTCACAATGCTTTTCACGTAATCGCGAAACAGGGCGTTTCCCTTTTGATTGGCGTAGAAGGTCGCAGAGTAATTCATGAAGGCCTGCCACCCCTTCGTGGTATCATCGGGATCAACCCCGCCCCCCCCACTCGACCAGGCAGCGTACTGAGACATCCCGCCCGACCATTCCCAGTAGTTGTTCAGATAGAGTACGGCATGCATATCCCGTTCCGCCATTTCTGCGAGAACAAAATCCAGTCCGGCGAGCAGGTCATTGTCGAACTCTCCCGGCCGCCGCTGGATGGCCGGTTTCACCGAGCGCCGGATAGAGGAGCTTTCCGAGGCTGCGAGCACACGGACGTTCACGAGACCGTTCGCACACAAGGTGTCAAGCTCGCGAAGCAACCGCGCCCTGTCTCCTGTCTCACCGGGAGAGCCGAGATAGCAGGCGTACCACAGATTTGTCCCTCCATAATAGTAGGGCTTCCCATTGTGCATCAACTGGATGCCCCTCACCCTGATGAAATCATCGGGGTGGCGGAAAAGGAAGAAACCAGAACATGCCCCGAAGAGAAGAGGCAGGAAAATACTGGCAAGAATCGTTCGATATTTCATGGTCTTGTTGCGCGAGGTGTGAGAAAGTTGAATCCCGAACCACCCTGATGTACGCCCGCATCGCTACCGGGACGAAGCGTATTCTGACTGCAGCACAGTACTGTGTAGCCAAATCTCATGAAAAATGCCACACCCACCCCGATCGATTGCAGGAGGGTCATGAGCCTTCTTCCCGCACCGTGGTGTAGACTATCACGATGAGAAACGTTATCATGGGGAAAATCAGGCTGGGCTTTGGAGTCACCATTCGATGCCGTCTGCACAACGTCCTGGGACCACCGGCAACAGTCATCTCAGAACCTGTATGACAACCTCTTCACGAGCAGCATATCTCTGGGCAACGGCTTTCCTGATCACCGTCATCGCTTCGATCCATCTCCTGCCCTTCAACGCGGTGGTCTCCTACACGGTTGTCTTCGTCCTTGCTTCGATCATCTATCTCTGGATTGCGTGGCGGACATTCTCGGTTGACCTTCCCAGGCGAGCGGTCTGGACGATCGCCGCTCTTTCCATTCTTCTGCGACTGAGCTTCCTTTCAACGACACCGATCGGCTCGGACGATGCATACCGTTACGTGTGGGATGGCAAAGTTCAGTCTTCCGGGATCAATCCGTATCGGTATGTGCCACAGGCAGAAGAGCTCCGGCGGCTTCACTCTCCCCGCCTGCCGGCCATGGTCAATCACCCCGATATGAAAACTGTCTACTTTCCTGTGAGTGAGTGGATATTCTATCTTTCGTACCAGATGAGTGGAGAAGACCTCTGGGGATTCAAGCTTTTCCTGCTGCTTGCGGAGGTATCCACACTGATCGGGCTCCTGTTCCTCACCGCCCGGCTTTCCCTTCCCCCGGCATTTGTGCTTCTGTACGCACTCTGCCCGTTGCCGATCCTCTCGTTCGCCCTCGATGCGCATGTGGACGGCCTCGGCCTGCCACTTCTCGTCTTTGCACTTCTCTCCCACCGCGCGGGGAAGAAAAACCTCTCCCTCCTCCTCTTCGGCCTGTCTCTGTCGATCAAACCTGTCGCGCTCGTTCTCGTCCCGGTGCTGTTTTTCGCTGAACGGAAATGGATGGAAAGGCTTCGGATCGCCGTTGTCCCGGCCATTGTCCTGATTGTCCAGTTCCTCCCCTATATCGCAGGTGTGAATCCTTTTGAGGCGCTCGGGACATTTGCGAAACACTGGACCTTCAATGGAGCTCTTTTCGAGACGGCCATGCTGATCGTTGCCGACAACCAAGTGGCACGCGTGCTGTGCGGCGTTGCGCTGGGAGTGGCTCTGGTGACCCTTTGTGCCAGTCGGGTACCGTTGCTGGATAAAATCTACTACGCGGTGATCTTTCTTCTGCTATGCTCCCCCGTTGTTCACCCATGGTATGTGTGCTGGCTGACGGTGCTCGTGCCGCTCGGGCACCGATGGTCGGGGATTGCCTACTCGGCTGCAGTCAGTCTCACTGCCATCACGGTGCTGACATACAAACTCTCCGGCGTGTGGGAGCAGTTGCCGATCGTGTTGATCACTGAGTACCTGCCGGTCATTGTCCTCTTGGTGATTGAACTCCGGGCATCAGAACACCACCCGGCCTCCCCGTGAGGCTGTGGCCGCCGACGGTTGCGCCCATCGGCAACCCGCTCCCGATCGAAGAGATCCAGAGCTGCTTTGGTTCATATCTCTGGAATGCCGCGGAAAGAGACTACTCCCACGGAACCTGGGGTGACTGATAGAAGTTCACACCCATTGCCCTCAGCCTTGGCCCGTGAGATCCAAGGCGAGCCCTGTACTCGTCCCAGCTTCGTCCCGTCGATCGCGACCATCCGATCTCGGCGAAGCAGGCCAGGCGAGGGAACGTCATGTATTCGATGTCAGCCATTGTCTGGATTGTCTCCGTCCAGAGCGGAGCCTCCACACCCAGAATGTCGCTCTCCGAGACTCCTCCCAGTTGCGAGGCCGGATCCCAGCTGTAAGCATCTTTCACTTCGATATATCCCGCCCAGTTTTGACCGAGCGCAGTTGATGAAGTGTATTTCATGTCGAAGTATGTTTTGCCCGCGGGGGACATAATCACGTGCGCACCCTGCTGCACGCCCTGCTGAGCAAGCGCACTGTTCCAGTGCTGCACCACGGAGCCAGGGAGCAGGTGTCCCTGAGCGATTTCCTCCCAGCCAAGGGTCTTCTTCCCGTAGGATTGAACGCTTGCCTGTGCGCGGTCGATGAACGTCGCGTATTCCGCGGCACTCATGGCATTGGCCTCGTCCCCCCCAATGTGCAGATACGGTCCCGGCGTCAGCGCCGCTAGTTCTCTGATCACGTCATCGACAAACGTATAGGTGATGTCTTTGCCGGCACACAGAGCGCTGAATCCGACGCCGATACCGGTGTAGAGCGGCGGCGCAATCCCGGAGCAGTTCAGCTCCGCATACGATGCAAGCGCGGCGGTCGTATGACCGGGCATATCAATTTCAGGGATGATGATAATGTGCCGTCTCTGCGCATAGTCAACGATATCACCATAGTCCGCCTGCGTATAGAATCCTCCCGGACCCTCTCCCACCTGTGTGCTTCCCCCAATCGATGTGAGCTTTGGCCATGCATTGATCACAATGCGCCAGCCCTGGTCATCGGCAAGGTGCAGGTGAACACGGTTGAGCTTGTAATACGCCGCCAGGTCGATAAAACGCTCCACGTCGTGAACACTGAAAAAGTGCCTGGCCACGTCCAGCATCGCGCCGCGCCACGGAAAGCGCGGTTTGTCTCTGATGACCCCCGTTGCCATTTTCCACGGCCCCTGCTGAAGACTCGAGTACTCGATTGCAGGCGGCATGAGTTGACGGATCGTCTGAACACCACGGAACAGTCCGGCGGGTTGAGAGGCTGCAAGCGTAATGCGATCGTTGCTGACCGTCAGCAGATACCCCTCATCACCCAGCGTCTGATCAACGCCTGTCGTTGTGAGATAGATGTTCCCGATGGGGGGAGGGCCTGCTGCCGGGGATACCTCCAGCGTGAAGCCGGTCGCCGGTCTCAGCTTTTCCGCGAGGTAATCCCCGATCGACGTATTCTCCGCGGTCCCTGGCTCTACAAAGATGCCGGCACCGTTGGTCAGCCTGAATGAGCCACCCGATGATTGGATGGAGTCGGGCATGGGGATGATGTTCCCGAACGCACCATTCGACGGCGGGGTAGCCGGCGAGGTCTCTGTCGGTGCGGTTGACGTGCACGAACCCAGCGCCAGTGCGCAAAGGAGCGGGGTCAGGAGCTGTGGGAGAGTTTTCAGCCTGCGTTCGTTCATACAGTGGCTCCGGATGGAACGGTAGGGGGATTAATTCACGGGCCTCTTTTCGGCCCGGCTTCCATCAGGCCCCGAAGCATCGTGCGTAGTTCACGTGCCTTCGTGTTTCGTGGATCGAGCGCGAGGGTCCGTTCGACCGCATCCGATGCCCGGGGAAAGTTGCGTGCCAGGACAAACGCGTTCGCAAGGTAGAGCCATGACTGCGGATCGCTTCCGTCAAGCGTCACGCTTGTCGAAAGAGCATCGATCGCCTCCGGGGTTCGCTTGCGAAGAAGTTGAATGATGCCAATCCATTTCGAGGCGTAGGCGGAACGGCCAAGACGTGCGCGTTTCGTCAGGTACATAAAGGCATCGTCCAACCGCCGCGCCTGTATCATGTCGCGGGCTGCATGTTCGTAGTATTCCGGGACAAAGGGATACTGGGCCAGCAGGACATCGATCTGTCGCTTGAAATCGTCAAGCCTCCCATGATCCAGGTACCATGCAGCAGCCCTCCGTTGTCCCTGTTCCCATGTGAGCGATCCGCGGATCACTGCCGACGCGAAGGAGTCGATCCCGTTCACTGGTGGCAGCAGCGCCTCGAGCGGAACCGGAGTCCCCGTCTTCCGGAAAGGCCAGTCGTTCTTCAGGATCGCAATGCGATAGGCTGCCATCATCGAGTCAAGCGGGGAAAAGGGAACAATCCGGAGGGTGATGCTGTCCTGCACGCTCGCTGACAGGGCCGATTGCCCGAGTCCGCCAATAATGCCGCTTCCCACGATGGCATCAAAATAGAGTCGCCCGATGATCCGTTGGCCCTCGATCGTCGGGTGGACATGGTCAGTCAGCAGATTGTCTCCGGTAACTCCTTCCGGGCTCAGTCGGTCAAACACCGAATCAACCCTCACCACGGGGCAGCCAAATTCTTCCCCCAGGCGCAGGATCGTGTGATTGAGTTCTTCCGGCGCCCGGAAGCGGAGCAGGTCAAAATCCTTTGCACGGCGAAAGAGGGAGTTGGCCTGCGGTACATCGACGGTACGGAGAGCGGCGCCGGCGCGTTCGTATAGCATGGCTGCATTTCCCGCTCCCGCGGTGCTGTCGGAGATGAACGGCTGTTGATCCTTCAGGTTGCACACCTGAGTCCCCAGAACCACGGGGACGTGCGCATCACGCGCCATCGCAAGAAGATCGCGGAGATTGTCTTCGAATTGTTCGATTCCCCGGCGGTAGAGATCGGATCCGTACGGTATGTATTGTTCCCGTGCCATCCTGGACATCAACGTCGCTTGTTCGGGCCGTCCTGGCTTTTCGGATTGCAGTTTGCCGATCAGCGCACGTAGCAACTGGACGACGCGAAAACGGTCGAGCGCAAGCATCGTGCGGACCAGCCAGCGGTTGCCCCGCACCGATTCAGCAGACCCCACGGCCATCGCCCCGTAGTATTCATTGTGGCCGGCATAGATCAGAAGAGCGTCCGGATGCTGCGCGAGCACTCCGGGAACGAGATCGCAGAGTGTATAGCTGCTGGTCGCAGTGATGCTGACATTCACCATTTCGATGGTCCGGTCGGGAAACGCGACTTCGAAACGTTTCTGCAGGTATCGGGAGAACGAGCCAATGGGCAGATAGGGATATCCCGCCGCGCTGCTTTCACCCATAATGAAAATGCGGACAGCGCGCGGTGATTTGACAGCATCGAAGGCATCCTGGATCGAAGCTAGCGACGTGTGCTCTCCGCCAAAATACCGGAGTGCAATCTCGGGATTCAACACCAGCTTGCCGGGAACGATCTCCACCCATTGGGTGATGGCTCGCCCATATCCAGCCAGGCGCAGCGAAAGCTCCAGGAGAATGAAAAAGAGGACCGGCGTGATCGCGAGCATAACACGGAAGAACACGCGTCGCCGCGATGTCAATTGCTTCTCATGATGGCGTGAGGACTTCTGAGGGCTCAATGGATCCTGCCGGCGTTATCAACAAGATACGGCAAAAGGACCGTCATCATCAAGAGCCAAGACACCACACCGGCCTCCGCTCGACCTCTCCCACCGGCACCGGGTTGTGCAATCCAAGATTGTTGCGTATCTTAACGTGCATTTCGGAGACCATTCTTCCATGAACGCCCCTGCCACTCTACTGCCATCGCACAAGACCAAGATTGTCTGCACGATCGGACCGGCGTCCGACTCCGTGGAAATCATGGAGCGTATGCTTCATGCCGGCATGAACATTGCCCGGCTGAACTTCTCACACGGCGACTTTGACACCCATGGCCGGAACATTCGGAACCTGCGCGAAGCATCGCACCGCAGCGGTCACCGGATCACCATCATGGCCGACCTCTCGGGTCCCAAGATGCGCATCGGAAAGCTCGGGCAGGAACCAATCGAACTTCGGACGGACGATCGCTTCATACTTACGACCGAAGAGATCGTCGGGGACGCAACAAGGACATCCGTCAGTTTCAAGCGATTGCCGGATGTCGTTCAACCAGCGAACATCCTGTATCTGAACGACGGTATCGTCCAGCTCGAGGTTGAGCGTGTTGATGGTGCTGATGTCCGTTGCCGGGTTCTGGTCGGGGGCGAGCTGAGATCGCATAAAGGTCTGAACATCCCCGGCATCGATCTCGGCATCAGTGCGTTCACCGACAACGACCGCAAATGTCTCGAGTTTGCCCTCGGTCAGGGGGTGGACGCGGTAAGCCAGTCGTTTGTTGAAAGTGCCGCAGATATCAACGCGGTGCGCCAGGCGGCGGCATCCCTGGGACATCACCCCTTCATCATCGCAAAGATCGAGCGGTCCCGCGCACTTGCCAATCTCGATGCTATTCTCGAGGCCTCTGACGGTGTTATGATTGCACGCGGAGACCTGGGTGTTGAAATCCCGATCGAACAAATCGCTGTGATTCAGAAGCAGATCATGCTGCAGGCGAACCGTCTGGGAAAGCCTGCCATCACAGCAACCCAGATGCTCGAATCGATGACCTTGAGTCGCATCCCGACCCGGGCCGAGGCAACGGACGTCGCGAACGCTATTATTGACGGGACGGACGCGGTCATGCTCTCCGGTGAATCAGCCATGGGGAAATACCCCGTTGAGGCGGTCACCATGCTTGCGCGCATTGCCGCTGCGACTGAGCCACAGCTTCCTCGCCGCTATGTCCGCGAGGCCATCCACGAGTCAGACAAGCACCGAACGATCCGGCCGTCCGATCTCATCTCCCTCGGTCTGGAGACGATGCTGGAATACGCCACCCCGATGCTCGTGGTCGTACCCACGCGCAGCGGTGAAACCGCCCGCCGCATTGCCCGGTTCAAGCTGCCGGTCTGGATCGCGGCTGTCAGCTCCCAGGAGAGCACCTGCCGCCATCTGCAGTTTTCGTACGGGGTTCTCCCCATCCAGGAAGCAAAGCTCCCGGATGACTGGAACCAGTATGTCCGGGCACGATTGGTCTCAGCGGGAGTGAAGGAAGGAACTGTCATGCTCGTTGAAGGACCCTCATCCCGCAGGCCCGACGCCAACCACCGGATCGAACTCCTCGACATGGGCCGGCTGACTCGCAGCTGATCCCATCAAGGGCGGTCCATTCAACAGACAACCCGCAGAGTCTCTCCCTGCGGGCTGTCTTTCTTTGCCGGTACTGGTCTTCGACGACTACTTCTTCGGACTTTGATCTGAGGCACGTTGCTCCACGGGATCAGCGGGCTGAGCCGCTGCCGCCGCCGCCCAATCGAGCCACCCACCCGCAAACGCGCGGTACACACCGACGACGGATTTCGAGAGGCGGGCCTGGGTTTGAGCGTAGTCAAGCTCCGTACTGAACAACGCCCGCTCCGCATCGAGGACCTCGAGGTAGCTCGTGACACCTTCGGTGTATCTCATCCTCGCCAGCCGCTCATAGACCCGGAGTGCCTTCACTTCATTCTCCTGCGCATCGTGTTGTTCCTGCGTGCGTGATCGCTCCACAAGAGCATTTTCAGCATCCCCGAACGCGTTCTGCACTGTGCTCACGTAGCCGTACAACGTCTGCTTCTGGACGGCCTCCGCAGCATCAACCTGGCCGGAGATCTCACCCCAATGGAAGATCGGTTGAAGGATCTGACCGGAGACATCCCAGATGCGCGCATCGGGTTTGAAGAGGTTCGAGAGGTCGCCACTCGCCACGCCAAACAATCCGGTCAGGGATATCGACGGGTAGTAATACGACTTTGCCACGCCGATGCGAGCGTTGGCCGCACGGAGCTGTTCTTCGGCCTGTCGGACGTCGGGTCGTCGCTCAAGGAGCTCCGAAGGAAGCCCCTCCGGAACGCCGGGGAGGGCAAGGCTATCGAGCATGAGGCCGCGCGGGATTCGCTGTGGGTTCCGTCCTAGAAGCACGCTGATGGCGTTCTCGAGCTGGACGATGCTCCGCTCGAGCGCGGGAACCTGTGCCATGGCAAGCCAGTACTGTGATTCAATCTGGCTGAGTTCAAGTTCAGACACATCTCCTTTTGCATAGCGTTGCCGGAACAGGTCAAGTGATTTTTCCCGACTCTGTGCCGTCTGCATCGCAATAATCAGCTGTTTGTCCAGCGCAAGGAGATCGATATAGGAGTTTGCGACCAGGGCGGTCACCGTCAACACAACACCCCGGCGTGCTTCCTCTGATGCGAGAAGCTCAGCTTTCGCAGCTTCTGTGGCTCGACGGATCTTCCCCCATAAGTCGATCTCCCACCAGGCGGATACACTGACGTCAAATCTATTGTTGGTGGGTCGCACTTGCGAGCCGTCGCCGGTAAGAGCGAATTGTCCGCGGGTGCCGGAGGCACCTGCATCAATCTTGGGGAAGAGGTCTGATTTCGTCACCCCGTAGAGACCCATGTATTGTTCCACCCGCGCTGCAGCAATGCGGACATCATTGTTTTCCTGCAGCGCGGTATGAATCAGTTCAGTCAGGACGGTATCACCGAAGAGCTGCCACCATGCGGTGTCGGCCGCGGCAATCGCAGTGCTGTCAAGCACGACTGTCGTATCACGGTTCTCAAAAGCCTGCGGCGCATCGGTCTCCGGGCGCCGGTAGTCCGGCCCGACGGCACACGCTACCAGCGTACAAGCGAGAATTGCAGGAATGACGTATTTCATCGCGTGTGCCCTCCCTGTTTGGCATCCAGACCGTGAGCTTGACTTGCCGGGGGCACCTCCTCATGCTTTCCCCTCACGAAGTATTTCTCGACAAACACGAAAAGCATCGGCACAATATAGATCGCAAGGGTTGTCGCGACCAGGAGCCCGGAGAAGACAGCCAGACCCATGACCTTCCGTGATTCTGCTCCCGCTCCCGCAGCACGAACAAGCGGAACAACGCCCAGGATGAATGCAAAGGATGTCATCAGGATGGGTCGAAGGCGGAGCTTCGCAGCATCCATGGCCGCATCTATGACGCCCATCCCCTGTTCCTTCTTCATCTTGGCAAATTCAACGATGAGAATGGCATTCTTGGCCGAGAGACCAATCAGTGTGACAAAACCGATTTGTGCAAAGACGTTGTTCACATAGCTGTCACTGAAGAACCTCATGAGAAACAGCCCGAGCATGCCGCCGAAAACAGCAAAAGGTGTCGCCAGGAGAACGCTCAACGGAAGCGACCAGCTCTCGTACTGCGCCGCGAGGATCAGAAAAACGAAGAGCAGTGCGAATGCAAAGACAATTGCACCCTGTCCTGCCGCCTTGACTTCCTGGTAGGACATATTTGCCCAGTCATAGGACCAACCCTGGGGCAGAACCTCGGCGGCAACCTCGCGGAGCGCAGTCAAGGCCTGATCAGAGCTGTAGCCGGGCGCCGCAGTGCCGGTGAGTTCAGCAGCCCGGCCGAGATTGAATCTGTTTGTGTATTCTGGCCCGGTGCTCGGCCTCATTGTCACAAGGGCGTTAAGGGGTACCATGGCACCCTTAGTGTTGCGCACCGCGAACTGGCCGAGCTTCCATGTCTCGTTCCTGTAGTCCCCTTCGGCAGAAACGTAGACTTTGTACACACGTCCGAAGCGGTTGAAGTCATTGATGTAGCTGGATCCCAGCAGCGACCCAAGTGTGGTGTTGACGTCGGCAATCGCGACCCCCTGCTTGAGCACCTTGTCCCGGTCGACGTCAGCAAAGATCTGCGGAACGCTGGCCCTGTAGAACGTTGCAATTCTACCGATCTCAGGTCTTTTCCGCGCGGCCGCGATGAAACGTTCGGTCTGCATCGCAAGATCGGCTGGAGTGTTTCCACTCCGGTCCTGCAGCATGAATGTGAAGCCAGCACCGGTCCCCAGCCCCTGAATAGCAGGAGGTCCGAAGACATAGACAATCGCCTCAGGGATCTCGCGGGCGAAGCGCCGGTTCAGAGCGTCAACCAGTTCGAATGAGCGTTCCTCCTTCGCCTTCCGCTCTTCCCACGGCTTGAGAGAAACGAAAAACCCGCCGAGGTTCGGCGCGACGGTTTGGGTGATAATGCTGTATCCCGGAATCGCGGTGTAGTTGTCGATACCAGTTGTCTCGCTAAGTATCGCTTCGATCCTCTGGCACACTGCGTCTGTCCGCTGAAGCGAACTGGCATCCGGCAGCTGGACATTGATCAGGAAGTATCCGTTGTCTTCTTCCGGGACAAAACCTGATGGCACTCCTTTGAACAACAGCACGATCAGGACGATGACGATCCCGATAAATGCCATCCCTCTCATCATTTTCCGGATAATAATGGAGGTCAACGATAGATACCCGCCTGTGAACTTGTCGAACACCTTGTTGAACCATTTGTAGAAGCGATCCAGGGGCGACTTTTTCCCACCTGTTGGCTTCAGGAGCATCGCAGCAAGAGCCGGGCTCAGCGTGAGCGCATTGAACGCTGAAAACAGAACAGAAATCGCAATCGTGATGGCGAATTGCTGATACAGGCGGCCGGTGATGCCTCCCATGAACGCCACCGGAACAAATACCGCCGCCAGTATTAATGCAATCGCCACAACAGGTCCTGACACCTCCTCCATGGCCTTCAACGTCGCGTCCTTTGGCGTCATCCCCTGCTCGATGTGGTGCATGACCGCCTCCACCACAACAATGGCATCATCCACGACTATACCAATGGCAAGCACCATGCCGAGGAGCGAAAGGGTATTGATGGAGAATCCAAGCATCGGAAAGACGATGAACGTCGCAACCAGTGACACCGGCACGGTCAGCAGCGGGATGAGTGTCGCGCGCCAGTTCTGGAGGAAGATGAATACCACAAGGATCACGAGGAGCACCGCTTCGAAAAGAGTCGAGATGATTTCACTGATGCTCTCCTCGACAGCAAGCGTGGTATCGAGGGAGATCTCATGGATGAGATCGGGCGGAAAACTTTTGGCCTGCTCGGCCATCGTCTCTTTGATTCGCTTTGCCACATCGAGTGCATTCGATCCCGGCATCTGGAACACAGCGATGACGGCTGCGGGTCTTCCGTTGTTACGTCCAATCTGGTTGTAGAGAAGCGTGCCGAGTTCGATCCTCGCAACGTCGCGCAGGCGGACCTGGGACCCGTCGGGATTGGTCCGTACGATGATGTTCCCGAATTCCTTATCATCCATCAATCGTCCCTGGGTACGAACGGTGTATGTGAAGTCGGTCCCCTCGGGAGCAGGAGGCCCGCCGATCTGGCCTGCCGGGGAGATGACGTTCTGATCCTGGACGGCCTTTATGATTTCCGGGACCGTGATCCCTAGCTTGGACAGGAGATCGGGTTTCACCCAGAGACGCATCGCGTAATCACTCCCGCCGAAAAGCTTGACGTCTCCCACACCCTTTGTCCGGGCGAGGAGGTCATTGATATTGATCGCAGCGTAGTTACTGAGGAAGTTGTTGTCGTATGAGCCATTCGGCGACTTCAGCGTGACAAGCATCAGGGGGAACACAAGTGATTTCTTGACTGTCACACCGTAGGTTTTTACCGACGCAGGAAGTGACGCCTGCGCCTGCGACACGCGGTTTTGTGTCAGAACATTGGACATGTCCAGGTTCGAGCCCACATCGAACGACACCTGGAGAGTCAGCGTACCGTCATTTGCGTTGATCGACTTCATATAGATCATGTTGTCAACCCCATTGACCTGCTGTTCGAGCGGGGTGGCAACCGACTGTTCCACGTCCGTTGACGACGCGCCAACATAGGTCGTCGTCACATTGATCATGGGCGGGACGATGTCGGGAAACTGTGCGATCGGCAGGCCGCGCATGACGATCAACCCGACGAGCACCATCACGATGGAAATCACCATCGCGACGATGGGGCGGTTAATGAAGAACCGTGACATCGATTATTTCCCTCCTCCCACAGGTGACGGGGCTGCGACGGAGTCGGCGGCAAACGGAACCACTGTCGGGGCGACAACCATGTCGGGTCGAACCTTCTGCACGCCTTCCACAACAATCTTCTCTCCCGGAGCTACTCCTTCCTCCACGATCTGGAGGCTCCCGAGCTTCGGTCCCAGCCGGACCTTGCGGAATTGGACTTTGTTATCAGGTCCAACGGCATACACAATGTGTTGCCCCTGGAGCTCTGTTACTGCCCTCGCCGGGATCACTGCTGCACCCTTGCGTTCATCGTACACCGCGCGGATTTTTGCAAACTGGCCTGGCCTGAGAAGCCGTTGAGGATTTGGAAACGACGCTTCAAGAAGCAACGTCCCTGTCGAGGCATCAATCTGCCGCTGCAGGAAAACAAGCGTACCTTTCAGGGGATACGTTGTCTCGTCGGCCAGCACCATGTCAAGGCGTGCCTTACTCCCCGGTTTGGTCTCTCCGCGCTCAGTCGAAAGTCTTCGCGCGAGATCCAGATACTCCTGCTCGGAAATGGAGAATCGGACGTGGATGGAATCAATCCTTGAGATCGTATTCAGGATGACGGGATTCGGGGGGCGTCCGACGAAATCACCAACGCGGGCAGCGGAAATGCCGATCAGCCCGTCAATGGGCGCGGTGACGGTGGCATAGCTCAGGTTGATCTCGGCCACCTTCAAAGCTGCTTGCGCTGCATCGACCTCACCCTGCCTCGAACCCGCCTCCGCCAGCGCGGTCTCCAGGTCCCGCTGACTCACTGCGCCCGCTTCGGCAAGCGGCCGGAACCTGTTGACATCCGACTGCGCCCGAACCTGCAACGTCCGGGCCTGTGCAAGCCGCCCCTGAGCCTCGGCAACCTGCTGACGGAGTTCACTGTCATCAATGGTATACAGCAGGGTCCCTTTCCGCACCGTGGTGCCTTCTTTGAAGTGCATCCCGGTTACCCACCCGTTCACGCGCGCGCGGATTTCAATGTCAACCGAGCCAAGCGTTTGTCCGATCCATTCCTTGGTGATCGGCATATCCTTCTGGATCACCTCGACAACTTTGACATCCGGAGGAGCAGGGGCAACCTGCTCTTCCTTCTTGCAGCCGGCCATCA